>Ga0209628_10002432_pt1 | contig 12624 bp, 10 predicted proteins | sample TergutCu122P4_FD_187285 | JGI IMG/M metagenome (GOLD analysis project Ga0209628, IMG submission 187285) | Cubitermes ugandensis P4 segment gut microbial communities from Kakamega Forest, Kenya - Cu122 P4 (SPAdes) (version 2) | ecosystem: Host-associated > Arthropoda: Insects > Digestive system...
TCCGTATAAACAGCAATGTCGCCTAACGAAACTACTTTGCTGCTGGAATATACAGGAATTCGTTTTCCATCAGTAAGAGATTCCACGATGTACATATTTTTTCCCTGAGAAATTAATTTGAATAAACCGGATTTTCCAGAGACTGACAATATTTCTTTTAGCATAAAGATAAATTTATAATCTTTTAAGTAGGTATGAATATCTGAATTTGCCTGCAAATATAGTAATCTATCAAACAATTGCGAATTTTTTGCATATAAAAATTTAAAAATTATTATGCAACAGAGTAATTTACACTTCGACCACCTTCTTCTTCCTGTTTCAAAATACCTTTTTCTATCAAGTCTTTAATGTCGCGCAAAGCGGTATCTGAAGAAGTTTTTGTTATTTTTGCCCACTTTGAAGAAGTAAGTTTGCCGAAGAAATTGTCAAACAATTTGTTTATCATTAAACGTTGTCGTTCGTTGATTGGCGTTTCTTTGTGTTTTTCCCAAAATTCCGCTTTACGCACAATGTACTGCATACTTTTTTCTGTTTCAAGTAATGCGTGTTTCAAACATGTCAAAAACCAAACCAACCATTGGGTTATGTCGCCCTCACTGTACTGTTCAGTTTTGAGCGTTTCGTAATAAACATTTTTTTCTTGTTGAATTTGGTTTGACAAACTATAAAATCGTTCCGAACTGTTCTCACTTCGGGCAAGTAACATATCGGAAATTGCTCTTGCAATACGCCCGTTACCGTCATCAAATGGATGGATAATGATAAACCAAAAATGAGCAATCGCAGATTTTAAAACGTTGTCAATTACTATCTTGTCATCGTTGAGCCACAAAAGAAACTTATCCATTTCCGCTTTGACATCTTTTGCAGGAACAGCTTCATAATGTACTTGCTCTTTTCCCATTGCACCCGAAACGACCTGCATTTCTTCACTACGATATTGTGCAACTTCAATTTTATGCATTCCGCTGTAACCCATCGGGAAAAGCGCTGCGTGCCAACCAAACAATCTTTCTTCGGTTAATGGATTTTTGAAATTTTGCGTAGCATCAAGCATCATTTCCACAACTCCGTCAACATTTCGAGGCGAGGAAACAAGTCCCGCCGTATTTATCCCCAAACGCCGAGCAATAGACGAGCGTACTTGTTCGTAATTCAATTTTTCACCCTCAATCTCGGAGGATTTAAGCACATCAAGCGTAAGCATTTCAAGATTTTTTTCTTCTTTCGATGCAAAGCCAAGCGAATGAATTTGTCCCAAAATTTTTCCTTGTAAGAGACGAACTTCGCCCAAAACTGCACTCACAGTTGCATTTTGCCAAGTGAAGTCTGTCCAATTTGTATATTGATAAATGTATTTAGTCATATCAAAAAAATTATGCGGCAAAAGTACAATTTATTTTCCGCATTATTGCGGCGAATACAAGTGTATTTGCCCGAGAATTTCTTCGATTTGCGGGATAATCGCCCTGTCGTTGTCATTATAAATGATATAATTTGATTGCTTACATTTATCTTCTTCCGGGAGTTGGTTAGACATCCGGCTTAAGATTTCTTCCCGAGTTGTCTTATTTCTTTTCAAAATTCTTTCGATGCGTTCTTCCTGTGGGGCTACAACCGTAATGATTATATCCATATTTTTATCGAATCCCGATTCAAAAAGGATAGCGGCTTCCATTGCGACCACCGGTTTATTTTGATGTTTGGCCGTCCATTGATTGAAATCAGACAAAACTTCGGGGTGTATGATTGAATTGACTAAGTCCATGTTTTTTTTATTCCCGAAAATCAAAGAAGCCAGCATGGATTTGTTTAAATTAGCGCCGGAATATAAATCTTCTCCAAAATTTTTTATCAATAATTCTTTGATTTTAGAAGATGTTGAAGTTAGTTTTTTTGATTCATCATCGGCGATATAAACAGGTATGCCTGCGGCTTTTAAAAATGAAGCGACAACAGACTTTCCGGCTCCGATTCCACCTGTTATACCTATTTTTATCATGATTTATTGTTGTTGCTCTATCGAAAATTCGACTTTTTCAGGATTTATCCTGTATTTTTGTTGCAGCGCTTGCAATAACCAAAAACAAAATGCAAGGAGAAGAAAAAACAAAAAAGTCAAGGTTTCTTTCCAGGCAGGGCCTTGAAAGAACATCTTGACTTTTGTTCGGAGGTTTGTGGGGTTATGTAGTTGGGATGTCATTGGCTGTGGCGAAAACAGAAGCTTTGTCAACTTTGATTCTCACATTTTCAGCAATCTCAATAGTGAAAACAGTATCACTTACATCTTTGATTTTTCCGTATATACCACCGGATGTAACCACTTTATCTCCAACTTTCATGGCTTCCCGCATTTTTTTAATTTCCTTTTGTTTTTTCGATTGCGGACGAATCATAAAAAAATAGAAAATGGCGACAATAGCAACCATCATTAAGATACTCATTGTCGGGTCACTGCTTTTTCCTCCTGCGGGAGGAGCTGCTTGTAATAAAATACTTAATAGTTTCATTTTTGTATCAGTTAATAATTAATGTTATTTATTTCAGTTTTTAAACAATATTTTTTCGTTTTTTAGTTCATTAACGATTGCATCTAATGTTCCATTGATGAATGTACCGCTTTTTGAGGTACTATAATGTTTCGCAATATCAATATATTCATTTAAGGTAACATTGATGGGAATACTTGGAAAATTAAGCAGTTCGGAGATAGCTATTTGCATGATGTACAGGTCAATACAGGCGACTCTGTCAATATCCCAATTCTTGATATGCTTGTTTATTCTTTCATTATGAGAATCCTTTTCTACAATGGAGTGTTTTAAAAGTTTTGTTGCAAACAATTTATCTTCTTCATCTTTGAACATGGGGAGCAACTGGTAGTCGGGCATGGTTTGCTTTTCAAATTTTTTGATGCTTTTCAGCGCAAACGTACCGATAATATCCAAATCATCGTTCCAATAAATGCTTTTATCTTCCAGTAACTCTTCGAATGCCTCGTTTGAATTTACGACATGCTGAATAAAAGCTTTGCGCCAAAATTCTTTGTCCGATTCATACGTGTCGGGCGATTCCAAATATTCGGCATATATATCGGAAGATATTATTTGGTCTAAAAGTTTTTCCAGAAAAACCCTTTCGTCAATCCAAATCGAACCCTTTTCGTTGAAAAAGGCAGCTAATTGTTTGTTGTTACTCAATTGTTCGGAAAAACGATTATTGATAAAGCGCGTATTTGGATTTTTTTCTTCTTCCGTAGCTAAATATTTATTTTTCTTTTTATCTAAACGTTTTTGTTCAAAATCGGTAAGTGCGGGGATTAATAACAAAAGATGGTGGTATAAGTCGTAAGATTTTCGCAGACTGTGCAGAAGTTCATTTTCTGCAAGCACAATATCTTTACTCTCCTTTTGATAATACGCATAAATAATTTGAATAATTTTGATGCGGATTAAGATACGATTAATCATATATTTGTAAAAGAACTGAATTTGGGGGGCAAAGATAATATAAACTAAAAGAATTTCCTCAATTTTAGTTGAACAAATTTTTATTTTCCACAATTTTCATCTTTATTGTTCGCATTTGTCAAAATAAACAGCCTCAAGTTTGCAATCGTTTTAGTGCATGATTTTATAAACCAATTCTTTCAGTAAATCTCCCTCAGAAGCAGAAACATTTCCAAATCCTTTCGATTTGGCATCATATTCTCTTAATAAGGCCACAATTTCCATTGTTTTAAAAGGATTGTATATCCGAAGCGCTTGGGTGTAATCCGACAGTTGAAAGCTAAACTTTAAATTCAATAGCGCCATTAAAGTGTTTTCCGACTTATTGGTTGAAAAATGACAAATCATCAGATTGGAGAAAAAATTATATAAAACGGATAGGGTAGGAGTTATCGGATTATTTTTGGGATTATCATTAAAATATTTAATTATTCTGTTTACTTTCATTACATTACGGCTTGCGAGAGCAGGTAGTAATTCAAAATTATTAAAATCCTTACTGATACCAATATTGGTTTCAATCAATTCAGGTGTAACTTTTCGCTGATTTTCAGGAAGAGAAATAATCAGTTTCTCCAATTCATTCGTAAGTTTACTTAAATTATTGCCTATATAATCGGTAAGAATTTGAGCAGATTTAGGGTCAATTGTAACTTTTTTTGCTTGAAGATAAGACGTTATAAATGCCGGAACTTTATTTTCATAAATTTTTTTGGATTCAAATAAAATACCCGCTTTTTCGATTTCTCCGGATAATTTCTTGCGGCCATCTAATTTACCGTATTTATAATTCAGCACTAAAACGGTCGAAGGTTGGGGTTGTTTCACATAATGAACCAATTCTTCGATGTTCTTCAGGTTTTGCGCTTCCTTCACCACAACCAATTGCCGCTCCGACATCATTGGAAAACGCTTGCAAGCATTGATGACGGTTGCCACATCTACCTCCGAACCGTATACTAATGTTTGATTAAAATCTCGCTCTGAATCGTCCAATACCCGTTCAATCAGAAGTTCCGTTAATTGGTCAATAAAATAGGGTTCCTCACCCTGGAACATATAAACGGGCATGAATTTATTATTCAAAATTCCGCCTCTTATTTCTTCGTATGTTAGATTTTTAGTCAATTGAAAAAATAAATCAGTTCAATTATTCTAAAAACTTCTTACCTGCTTTAGTATGGTCTAAAACATATAACACCAAACCGATAGCGATAATAACTGAACACATAATTATTGCAGCCATAATATTACTTTTTTTTGTCTTTTATAAAGTATAATCCTAACAATAAACTAAAAATAACGGTTACTATACCAACTAAATGCATTATCCATTTTTGTTCAAAACCACCTAAAAATGATGATATCAAAACAGCAGTAGCTACATATTTGGCTATATCCATAAACCATTTGCCAATCTCTTTTTTCATCGAAAATCGTATTACGACACAAAAGTAAATTATTTTTCAAATAAAAACAAGAGGGAAGGGCAATAAAGCATTGATTTTTGTGCGTATTTCTACGCCGTTTTTTATATCATAAGCTAACAGTTTTTATTGTTTGATTTTCAGGATGCAAAGTATATCAAGAAATTTGTGTATCAAAAATAAAAAGTCTACTTTTGTAGAACAGAAAGTTTAAGATTATGATACAACTATCAGGAATAACAAAAAAATACCCCGATGGGGAAAATTCATTCAATCACGTTCTTCGCGGGGTAGATATGAATATTGAAAAAGGTGATTTTATCGCCATCAAAGGCGCATCGGGTTCCGGTAAAACCACTTTGCTTTTGATTTTGGGAACATTGATTCAACCCGATGAAGGAAGCTATGTGCTTGATGGTATGGAAATCAACGCGCCGGGAGTGAATTATTCCGCTATTCGCAACTGCAAACTCGGTTTTGTTTTTCAAGACCATCGTTTAATGCCTCAACTCACGGCGCTGGAAAACATATTACTGCCGACACTCGCTTTTCAAAATAAAGCCAACGATTCGCAGGTAAATTATGCAGAACAATTAATGGAACTGACAGGAATTACCCGGATTGCAGGGCAATATCCCGAAAGCCTTTCGGGCGGAGAAACCAGTCGTGTGGCCCTTTGCCGCGCTTTGATAATGAAACCTTTGCTCGTGCTGGCGGATGAACCCACCGGACAATTAGACGCTGAAAATGCCCGCAATGTTGCTTCGCTCTTAGCAAAGGTAAATAAAGAGTTGGGAACGACCATTGTAATGGTAACTCATGCCGATGAAATAGCTGTCGTTGCCAACAGAATTTTAACATTAAAAGAGGGAATTTTATCGTGATTAAAGTATCATTTGTCTGATGAATAGAGCATACCCCAAAAAACCGGATTGGCTGAAAGTTTCACTCGGAAACAACTCTACCTTTGCAGCTACGGGGAAAATTATATCCGACAAGAAACTTCATACGATTTGCCAAAGCGGAAGATGTCCCAACTTAGGAGAATGTTGGAACAAAGGAACTGCAACTTTCATGATCGCAGGGGATATTTGTACCCGTTCATGTAAATTTTGCAACACACAAACAGGCCGTCCGTTTCCGCTCGACCCGCAAGAACCGCAGCGAATAGCGGAATCGGTGAAAGAAATGGGATTAAAGCATGTTGTTCTCACATCTGTAAACAGAGACGACTTGCCCGATTATGGAGCCAAACATTGGTCGGAAACAATCCGCCGGGTTAAGTTGCACAATCCTTCCGTAACAATGGAAGTGTTAATTCCCGATTTCAATGGGGATAAAAAATTATTGGATTTAATTATCAGGGAGCGACCTGAAATAATCTCCCATAACATGGAAACCGTAAGAAGATTGACTCCCTTGGTCAGAAATGTAGCCCGATATGATACCAGCTTATCTGTTTTGGCTCATATCGGCTCTTCGGGTATAGCAGCCAAATCGGGAATGATGTTGGGATTGGGTGAAACAAAAGCCGAAGTTTTGGAACTTTTCGACGACTTGTTAGCTTGTAATTGTAAGCTAATATCAATCGGACAATATTTGCAACCGGCACGTAAAAATATTCCGGTTTCGGAATATATACATCCTAAAGTGTTTAAGGAATATGAGGAAATGGCGGAAAGTAAAGGATTTAAACAGGTGAGGAGCGCTCCGTTGGTACGTTCTTCTTATCATTCAATAGACTTTATGAATAAATAATATGAAACATCTTGTCGTTTTTACGGGTGCGGGCATCAGCGCCGAAAGTGGAATCAGTACTTTTCGTGATTCCGATGGATTGTGGGAGAATTACGATGTACGCCAAGTGGCGCACATCGACAGTTGGCGTAATAACAAAGCCTTAATGCTTGATTTTTACAACCAGCGCCGAAAACAGTTGCAACAGGTAAAGCCCAATGAAGCACACCTGATTTTAGCCGAATTGGAAAAATACGTCAAAGTCAGCATCATTACCCAAAATGTAGATAATCTGCACGAACAAGCAGGTAGTTCCAATGTCATTCATCTTCACGGAGAACTAACCAAAGCCTGCAATGAAAATAAGACAGAAGTGATTGATATTGCTTACAACGACATTAATCTTGGCGACAAAGCCTCCGATGGTTCGCAGTTACGCCCCTTTATTGTGTGGTTTGGCGAGCAAGTACCCATGATGAAAAAAGCGGAAAATGTTGTACGGTCTGCTGATATGCTGTTGGTTATAGGGACTTCTCTACAAGTATATCCCGCTGCGAATTTAATTGATTTTACCGACAAGCCAATTTATCTTATTGACCCACAGCCGATAAACCGCAGTGACATAACCATTATTCCTGCAAAAGCGAGCGAGGGAATGAAACTATTTGTTGATCGTTTTATGAATTCATAATTTTTTCATTATCTTTGTTTCGTTATTGTTCTAATACCCTAAGGTAAGTCTAACTATATAAATATACAATCATGAAGAAAAGAATTTTTTTATTGGGGGTAATCAGTTTTATCTCTGTGATGCTCCACCAAGTAGCAGCCGTGCCTGCTGTGCCCTGGCCTGTTGAAAAGCAACAACCCGATGGGAGTAAAATCTCCGTCTATCTCAAAGGAGACGAAAAAGTACACTGGATGGAATCTTCGGATGGTTATACTTTGATGTACGATTCCGGAAAAAACATTGTCTATGCCGAGCAAGATTCAGACGGGAATATGGTACCTTCCCGTGTGAAGTACACCCAATCGCCTACGGGACAAGCTCCTGTATCGTTCAAAAAAGGACTTCGCTACAGTCCTTCACAAATGGCAACGCTCAAGCAAATCTGGAAAATTGAAGAATCAAGCAATTTGAGATCCGGCCAACAACGAGCGCCGGTAACGGGGGCTAAAAAAACCTTGTGTATTTTGATGAAATTTCCGGACAAAGCATTTGGTAAGACAGCTTTGGAATTTGAGAACCTGATGAATCAAACGGGTTATGCTGCCGGAACGGCAAAAGGAAGTGTCAGGGATTTTTTCAAGGAAAATTCATACACGCAAATGGAATTGACTGTTAGTTTGGTTGGGCCTTATGAAGCCAACAATGACTTGTTGTATTATACAAAATCAGTAGATCCCACTAATGCAAGGTGGCATCAATTTGCCAAAGAGGCGATTGAAAAGGCTAACGCTGATCCGACTGTTGATTTAACGGAATTTACCAATGCAAACAACGAATTAGAAACTTTTCATATCATTTTTGCCGGTTATGGAGATGAAGCCATCAATAACGGAAAACAAATATGGTCGCATAAATGGAATATAAACGCCAGTTCCACTCCTATTACCTTACCCGGTAGCGGTGTGAAAGCTTCTGTGTATTCCTGTTCGCCGGAATTGAGAGGCGGCTCCGGCACTGACTTAACCGGCATCGGCGTAATTTGCCACGAAATGAGCCATGCACTTGGTTCGCCCGACTATTACGATATTGACTATTCAGGTTTTGACGGCTCAGGAAAATGGGATTTAATGGCAAACGGCAGTTGGAACGGTAACGGCGACACGCCTGCACACATTAATATTTTCCAAAAAACACGTTTCGGTTGGGTAAATCCGGTTGAATTAACCGCCCCTCAAAATGTGGTAAATATGCCTAATTCTACCCAAAATCCGGTGGCTTACAGTATAAAAGCCAATACTACGGCAGAAATGTATCTCTTAGAAAACCGGCAACAGGTAGGATTTGATGTCGGAGTACCCGGACACGGATTATTGATTTGGCACATACACAAAAACGCTTTAACGACATTCGCTCCCAATGATGGGCACCCTCAGCAAGTATATCCGGTAGTTGCTTCGTCTACGGTAGCGATTCCGAATAAAAGTCCGTCTTCTTATGGTTCGATAAATACAGCAGGAACTCCTTTTCCCGGAGTTTCTAATAAAAAAAGTTTCACGGATATTTCCGTTCCACAGGCATTTACCTGGGATGGATTAACCGGTATCTGGAAACCGGTTACGAATATTTCCGAAACAAGCGGTAAAATATCCTTTACATTTATGGAAGCCGGACCCGATCCGGTTCTTGATTTTCAGGCGAATATAGAAGACGAAAACACCGTCGTCCTTACTTGGACTGCTTCCGAAGATAAGGCGGTTGTCGGATATAAAATTTTCCGCGACAATGTTTTGCAAGCTACTATTAACGACAGGGAAATAACAACATACAGCCAAAACGATGTTCTCAATAATACTTACGAATATTGTATTGTTGCCATGAACAATGTGGTAACATCTGCAAAAGCGTGTATTCCGGTAACCGTAGCGGTAACTTTGGCGCCGGTTACCGATTTTGAAGCTACCGTAACAGATGACGACAAAGTAGTACTTACCTGGACCCCTTCCGTATCAACAAAAACAACCGGATATAAAATTTACCGGGATGGTATTCTTATATACACGATTTCGGGACGCACAAGTAATACCTATACCCAATTCAATGTACATAACGGGGAATACGAGTACGGTATCATGGCATTCAACACACTTTTGGAATCCGAAAAAGTTTATGCTACGGCAGAAGTAACGGAAGGTACGGATGCCTATTGTTTGCCGGTTTCCAAGCTGAGAGCTTATCCTGTTGAGGATAAGGTACGATTAGAATGGGATATACCATCAGATGGGTGGTCGGGTATAGCCGGTGAACCTAAGTCAAATTGGCCTGTCACCTCTTCTTTTATAGCGGGAAGAAAATGGACGACAAGCGAATTAACCGGAAAAAACGGTTTTGAGATTAGTAGAATAAAATTTGTCCCTTGGGCTGCAGCCAATTACACAATAGTGGTTTATAGCGTAACGGGAGGCGGAGGCCCACAAATAGAATATCAACAACTGATAACCCAAACTTTAGTTTTCAAACGATACAATGAAATTTTGTTGAATACGCCTGTTATAATTGATAACACCAAAGAATGGATTGTAGGTGTCCGTCATGAACTGATTCCCGGAACAACTTGGCTCAATGTTGTAACGGACGATGGTGGAGCCGGCTATGATCCGGGATATGTTGTATATTGGAATGATACTTTTAACGTATGGACAATACTGAATTCGAGTAAGATTAACTGTTGCTTGCATGTTTATTTCGACTCATCAGCCGGATATAACATATATCGAGACGGGGTACTTTTAACCACCATTAACGATCGGACAAAAAACGAATACATTGATGAATCGGTTGAGATGAATACCACCTACAGCTATTGTGTTTCGAATGTATGCAAAAACGCTTGTGTTTCCGAACCGGTTTGTGTGGAGGCAACCACTCAGCAATATTGTTTGCCTGTTACGAATATAAAAACTTATGCAACAGCAGAAAGTGTTTTGTTGAATTGGGATGCTCCCCGACGTGCCGGATGGTTTAGCACTTCAGGAGGAAATCAAAACGGTTATTCTCTGTTCCTCTTTTCCAACCCGCGTCCGTATGAACTTTGTGCTTTGTGGCGTCCGGAGGATTTGCAAGGTCTTCATAACTTCCAATTGACCAAAGTAAAATTTGTACCTCATACTCAATATGATGGTAATCTCGGAGCACGATTCACTATTGTTGTATACAAAACTGCTGAATCCGGCGGTATGGAATTGGTTCACGAACAGGCTTTGGGAAGTGAGCCTTATTTCGGCACGCAAAGCAAAGAATTTATTTTGGATACACCGGTGGAAATAGACGCATCAAGGAATTGGCTTATTGGTATCCGGTTTGAAAACATCTATATTGCTTGGGAAAACCTTGATAGTGACTATAATCCGAGAAACTTGATCAGGTTCGTCGGAGAAAATTGGTACACATGGGATTCGTTCTTTAGCGGTGGTCATACTAAAGGGAATTTCTATTTTGAAATGTATTTAGAAGGTAATGGACTTTCCGCTTCTCCTGTTATTCTTAATAATATGGGAAATCAACCTCCTTTTTTGGACTTGGTTCAAGCCCGTGTACCTGAGCAAAAAGAAAACTTTTCTACTGTTCCTGCTCCAAATCTAATTTCCGAAAGCATACAGCAAGCTGCTACAACAACCCTTACCGGATATACGATTTACCGAGATGGGAAATTCTTGGCGACCGTACCGTCCATTCTGAATTATACCGACAACACAGTTAAACCAAATACCACTTATACCTATTGTATATCTGCCAATTACAGTCCCGAATGTTCTTCTGTTCCGGCTTGTATAGAAGTAACAACAAAAGCGCTTCCCTCAAAATATATGCCTGTCAAAAATTTACGGGTGGAACCGGGAATATTACTGAACGACAAGCTGATAAGCTGGGAAAAACCGGGAGAAACACTTCAGAATGCTCAGGGTAATACTCATTCACTAATGCCTATGAATTGTACTTTTGCGATTCGTTTTCAAAAAGAAGAATTGAAATATAAATCACATTCTTTTTTGACAAAAATAAGATATTATGTTGTAAGCAAATCAAGTAGTACTAATGTTTTTTGTATATGGAAAGGAGGAACTGAAGACCGACCGGGTAGTACATTGATTTGTGAACAAGAGATTCCATACAGTTCTATTGTATCAAATAGTTGGAACGAATTGTTATTAACCACTCCTTTAGACATTGATGTTCATAATGATGAAGACCTGTGGATAGGTATGAGTGTAGGCTCAATAGTAACGACTATGGCCTCCCAAAGTCCAAATGTCAGGAATAGCAGTAGGATATATTCGGCAGAAGAAGACACTTGGAATGCGACAGTCAATAATATCTATTTAATTGGAATTTTAGAAGCCAAAGAAATTAAGTCATATTCCATATTCAGAGACGATGAACCGCTTGCTTTAGTAAATACAGGTACTTTTTCGTATTTGGACAGGTATCTGAATGTTGGCAACCACAATTACTGTGTGAAAGCCAATTATGAGGAAGGAAGCTCAGATGCAAAATGCCTTGAAACCCTCGTGAAAGAGGAAAAATACGATCCGGTAAGCAATTTGCAAATAGCTTTAAAAGAACCGGAAGAAGATGTGGAATTGACTTGGGAAGCGCCTGATACAGCACAGAAAAACCTGATTTATCATGGCGATCTTGGAGACTACTATAATCCTTTGATTGGAGTAGACGGTCTTGTTTATGCAGTTCATTTTCCACCAAAGGATATAAGCGCTTTGAAGGGTTTTTGTTTAACGCAAATAAATTTCTATGCGGGTGGACTTGCAAGCAACATGGATATAAAATTACGCGTGTGGCGGGGGGGAAATGGTAATATACCCGATGTATTGGTTTATGAGCAAAGCGTTCCGAATTTTAATGGTAATACTTGGAATAACATTACATTAAGTGAACCGGTAGAGATTGATACGAGTAAGGATTTTTGGATTGGCGTGTACGTTTCTACTTGGAAAACCGGCGTCAGGTATTATATATATTCCGACATAAATTCAACAGTATACAGCAGGAATGTGCGATATGAAAACAAAACGTGGACTTCTTGGTATTATAATTATCTCTTATCGGGCGTGGTATCTCCTAAATTCCCGTTGGTTTCCTATTCAATCACCCGAAACGCAGCATCGCCTGCCGGCTCAGCGCCTTATGCAGCCGCTCCAAGCGCAGCGCCGATTATTCTCGGCCCTAATATCCTGTCATACTTGGATATAAATCCTGGAGAAGG
>Ga0209628_10002433_pt1 | contig 12617 bp, 8 predicted proteins | sample TergutCu122P4_FD_187285 | JGI IMG/M metagenome (GOLD analysis project Ga0209628, IMG submission 187285) | Cubitermes ugandensis P4 segment gut microbial communities from Kakamega Forest, Kenya - Cu122 P4 (SPAdes) (version 2) | ecosystem: Host-associated > Arthropoda: Insects > Digestive system >...
GGTGTCAGGTCCGGTGACCTCGGTGGCCAGAGTAGAAGATGTTGATCATTGTTGACTGCTCTTCCAATTCATCGATGTGGCAATGTCTCGTTAATTAAGTTCCTAACATTACGGTGATAGTGGCATGGGGCTCCATCCAGCTGATAGACAAAGTCAGCACTGTCATGTTCCAGTTGTGGCATAAGCCACGTAGTCAGCATATTCCGGAATGTTTCGCCATTCACGATACTATCAGGAAAGAAGTACAGGCCATACACTTTGGACGTGGAGATGTCACAAAACACATTTGTTTTCGGAGAATCACATTCATTTTCAACAATTTGGTGAGGCTTCTCAGTCCCCCAGATACGAACATTTTGCTTGTTCACTTTTCCACTTACGTGGAATGTAGCCTCTCCATTGACAGCCATTTTGCAACTATTCAGCCTGCCACCTAGCAGACGTATTATGAAGTAATTTGGCGCACTCCAAATAAACTTGAGATGTGTTCAAATGTATTGTATGCCATATTTGATCAGTGGTAATGTGGTATTCCTCACAGGAACGTGTTTTTATCATTCAAATCTTTTTGAAAGACCCTGTATTGCTATTAATAATTTCCCATTTAAATTTCAACAATCATTATGAAATAAACACTAAGAAATCCTCTTTCTAGAATAAAAGAATTTATAATGTCACAGATTGCATACTTCAGTTATGTTCTCGTATGTGATATCACTTGCCATAAATTAGGATAATGCAGTATTGATTTCTGGCAGAGGAAAAACATGAATATGGATTTGTGTTCTGGTAATAATTACATGAAAGTGCTGTACAAGTTTTGGGCAAATGAAAATTTTCTATGTGAAATGTGGTCTACCTTTATATTGAAGTTCATTAAATGTGGGACAATTATACATTCTTTATATCAGGCTTCAGCTGGGACCAGAAGGAATATTTACCAAGTGCAGATGCTAAATTGGGATTTCATTGTACCAGTAGTGATGTGAAAGCAATTAACAAGTTAAGTAACAATTTTTGAAGACTTATTTCTTCAAAATATTTATCGCTTATGAACAGAGAGGCTTGAAAACAATTACAAGTAGTTAAGTTGCATCCATAAGGTGTCACATCACGCTTCGTGCGTGTCTTTTATGCCGTGTACTTTACATGCGCATGTAATCATCTGTTCAAAATGTACTTCATAATCTGTCAATCTGTTTACACTAACGGGTATAATTTTAGATACATATACAATGCTGCTTGATGCATCAGAGAGCCAATAACTTTGATAGTTTTTAATCTCTTATGCTTCCAGGGTGTGGTAAGTATTGACTGCTTCATTTATTCTGTGTTACAATTTTTATTTATCGTATTGTGTGTGCTTTGTGTCAATAAGCATCAGCAGTTTTCTGTGACAGTCCGATCAGACGATTTTATATCGCCAGACAAGAATCCCATTTCAGCTCTCTCTACCTGATATGAGCCATATAGAAAATGCACATTGTTTGATAGTACTGGTATTTCTTAATAATTTGTAATAATATTAAACAAACCACATTTTGTCAGTCTAATACAACATAAGTTTATTTTAATTCAATTAATTGTCCTTACATGTATGCTACATGTTTCAGCCTGAACTTAGGCTGTCTTCAGGCATGTCAATACCAAAATCATACAAGGGAACATACATTAAATATCTATGGGGCCCCTTCTGACAGTCGCTATTTTTATAATGTTAAAACAAAATATACAATATAAAAGTATAAGACTTACGTGCTTTGAAAAAATGTATGTATGAAGACTTTTATTAGATTAGTTCCTCGTGTGCTGCAGTAAGAGGTCGTATTGAAATTTTTCTGACTTGGTGTATTTTAACTGATGCGGCATGGCCTCAGCGTAGGTCAGTCTTTTATAAAATCCTTCTTTGAAGAACTCAGTTTGTAAATTAAAAGTAATAACTGTAAGAAGGGGCCCCATAGATTATTCATGTACCTTGCCTTGTATGGTTTATGTATTGACATGCCTGAAGATGACCTCAATACAGTCCAGAACATGGCCTAACCACAGGCCAGAACATGTAGCATACATGTAAGGGTAATTAGTTGAATTGAAGTAAACTTGTGTTGCACTGAATAAATGTGGTTTGTTTGATAATAAAACAGTGGGATGGCTTCCATAAAGATTGTAATAATGTTACTTTGTGTTCTTCTGGGCTTGCGTGGCGTATTATAGGGAGACCTTTACTGTACTTGATTGGTAGTTATTTTGAGTCACTTTTTTGTGATTTCTGAGTGTAGTTGAGAAAAGATTCTGCTTATATCTGACATACTTTCAAAATTTATATCAGAAGTTCAGGTTGGAGTGATCTTGGGAGTTATATAAGATACTTTTGGGGTACATAAACTAATTATGTTAGGGTGACATCACAAGAGCTCTTCATTTTGCAGATAACAGACAACTGAATGAGTACAACCATTTCTTACACTGGCGTAGGACTGACCAAGTTATGTGATATGTGATATCTGGATTATCAGTGTCCTGATTTTACTGGTTTCATATTTTTGAAGTTGTTGTTTTTGGAATCTTGCTGCCAAATACCAAGACTAATAAAATAAATTAATAACTGGTGGTATTATGGGCAGTTGATGGTCAAGTGAAAGAGACATGTACTAGTAGACATGAGATTTGTTCTGATTACCCCCACAACTTTGTCCTTCGTAATTTCTGCTGACCTTGTGTCTAAATATATTCCCACTAATTAATATGCCTGCACCTTACATTTTATACATTTTATTATTGTGTTTATGACATTAAACATGGTTTTAATGGGTTATGTAGAAATTCCCTGCTGCTGTTAGTGATAAGGTTACTGTCATGTTAAAAGGAATAATACTTACTCTCATCCTGATACATTTTATTTTAGGAAATAGATCATTATCCTACCAGGATTCATTGTTCATAACAGTTTGAACCAGAACATACATGATACCACACATTTTGCTAGTAATGAAGTTTTTATTTTTGGCCGTATTTTCATGTTACATTTATTAAGTGGATGTTCTTGGTGACTTTCGAAAGTGTACACATAAGATGACAAGAGTTTTAAGTGTTTTAACTTGTTATAAGATTCTCTGCTGTTTTGGCTGAATTTTTTTTTATATGTTTAAAGAGGATAAGTCTTTTCTTTTGTAAATAGAAAATATGCTTTTAAATTATCCAGTCTTATGTAATCCATGTGTAATGTGGTGTGTCAGTAATGATGAAATAGATTTTGCTTCTAAGCACTGGTACCCAATCTTTTCCCACACTTTTTTATTGCAGCCAGAATTTGTGGACCAGCCAGAATCGTAGACACACAGGGCAATGAGAAAAGTGCCCACTGGCTGGCAAGTGTGTGTGTGTGTGTGTGTGTGTGTGTGTGTGTGTGTGTGTGTATGTGTGTGTGTGATGGAGACTCAGAAATATGCTCACAATTTGCCCAGGTAATTAACAAAGACAGTGACAAGTGTGAAGATATTTATATGAAGCACAGTGTGATTGCTAGAACTGTTGGTATTGGAAGTGGTCTACAAATTTAAGACATATTTATGGATCTCTGTCTCTTATATTTGAAGGAAACTGAAATTGTATGTGAATGGATTCTGTTAGTAGCCAGTAGACCCGTGTATTTCTGGCACATTTTATGTAATTATATTTGCTGTTTTATTCCCATTTTCTGTCATCTAACTAGTAAGTGGAAAATTTAGATTATTGATCGCATTCCAAACCAGAAAGTGAAGTATTGTGCATATTTATTTTTCACTTCTTATTCAGAAACTTAAAAGGAAGAATTTGTCAAAAATGGACCACAGTGCATAATAGAGGAGCCAAATGAGTTCAAAACTATCACCTGCTGAGGATTCAGGTGTATATGCTACTCATTCTATAGTCTATCTTATGACAGGTCCAAAACCTCTTCCAGAGTGAGTTCACCACAGAATGTGATCTAATGCTTCCTCTTTCAATTTCCAGCATCCTCTCATTTCCTTAAGGTCATGCAGTAGCTGCTTACATCTTCCTCATCATCTTTCTGTCAACTCTGACATCTTCCGTCTTCTTTTCCTTCAGTAATGTGTTTTGGAAGGCATTTTCTATGTAAGATGTGACTTATCCAGTTATCCTTCCTTCTTTTTATTGTAGGCAGCCTATTCCATTGCACCTTTATTCTATGTAATACTTCTTCATTTTCCACATGATTGTTCTATCTGACCATCTCTATCCTTCTCTAGCACCCCGCTTCAAAACGTTCCAAGTATTTCTAATCTACTTTCCAAAGTGTTCAGTTTTCAGCACCATACAAAGCCATGCTTCAGCACTAGCTCTCTGCTATTTTCTTCCTTAAATTTAAGTCCTATTTGCTGGTGAAAAGAGTCTTCTTGTTGAATTCTGCTTTTGCCATGACAATCGTGGATTTAATTTCGTGTGTACAGCCTGCATTATTTGTTATAATGCTTCCCAAGTAGTTGAAATATCCCACATTCTCCAGTTGTTTTTGATCAGTTATACCTGCTACTGGGGATGGTTGCCTCAAGATTCCCATTACCTCAGTTTTTTCCACATCCTTTTCTCTTCCCTAACACCTTCCAATTTCATTCATTGTATCAATCACGCACACCATTACAGTTAGTTTCTTCCTTAGTCATTAGCACAAGGTCATTTGCATATTTCACAGTGAGAATTACCTGTCCTATTTTCAAATCTCCAAACCCTTCAAGAGCTTCGTTTGTAAGGTACTTGCTTTACCATTGGAATACAGTTGGTGACAAACAGCGTCCTTGTGTAATTCCTCTTCCAGTCCTCACGCTTATTGTCTCATCTTGGTCCAGTTATACTTTAACACTCTGATCCATGCGTAGTTTACTGATCAATCTTTTTTTCACCAGTTGAACTAGTTTCCTTTAAGACCTGCATTAATTTGGTCCATGTTACATGGTCAAGTGCCATCTGTCAGTCTATGAAGCAAGCACACATTTCTTTGTCTGTATCCAAAGTTCGATCTGATATTCGCAGCATCATACTTGCTTCCCTAGTTCCTTTTCCCTTTCTAAATTCAAACTGATCTTCTCCAAGTTCATCCTCAGTTTTCTGTTCAGTCCTTCTACTAGGCATCCTCACTGCTATCTGTGCTGTGCATGTGATGCAGCTGATTGTACAGTGGTTCCTGCATTTCATAGCTCTTGGCTTCTTTAAGACAATGGTTGTAACTTCATTGAAATCCATGGGTAACTCTCCAGTTTCATATATGTTGTTGATCAGTTGTATCATTATTCTGAGATCATCTTCTCCCAACAGTTTGAATACATCCACACATATATCATCTCCTGTAGCCATCTTATCCCTCATGTCCTTCATAGCTTTTTCTACTTCACTGTGGAAGGGCCTTTCTCATGTGCACCTACTTCCTCTTCAGGTTTGACTTATAGGTTTTCTGGTCACTTGGCTTGGTTGTAGACTTCTGTAACATAATTCTCACAAATTTTCAGTACTTGTCTCTTATCACCTACTATTATATTCGCTGGAGAATTTTTGATGCCAATGTTCTGAATACCATGGTTTTCTTTCCCACCTGGTTCCTTTGTATTATGTACATTAAATCATAATGTCTTTTTCTTTGAGATTACATGATTTCATCACTTATGCTCTCAAGATATTTCTTCTTGGCCTTGTCTGTGGCTCTCTTCAGTTTGTTCTTCAGTCTTCTGTAGTTATTCCATCCTTCCTTCCTTCATTGTTGGCATTCTTCCACTTCCTTTGTTCATCCATTTTCCTGATTATTTCCTGTGTAATACGTGACTTTCTTGCTCTCCTCTAATCTAAAAACACTCCTTCCTGGTGATCCAACTTCAGGAGTAGTTTACCTCCGGATTGTTTTTTCTCCAGGGGAAACATTTCACAATTGTCTCTGTTTTTGGAAAGACACTGTCCAGGAAAAATAGTAATGTGATATATGCTACTACTGAAAATTAAATATTTTGCCCATTTTTATGAAGCAGAACAGGATAGATAGTAGTATAATGTGCTGTATGTACTTGTACATATAAAAACCAAAAGAATAATAATTTTTCATTTTTATGCGTACATATGTTTAAATTGAGAGAACTGTATACAGCCGTGTTGTGTATTATTAGATAATGACACGGGCTTTTCAAATACACATATACTGTGTTTTCCCCTCTCCCCACAAAGGTAAATTACTGATTCACAACTCTTGACCCATCATCTCCATTTAATTTTTGTGACTTTAGTGTTTTGTTTTGAACATTGTTGTTATTTGCACAGATATCGTAATTGGTAGGTTGCTTATGACAACTTTCCTTCCCCCCACATTCCTGACAGCATGACGGAGTATTCATATGCCCTTGGGAATATTTTTAATTGTGAATGTTCAGTGTGGGTGATGATGGTGATGTCCACTTTTAAAACCACATAATAACAAGTGCTCTGTAATGGAAATTAACATATTTTATACATTCTAGTGGTATAAAGATTTGTGGACTCTGTGAAGTTGTGTTTGTCACTGTGATGAGAACACAGATTTTGGTCTTCTGGATTGTGATACCATGGTTACCACTGTTACAGATGAACCTGCCACCTGCATCTTCATAGCGAACATGAAGGTGGCAGGTTCATCTAAAACATCATCAGTAACCAACTGCTTGGCTGTCCAGAAGATAATAATCTGGAGTTCTAGTTATTTATTTCTGTTGTATAGTATGAGGCAAATGTAGTAGCAATCCTTAGAAAATTCACTGCTTTACCATAAATTTGTGAATTAGAAAAGATTGGGAACCATGCTATAAAGAAATGTATGCTGGGAGATAAATTTATACTGATAATTCCCTTTTGGCACCTTGCAAGGATTGGTGCCAGCTTGTTCACAGCTTAGTGGAAACTAGTTGCAGCTGGAGTGCGGAACTGCAGGTGATTGTGCGCCACCAAACACTAAATTCCATTATCATTATTTATTATGCATGTCTTAATATAAATTCTCATTTTAGCAGTCCTTTGTCTGTTGTATGCTGAAGAGCGTAGTGCATCATATTTTATTACATAGTAAGCTGTTTTGATTCTTGGCCATTTTTCTGGTTAAACTTGATTTTTAAAACAGTGAGGAGCTTGTTTAAAATACTGTTTTCACACTAAAAATGGTCAAAATGTATTTGTTGTTTTTCCAGTTATTGAAAGCATTTGAGGTTTTGGTCACTGGGAAAAATTGCATGCTACTGTTTGGTTAGGAAATAAATCTCAGTGGAAATGACTGCTTGAGAATGTAAGCCTCAGCAGTCAAGTAATGACTCATAAAATACATAAGTTGTGAAGATGCAGACTCGATTGAACTGCGTCCTTACTCAGAATTGGACAGCCACTGGGTTTTGTGAACATGGAAATGTATTGTTAGGTACCATTACAGAATGTGTTACTCACCTGATGGCTGCCTAAGGCGGACCATACTGTGTTACATGGAATGAGTTAATTTTAATACTATAATGGACTGGGAACAGAACATAAGATGGATGTGCATGAATCGGACTCAGTGGTGGGACTAGGCAAGGTGGTTCAAGCATTAATGCTTTTGACTTACGTTGGGGAGGTGTCTGGTTCAAATCTCTTAACATGTTTGAGGGTTATGTTGGTTTTTACCATCCAATAAGGAAAATGTAAGGATGGGACTTCAGATTAGGTCACAACCATGTCCTTCCTCTTTCTTTGTAATTCATTTTTCAATAATCATCCTGTCCTTTAGTGTCATAGTCTCATCCAGTGACAGCATTGTTAAGTAAACCACAAATAAATCAGTGGTGGGGTTTGATATTTTTGACATTTGTTCTCCTTCTGGGGACTTTTTTAATTTAGAGTCTAAATTAATTTAAATTAAAATCTGAATTTTAGATCCTGTTCAATTAAATAAAGTCCTTGTTAGATTTAGAAAAGTTATTTAATGCTCATCCACATTGTTGGAAAGTATGAAGGTGTATATTTTGCATGCTGTATTTTTAGGCTCCAAAATGCATTGTTCCAAATGTGATTTATTTTTAAGAGCTTGTAAAATAGGCATATTCCAATGAATACAACTATAGAAATCTAGTTTGAGGGTGGATCTTAAATATACAGAACCTGATCATGCATGTCTGTTAATCTGTTTGCCATTTCTTTGAGAGGCAATCATATTCCTTTACAAGACATTGCATGTTTTCAAAGTTTCTAGTCATTATTATTCATTGACATCTCTGTTACCTCAATTTGTTCGAGAAATACCCATTCTTTGTGTCACAGGATGTAATGATATTAGTAGTTTATATGGAAGGTTGAAAGTGGCATGTGCTGAATTGTGGTTGATGGTAACTTGTATGTAAAGTGTAATGTTTAACCAGAAATTATAAGCAATGAAAGTGATGGCCTCAAAGTATTTCAGTTCCTAAAAATTTCTTGCAAACTTGCTGTAGGAAACGTGTTGTAGAGGCCTTCATGAGAGACAGGAGGTTTCTTTTATATGCTACTGTGATATTTGAATAGTACATTTCAGGAAGATCCTTACTAACACTCAAATGTGTCATACTGTGGTCATAAAAGTACAGTTGTCCATGTGCTTTGTTACTCACTTTGTCATGAAGGTGTATGGTGGAGTGGGGCTATAACACCATGCCTTCTTAACCTTGCCAATTAATGGAGAACAACAGTAAGCTCAGGCCTGGTTCACTTTATTTTCTGGGAAAGGGTTTCCAGTACCCACGGAATAAGTGGCTGGGTGGACCCCAGAGCTATTCTGGACATTATGGTAGACAGGAAAATCTCTTGCTCCTGCTGGGAATTGAATCATGGTTCCTCAGTCTTCAGTCCATAGCTTAGACACTGCACTGACTGAATTGTCCCAGTAGTTTGGTTATGCAGTTATCTTAAACTTCATTGACCTCCATTTACTGAAGAACATTGCTAGTTGGTGTGGTTGGTGCCAGAAAATTGGTCTTGAATCATTTGAGTGCTGTTATTTATAAACAGTTGCAACACATTTCTTTTCTTTGGTAAAAGAGATGCATGTGTTCCAGCTAGCACAAAGAAACATACATAATCTGCAGGCATCCAAAGTGCAGCAGCAGATGAATTTAGCTACTGCATTTTGACTTAATCCAGTCCATATGTAATGATTTTTATTTTGTTGTACTTCTAGGTGTTTTTTGCTAATTCATTGCATGATTACTTTATATTTGTAAAATTGTTTTGGTCATTCAGTATAAGTAGAAATAATTGTCTAAGTATTTTCACTTTCAATTAATTTATTCTTCATGAAAGCATAGACAAGTAGGTCTGTATATATGATTGTGAATGGTACTGGAATCACCATAAATGAGTGTAATGACCATATATGTGGAGATTTATTTTTGTAAGGTGCCTGATTCTGATTGTTTTGTTCAACAACTGGTCAAAAACCTTTGACATTTTTGTACACTGAGACAGGGAAGTTTTGAGCGTTATGCTCTTTTTGAAGAGGGGATAGAGAATCCACAAAGTAAATAAATATTTGTGTACGAAAACTTTATGTCTATTAATCATTAAAGTGGTTACTGCCATTCAGTTCAGAATCATCTGTCTTAACATCTGCTGTCAAAAAATTTAAATATTAAAATGTACAGAACTATAGTTTAGTGTGTTATTTTGTGTGGGTTTAAAGCTCGGTCACTCACATTATGGGACGAACACAGACTGAGATGTTCAAGAACAATTGCTAAGGAGAGTGCCTGGACCTGATTTGTAAGAAATGACAACAGGCTGCCAAAAACTGCATAGTGAGGAGCTTTGTGACTACTGTTTGCCAGATGTGAGTGGTGTGATCAAATAGGTTCTGGTCAGACCAAGAGATGAACACTGTTGCTGCTAGCATGTACTGTACAACTAGGTGCAGGTAGAGCAGTCTGCTGAGTCATTTCTTGTTTGGAATAAGTCTGTAGCATGTGTGTTTGTTGAGTAATATCTTGTTAAGTGTGGCATACCAAGAAAATGGTAGACATTAAAGAACAGCACATCAACATCATATTTGCTTTAAACAGGGGAAAAAATACTACAAAAGCTTACGAAATGTTGAAAGTAGCTTTTGAAGAGCGGACAACAGAAATAACACAAGTTTTCCAAGTTCAGAAGAAGTGTGACCTCTGTTGAAGATGCCAAGTACATAGGGTGTCCACCAATGAGAAAAACAGATTAAAATGTGGATCAGGTGATGGAACCTCGACTCAGAAACAAAATAATCAGTGTCCATAAAGTTGCTAACTTGTTGGGAGTTTTGTTTATGTTAATTCACAGTATTTGGAAAGTCTGAACACACATTGGATTGCTGTGAAATTCATACGCCATCTGCTGCATGAAGAGCAGAAGGAGATTCATGTCACCATATGCCAGGACCATTAACAGAGGCTTGAAAAATACCCAGAATACCTTTCATTGATAATTATGGGTGCTGAGATGTTGGTTTGTGGATACAGTGCAGAAACCTTGGAATTTTAATTGTTACCACAACATAAGCAAAATCATGGGATGCACTCGCAATGTTTCAAACAACGCACTTCATGAAAGGTGTCAAACAGTGGTGCAAACCTGGAATTGTTGTATAATGTCTCAAGGAGAGTACATTGAACAGGACAGCATTGGTTAGAAGGTAAGTGTTGTTACGGAGAAATTAATTCTGTCTGGGAGCCATGTGATCACACTGCATAGTATTAGGATCATCCATTCAAGGAAGATGAGCTGTGCAGGGTATGTAGCAGATATGGGAGAGAAGAGAAATGCACACAGTTTTTGTGGGAACACTGAAGGCAAGAAAACATTTGGAAGACCTAGGCATAGATGGGAGGATAGTATTGAAATGGATCTTAAACATACGCAGTGGGAGTGTGTGTAGACCAGATTACTTTAGTTCAATGTAACGTAACTTCAGATTTCATAAAATGCTCTGAATTTTGTGAATATTTGAGTTACTATTGGCTTTTCAAGGACTGTGCTTCATGAGTTAGTTAATTTATGTTGGAAAGTGACAGAGAGGAGGTTTGAGGTTTTCAGAGCAGTGAAGGTTGAGATTGTGGCCTTTTGGACTTTAACACTGTTTACTCTGGTAGATGGTGACAAGTGTTCTTGAGAAATCTGCTGCCCCCATCTTCACGGTAGATAATGGAGATGGTGGATTCCTTTGAAACAGTAACAACCTACAAAGACTACACAGTGCCATAGCCCACATCATCACTGTCTAAACAAGTTAGGAAATGTATGCATATGTGGCAGTTTTGGCAAATTAAGTCTGTTATTACACGTAGACTTTCATTTTGTGAGTAATAAATTTGATGATGTTAAAAATAGCTTAAAGTAGGCAGTGTGAACAAGCAGGCAGGCACAAGATTGGTTTGACTGAAAGTATCCTAATTTTATAATTATCTAAAAAAACCATAAGGCCTAACAGAAAAAGTTTGTACAGTATAATCAACTGAATGTATCGTCTGTCTTTACAACTTTTGTTAGATATATTTTATGCTTCAGTAAATGTTTGTTGAATTATGCTCAATATGTTTGCATTAACTTGTAGATTTTGATGTTAAGTGGTTGTTGCTGACATTCAGTTTTAACCAAAAGTGGAAAGTGTGAACACATTTTGGTAAAGCTTTCTAGGCTCAGATTTCATGATGTGTCACGCACTGCTTCTTGAATTGCTATGTGTGGGTGGATGAATGAACAGAAAAACTTGGCAAAACTAGCAGGCACATTTTTGCATCTTTCTCTTACACATGTGAAGAGTGGAGTTCACAACTGTGTTTTACAGATTTAGATGTGATTGGGAGACTGCTTAGAATGTCAGAATATAGATTTCTAAAAATTGTTGTACATGAAGTAAATTGTTTGACACTTGCAGTTTTATGTATATTGCAGTCCCTTCTTATACATGTGAATGTTGATTTTTCAACTTTAAGCTATTTGATCTTTGAGATTCCAATAATTACCATACATATTTTTATATTGGTCTATGTAGGCATTATGTGAAACCTTTTTCTGTAATGAGTCATATGTAACATGCTGTGATGAAAGATGGAAATAGCACTAAGGGTCCTTATATATATTACACAATGAGAATATAACACTTGAAGCTTTCATGGTGCCTGTATATGCACTGGAGTCCCCTCAGGCTTTCAGCCACCTGAAGATACAGATTGCATCCGTCAGAAAGTGTCTGTCTCCATTTTCAGGGTATATGTGATGACTATTACATCTGCCTGTTGTTTTACATACACACACTCAGAGCCCAGGCTTCTTGTCCAAGTGCTGGTTGGTGAGAGGACAGTAGCAGAGTCTGGCAGTCAGTCAACATATAGCCCTTGCTGCTTAACCTGGGGTATGAGGGATGCTGTCTTTCATAGGCCATTACCATTATTTCTCATTGGCCCCGCCTATCTGGTGTATTTTGGTGGCTGGGAACTATATTAATTTTGTGTGAATCCCATATCCATGTTAAAAGTTTCCAGATGTAGCCTGATCTCTGTCATTTCTTTCACAAAATGGCCAGTGTAGCCTTCCATTCTAGCCAGTTTTGTATTGTTCTTGAAGTTCCATATGTCTTGTCT
>Ga0209628_10002434_pt1 | contig 12617 bp, 7 predicted proteins | sample TergutCu122P4_FD_187285 | JGI IMG/M metagenome (GOLD analysis project Ga0209628, IMG submission 187285) | Cubitermes ugandensis P4 segment gut microbial communities from Kakamega Forest, Kenya - Cu122 P4 (SPAdes) (version 2) | ecosystem: Host-associated > Arthropoda: Insects > Digestive system >...
ATTCAGTTTCATGTTATTATGTTTTTCTGGTAAAGCAAGTTTAATTGTATCTACTCGGGGAAGCAAGTAAAACACATTTTATTCTGCAAGGTTATTTGAAACATGTTGGGTTTAATTATTGTATTACGTGACAGTGGTTTCTCGGTTTCTCGTTGCTTGAAAGCTACTAGTGACAGTTTTTAATACCATATGTGACATCATTAATGTGTTTGAAAAATTTAAATAAGATGTCATATATCTTAAAAATTTTAGTCTGGCAGGTGTATGATAGTAGGGAAAGTGGGAGTCATGATCTTAGGGCATCTGTAGAAGAATTTATAAACTGTTATATCTGGTAGTAGGATTACGTCACTTGACCTTGGCAATTACATAGATAGTGAAAATGGCATCCAGAAGTATTACCAAATCATTTTCATAAAATATTTTCAGAGTTTGACATTTAGTCATTTAATTTCTACATGCTTTCTCTTTATTTCCATATTTAAGGAGAATACAAAAATAAATCAGCACAGAAGGTGTGGCTGTTTACTAGTATCTGAGCGTGGAAAGGATTAATTAGGAAAAAAAAAAGTCATAAGTTATTGGTTGTCTTAGGTGGTGGGGAGCCAGGGTCAAATGATGCCAGTGGTGCCAGGCAGTCTCCCTTCAGTGCCTCGTCTCACAGTAATGCCACCAAGTTCTTCTAGCAGTTCTCCTTCAGCACCCACGCCTGTTGCTTTGGTGCCTAACATTGCAGCTGGTAACAATTCTATCACTATACAGGTAAAGTCCTTAATTTGTGACTTGCATTTTCATTGCTTGAAATGTTGGTGTATTATTTTTGGTTGGAGTAATGAAGTCTCTGTTTTTGCCATACACAGATTTTTTTAATTATCTTTTCAGTTTTTATGTTTTGTGACTCTTAGCACATTCAAGGTACATTTGAAGTACATACTGGATGGCTGGATTAGATTAGTTGGTGTAGTGACTTGTTACATCCTTGGTTTTTTTTGGTTCAAACCCAGTGGAGGTGAGATTTTTCACCCCTGTTCATACCAGCCCCATCTGGCCCCAAGGTTAATGAAAGAGTAGAACTGTATCCACTGTGCCTTCATGTTATTTTATAGGGTGAGTTTTTTAACTTTTTGAAATGTATACCAGTTGGCTAGATAAACTCAAAAGAGTTTCAGTTTGGCATCTTGTAGCTGGCTTTGCAATCTGGCTACTAGATAGGTATGTGTGTCAACATCATAGAATGGTGTTGGACCAAAAAAGGCATTCACTTTATTAGGTTTTGTGATGATATGATGAGAGTTTCATTATAAGTGTGGTGAAAACCACCAAGGAAACAATCATCTGCGTAGGTGGGAGCCTAGAGTTCAAAACCCGAATGTGCCAACTCGAGATAGAAATACTATTTAATTGATATTTTGTATCAATTTAATAATGATAGCTACTAACACTTGCTGTTTAGAGACCCATATTTTAACAAGATAGGAAGGACATTGGTTCTAGTTTGGCCTAAGGGTTTTATGGACCAAACCAAAAAGTAGGGTGTCTAAAAGTCTGTCACTGTCAGCACGATGCTTAGTTTGAGAAGTTAGGAGCCATTCCATTTTATAAACCTGACAACTTATGGCCCTCATAAATTGGCTGTGGCAGTTAATGTTGGCAATGTGCCCCACTATGACATCAGATAAGCGGTTTGGGACGTTGTGTTTCAGCTTGCATCCACTATTTGACACACCCAATCAAACTTTAATGTGTAGCTTTGGGCTGACCAGCAAATCAGAAACAAAAAAACTAACCAGTCAGGCTCGAGAAATTTTGGGTTTTGATTTTCCAGTGTAGAGGAATAATCTGGAAGCTGCAGTAATGCTGAAGCTGCAGTGTCATATTGTAGCTGTTGAATAGAACTTATGTGTTTTCATGCGCTTTGTAAATATAAAGTACAAAAATATAAAAGCAACAAGGGTGTAATATGTAACGTCTTCACTCATGAAGCAATATACTGTACTGCTGTAAATTTAAAAATATTTTAGTTTTTGTATACCAAGACAGATATAATTAAGTATTCAATAATAACAAAATATATTGTTTTGCAGCGGCTTCGGTGGTCTAGAGGTAGCGTGCTGGCCTTTAGTACCCAAGTTCGCGGGTTCAAATCCGGCTGAAGCCGTCAGATTTTTAAGGGCGAAAAAATCCTCAGCACGCCTTCCTTCGGAGGGGAAGTAAAGCCGTCGGTCCCATGTCGTAGATTTGCGGCATGTAAAAGATCCCTAAATGGCCGCCGCTGGGATCTCACACGTCGTGGGGGACGTGGAGGTACCTGGTGGTGAAAAGTGGGAACATCTGAAAAGCGGGGGAAAGCAATGGCAAGCTGCCCCTAAGAACTTGTCCAGGATGCAGTGTACCAGAGCCATACCAGTCGCCTGACTGAACTCTGGTCTCTGCCCAGACCGGCCCAAGGGCTGAATACCAATAATAATAATAATAATATTGTTTTGCATGGTAATCTGGTGCTATACAGAGCTGTGAGTAGCTTCTGTGAGCATAGACTTGATATTCCTGGAATGGAACTAGATGCTCTTCGGCTAAGAAACTTCTTGGTGACGATTGTTTAGGTACAAGTGCTTTGTGAATCATGGTAGTGGTCTAAGTGAAGAAGGATTGGCAGACCTTCCGTGTGTGAAGGACATTTTAAAAACGTGGGACATTTGGAATGTGAAAGGTGCCCTGTATTTATATACATTACCAACAATTTTAGAAGAGGCCTGTGTAAAAGTTAATCACACTGTTCTCCAAAAAGTACAGCAGCATGTTAAATATCAGTTTGACATACTCAAGCCCATTTCACAATGATGTGATAACCAGTTACATTGTTGCAAGCTGTCAAACATGTTCCCTGTACCTTTTAAGCTCCAGAGTAAGAAGCATGGAAACTTGCTGAAAATCGGTCATAATTTGTACTTCTTCCACTTGTTTCATTGTATCTGAAATATTTTTGGAATGCATGAAGTACATTTTGGCAGCCCTTTCCAGAGTTAAGGGATATATTTCAGTTGTGTTTATTTGGTAATAATACATTTGTTTGACTTGTAACATTGCTTATTTTATGTGCTGTAATTTGATAATTTTCTCCATCTGTTTGTTTGTTTATTACAGTTACCTGTCTCTTCCTTTAGAAGGAGCTGTAGAAAAAGGAAACATTAATTGCAAATCCCCACAAAGTTTTGTGTACCCAGATGACATTGTTGTGATTGCCAGGAACATTACAGTTCTAAATTATGTATTATTGGCATTGGAAATTAAGGCAAATAATTGGGATTAAGAATCAGTGGAAAGAAAACTAAACACATGAAAATGTTTTCTACACATTGGAGAATGGGTGATTTTTAAGTTTGAAAGAGTCGACAGCTTTCCATACTTGGGATCAGTTGCGAACAATGAAAACAAACTGTGGACATTCATTACAAGATAATAACAGTAAAATTGCACATACCTATCACAGAGTAAACTTTTCAGGTCCTAATTCCTGTCCTGAAATTAAATTGCAACTAGGTAAGATGTACTGTGACTTATACTGACCTGTGGGTCAGAAACTGAGACAGTGGCCATGGAAGACATGAATACCCTCAGAATATTTGAAAGGAAGCTCATGAGAGAAATATACTGACTGGGAAAAAGGGGGAACACTGGAGAATGAGCATAAACAACAAGTTAAAAGACATATTCCAAGGGGATGATACTCTAAAATAAATAGGATCCCTCAAAGTTAGATTGTGTGTTCTTATTGAAAGAATGCCAAAAGAAATTGCAACAACTACAATGGAAGGAACAAGAAAAAGAATACCACATAAAATGTGGAGAGACAAGGTTCAAGAGGGCTTAATTAAATATGCTGGTGATAAATAACAAGTGGGCAATGGCCTCAGACTATCAGGAATGGAGGAGATTGTATTGGAAGCCAAGACCTACTTTGGACTGTAGCACTCGATGATGATGATTATGATGGTGGTGGTGGTGGTGGTGATACTGCTCCTGACGGAGGAGTTGTACTAGATACAAAATGTAGTCTCCCAAATTGTGTGTAGTGTGGATTGCATTGAAATTGTTATGTAACTTGTCATAATTCATTGCATCTTTTTGAGACCTTACCACATCCTGACATATTTAATGTGTAAAAAGTGTTTGTGGATGGATGGGTAGTATTGTTCTGTGTTCTCTACGGTTGTTCCTGTCAAATGTCATTGGGCATGGCTGGGATTTTAGCATGGATGATGTTTGATTATGTTGTATTTAATTGATGTTGAAGTTCATTTTATTATTCACTTCACTGGAGGGACAAGATTCATGTAGGATCTGTTAAGTATAGAGAAGAACATAAATTCATTGACAGGGTAGAGAGTGGGAGAGAAACCTTTGTAACTTGAAAATGAATGGGCTACGAAGGACAGGGAGGATTCATCTATTTTGTATCAATATTTCTCTGCAGTTTCCTTTTGCATTAGCAGATTAGCACATGCATTTTTGGTAACCTGTAATTGTCAGTCAGTGCATTATAATTTTGAGTATATTTTATGGGTTGTTGATGCTTGTGATATGTTAAACAGAGTGCAAACAACAAGAATCCTGCAGCCAAACTGCTACAGCAGCCTAGTATCTCGATCACTCCTCTTCCGCGACAACCAACAGGCATCGCTCCAGGCAATCCAGCCCATGCTAAACATGGAACACATCCTGGTGGCAAGGCTACCTTTGTCATCTGTGAAATATGCGATGGATACATTAAGGTGGGGTACATTGGTTGTTGTTAGGTTATTCTCTCTGGTGTAACATTTTTTACCAAAGTTCTGTAAGACTCTCATGACCAGCAAAGAGAAGGGTCCTGTTAATACATTCTGTTGATTTCATAATTTTTTGGAGAGTGGCATGTTTCATTAGTTGACTGTATAACACTGGTAAGTTTGTGTTTTAAGTGCATTGTTAATTTGTTGTATGATAGTATGCATTGTGCTGCTTGGTGCCTCAACTTTTTTAGTAGCTCAGTTAAAAGAAATTCAGATAGCTGTGTATAGGATAGTAATCCATTTCCAGTTGTGGCACCTAGACATTTCCTGGAAAATGCCTCTCACCATCACTTTTCTTTTTCCTTGTCTGGTGTAAAATGTTGTACTGTTCATCGCAGGGGCTTGTTTGTGTCATAGTAATGAGTGACAGTGGGAATATGACATGGGTTATTTTGTCCCTGTAATTAACATAGAAATGGCAATGAAATGATTTGACAGTATGTATGTGAATATGCTTTTATGTTGACCTGTGTGATGAGTAGTGGAAATTTCAATGCCTTTGCCAGCATCTGCAGGGACAGCATTTTACTGTTGTTCATTCACTGATTCCATTTTTAAAACAGTTCTGAAGGGTATTAAAGCTCTCTTTCAAGTCACAACTCCACTCAGTTGCATATTTGGAATTTAGTTTGCTGACTTAACAATGGATGTTAAAACTTCCCATGTTACTGAGATGCTTAATGTTGTACCAGTAGCTCACAAAAATGACAAGTGAATGTTTGCATTCTCATAACCACTCTCAGGAAACTTGGCTGGAAGCAGTTACAAGAAAAAAAGGTAATTAGAAAACCCCGTCCATTTGTTTGCCTGGGTCCAGCTGTTATGTGTGAAAGAGGGCTACTCCCTTTGGGATACTGAGAACTGGACATTCTTTCAAAAATAACAAGATTTTGGCCAATAGAAAATGCAGCACAGCACACATTGAAAATATGATTGAAAGTCTGAAAAATTAAGGATCTTATCTAATTTGAATTAAGTACTTAGTAAAGTTCTATGAGAAAGATGGTACCATAGGTCATGGGTCATAAACCATGGTGCCAGGTTGCCTGGGCAACTAGATTTTCTAGGGTGGTGCCATATTCTTGTATTTGTGGGTTCTCAGTGTGTAACTTGCTTCATTTCACTCTTCTAGTAATTAGTTGCAGTGGCTTAAAGATTTCTGGGAAATTTGTGCACCACTGCTATAGGATGTCAGGTTGATTATACTAAATTATTTATGTAATGGGTCTTGTGTTTCAACATGTTGGTTTGGTCTTTAGAATCTGGCAGAACTACAGTCACTACTGTATTTAGAATTGTTCACCTGTTTTCCTAGAAGGTGACAAAAGGATCCTATTGCATATATTTTATTGCGCAAAGATTAAGGTGTTTTTGAAGACAGTTTATTTTCTAAGTAAAATGTGTTGAAAAATGGGTACTTCTTTTCTTGTTCTTATAGACTTTTGTGATATGTGATTTACAGGACTTGGAACAACTACGTAATCACATGCAGTGGATACACAAAGTGAAAATCCATCCTAAAATGATATACAATAGACCGCCTCTGAACTGTCAGAAGTGTCAATTCCGTTTCTTTACGGACCAAGGTCTGGAACGCCATCTTCTGGGATCACATGGACTTGTTACTTCCAGCATGCAGGAAGCTGCAAATAAAGGCAAAGATGGTGGGCGTTGTCCAGTTTGTGGCAGAGTGAGTATTGTACAAGATGTTAAGCTAAGAATTGGTACATACTTTCCTACATTGTAACATGTAATTATGGGAAATAGTTGAAATTTTGGTTTTGTGGAAAATAAACTTTGACTGTATAGGCAGATAAATGTGTGGTGAATAATATATTAAGAAATTTCTATTGGCTTTTTGCAGGTGTATCAGTGGAAATTGTTAAATCATGTAGCTCGAGACCATAACATGACTTTGAAGCCTGCTCACCTCTCCTACAAGTGCACAGTGTGTACAGCCACATTTGGAATGTACAAACAGTTTGAAAATCATGTTTATTCTGCTCATAGTGTGGTTGCTAAACGGGTAATGGATAAAAAGACCCCGCCAGTTCCCCGACCGCCACAACAAAATGATGCAATTTTGAAGCCCCTGAAAATAAATGATGAAATAACTATAATACCCCAACCAGCTCGGCCTCGTCCTGGTCCAGCTAGTCGCACAGGAGCCATACCTGCTTGGATGCAAGAACAAAACCCTCCTAGTAAGGTTCATGCTTGTGAGAATTGTGAAGCAACATTTGATGGTCCAACAGGATTTTCACAATATGTGAGCCATGTAAGAAGGCGGCACCTCCGTCGTTGCGGCGTGAAGTTATGTCGACTGGATGGCTGCCCAACATGTAAGCAAAAACATGTTACACAAGCTATGCTAGATTTCTTGGAGGAGCAGAAAGAAGGTGTGGATGTTATTGAGCTCTCAGATGATGAAGTAGTTATAGCTGGTCAAGGTCGTAATGAAATTACCATCACAAAGGTTTCATGTGCTCCTGGTCCAAGGCGTTTCAAGCAGCGGTTACAACAGAGCCATAATGTGCAGGTTATAGAGATTGAAGACTCTCCAGTTAAAAACAGTAACAATTCTGAGAGCAATGCTAGTAGAGAAAATGGAGAGGATTCATTAACTGCAGTGAAGGAAAGACTTCGTAGAAGGAAGAGTCTGGAGATCAGTCAGGTTGATTCTGAATGTTCATCTCCCCAGTCTGGTGACGACTTGCCGGCCAAGAAGAAACGTCGGAATGACGACGACTGAAATAACAGTGCAGTTCTTTCTACTTTCCTAGATGTTGTGTCATCCTTGTTGTTGGTTCACAATCTCTTAGCTGTCATTTTGATGGGTAGGGAATATTGTAATCAAATGAAATGAATGTGTTTCAATATCTTGAGATACAGTGATATATACCGTACTTCATACTTTATTTATGACACATTCTTCTGTACAATGTATAAAACTCATTGTGCTTACAAATCACACGTGAGATTTATAAGCGGAATAAACAGATAGATAAAATGTGTTAATGAAATGAATTCCAAATATCTGCTGTAGGTTATAACTGGTAAATTCATTTTCCTGAAGTGATTTTTAAGTTAGTGCGTCATCAAAGTGTGTGGTGTTAACAGGTGTGTATTGAATTAATTGTACCTTTCAAACGTAACCAAAGCGAATGAAAGTTGTACTCGTTTGAAGCAGTCGTAGAGTGGATGTTTGAGTTCGGAGTGGTGATATTGGCATTACTTATGTGTACAGTGTAGACAATAGAAACTTGACACTGAAACCAAAAGGGCAAAGCATGTAAACAAGGGGATATTAGGAAGATGCCAGAAAATTGAAGCTGTCAGGCATGAAACTTGGTAGGCCGTACATGTTTCTGCCTAATGCTTTCTTGGTTTCTCATTTTTTTTTACTTTACCTGTGTTTCAAATGGAAGGATGATTTTTATCGGAAGTCAGAAGGAATAAGCGAGTGTATCACCTATGGTGAGTTACTTCTTGTGGACTTCTTGCTGAGAACATAAATTTTATCCAATGAAAAAAAAAAGTCAGACAATGTGAATGGAGTACAATACCTGGTTAGTGTTTCGTGAGTGTATTTGGTTCTTCTCAGCCTTTGCACCCAATATTTTTCTTAATTTCTTTTTCTAAGGCCCAGTACTGTGCTGGGCAGTCTTTGTACAGGTATCCAGTATGTTATATTTTTGAGATGGTTTTTGTGGAGTCTTAGAAATACTAAGTTGAACTATATCTTAGATGAGGCTGGTGGAAGAAAGTTACAGTTTTGTTTGAAACACAGAACCTCATTATTATGTTATGTAATACTGGAACTATTGCATAATTTATTAAAATATTTAGTAGGTGAACTTACACAATTGGCTTCTTGTTAGTTTTTTACTCACATGAATTATAGGTACCTTTCAGTGGTTCAAAAATAAGGATTCACAGGAGGTATGTGGGTTAGAAATTACATGTATCTAGCAACCGTTAGAACGTAGTAGTTAGATCTTCCCCATTGTGTTACACAAGGTACATATTATGTCTGTGGTAAGGAGGAAATATGGGAAATATGAATGCAAGCAAAATTCTTCGTAATGGAGTTTTCCACCCAGGTACCAGAGATGGCATGACTTCTACTAGCTTTCTTTTGTGCTTATTATATATGTGGAGTTCACTTCCATTTAGAAAAGGCTGATTATACTGTTAAAAGAAAAAACTAACATGTTCACTTCTGTACTGTTGACTTATGTATCGTAAACATTCTTTTATATCAGTGACAAGGAGAATAATTGACAGGTAATTATTGTAAGTAGAAATATGCTGGACAGAACTGAGCACTTAAAGTGAGAGCTCCAGAAAGCATATGAAATTCAAATACATGGCAGGAACTTCTACTGAGTGTAGATGGCTTCTTATTTGCTAGCGTTTTTGTGCCCCTCTATGTGCTTTGTTATTTATGTTAGCATTTCTGAGGATTGAATGGAGAGGTTCTGACAGCTGACCAAACTAAGGAGACTCCTTGATATCTTATAATTGCTTATAGTGAAGAAATTCCATTCATTTTTGTGGCATGCAGAAGTATATCTCTCACTTTATAAGAATTTACCACTGGGTCTTATCCTGAGTCAAATCATTCACATCCTTCCAACCAGATCCCCCCCCTTCAGTATACCAGTGGTATCCTTCAGTCTGTGTCTGCATCACCCAAATAATTTTCCAACTGAAATCTTGTATACTTTTCTGATGCATGGAACATGGCTTGTACAACTCCTTATTCCTGATCTTTGATCTCGATAACATTGGGTAAAAGGTTCAATTAGAAAGATCCTTGTTCTGCAACTGTAAGCTTGCCTGCCTCTTAAATCCACACATTCTCAGAACTCTTTTCACATAAACTTGGTGGTGTTGAAGATAAATGTTTGAACTGAATAATGATGCCAAATATTCCACAAATTTAATCTGATTGTTTCTTTGCAAGCATAATTTTAATACTTGAATTTTGCCTCATTTTAGAAGGACAATTGGCTATCTTTAATATTTTATATTGTGGTGGTGAGACAACATACATTTCAGTTGCTCCCTTTGCATGTGCTGTGCACCAACCTCTTATGTAGCACAGGCCAAGAGCTGGTGTGTCACATACAGTTCCCATCAGTCATATTTTGCTTGGACTTGCTTAATGGCAGATTATACAGTGAAGTTAAAAAGCACTGGCAATAGAGCATTGTGCTTGTGGCCATTCTGAGTGACAAACATGAGAGAAATACCTGTGCACATTTTCTACAGTTGTTTGTTTAGCCAAACTACTTCAGTGGGAATGCCAGACTCATTAACTATCTCGTATGTTACGTATGGCCTCGCATCTTCCTGCCATAAAAGATGACAGTTCTATTCTCAGGCCAATCCCAAGTTTTATTTAAGAGCAGGCCACATGATTGGAACAAGTGGCAGGTACACAGATTTTTTATTCAAAATGGTTTTGAAATTTGAATGTTAGGTATTCAGTAATGTGGGTTTTATTAGCAGTATTATTTTACTTCATTCGCATCAGGCTGGAGCAAGTACGCAGTAGTAGCAGAGGGCATGTGGTTGGGCTATTGGCCTATTTGATCATATGCCTTTGTAATTGAATAATTATATATAAACATTTGAAAATGTCAGAGCACATATACAATGTCCCTGAATGTTAAGGCAAATTCACCTCTAGGATTCTCTAGACTATAGTGATATTTATGAATGGAAGTGTTTATTTATGTGGAATGTTGAGATTGGAGCTGAAATTTATTCTTTGAAATGGTGCAGTTTGCTTGGCATAATAATAATAATAATAATAATAATAATATATGTTCTTTAAGGCTTTATCATGTCCTTGGAATACAAGTGTTCCAGTATTCTGGAAGTTTGTATTTTAGTTTCTGAGAAAGCATTCAAATGATGATGATAGCACTCTTGAATCTTGTTATTCACTTTAAAATCTTGCTTCATTTTCTGAGCAGTGTTGCAGATGGATAGTAGCCACAGTGTGATACCAGAACTCTTAAAGAGGGTGGGAAAGAATATTGTGTCACATTTCATTTTTACATATGTGGAGGAATATCATCATGCATGAAATCATTTGGTTCTTTCTTAGATCTAATTGGAAGGTATTCATGTGCACGGAGAAGTACCCAGCATTAACTGTATAATCCATTTCCAAAAAGACACATGAATAAGACCTTGGTATCCCTACACATGACCATATATAATGCTGTGATGTTGGAATCTTCTGGTGGAGATGAATTGGCTGTCTCTGCTTTGTAGTAGAATATTTGCTTTCAGCAATAGTATGGTGTACTTGAGTCTCAGCAAAAGTTAGGATTTAAAAAAATGAACATTTTGTTTGGATATTGATTCCTATTGCAGTTTTTAGTTTGGGAAGATGCATAATTTATGTGCATTCCATAGATGCTTAATAGAACTAACCAAGGATGCAGAGTATCTTGTGTACACTTCATACAATATAGGTTTAAATATGTAGTTTGTTTTAGCATTTATTTGCACTTGTATTTATAAAAAATTTCTGTACTTTAACCCATTGTTTTGGTATGTAAATGGCTTGCTGCAGAGTGGCCATTTAAAAAGCAGTGTGGCTCTTTCAATCTTCAGTACACTTTGAAATTGATCCTTCCATTTCACTATGACTGCTGTTGAAGAGGCGTAGGCCCATATCTGGGTGCTGTTTTTTGTGTTGTGCACTGTCATACAACACCCAGGGGCCCTGACGAGTCCATTAAAAGTTTCTGGTAAAAAGAAATATGTCATGTTTATTTTCTTACATATCTTCGGGAGAGTTACTTTTTATTTTGTTAAAGAAGTAAAGCATTCGTCTTTGTAATATGATCACATTTCTTGAATTCACTGTTTATCTGTGAACATGAGGTGATGGCAAAACCAAACCGCCTATTTGAAATTGGGTCTCATTATGTGATCAGTTTGGAGAGCAGATTGGAGTGAAAGATTGCAATTGCAAGGAACTATCATACTTTATCCTTGTACACTACACATTTCTTTTTAGTTTTATTGTTATTGTCTCAGTTATACTCCCTATCCATCGTAAGTCCCTTTGTAATACTGCATATTACACTCAGGCCTTTGCTGTGCTTGCAAGATGCAGGACCATTTCTTGCTGGCTGTTCATATATGCTTATTCAAATTATTTGTAACTATCTCGTGCATCTGTTTGCAATGTAAGAGTGCTATATATTCTGGCGAAAAGGTACTCACAGTCTGCATTCAGTTTGCAAATATTGATTGCTTGGCCCAAGTTGTGACAGGTGGCAGCAGGTTCAGTACTTGGAACTCTAGTAATCGTTACCTCACAGGAGTGTAGGTGATTCAGCTTGTGCTTCTTCTTGACCCAGAAGAGTATTTCTTCTCTGAGAACACTTTAATAAATTCATAAGCCTTTGCTATTCTGGGATGTTACATAGGTTGGTAGTTGGTTACCAACATTTTGGGACAGCCTGTTCGTGCCATCTTAAAGGGTCATGCAGTCCAAAGGAATAGCTTTTTTGTGCCTTGAAGATGGGACCAATAGGCAGTCCCAAAATGTCAGAAACGAACTACTAACCTGTATAGTTTGATGTTTTTCTAACCGTGCATCGTAGTGTAGACTTTTTCAAATTACCAACTTAATGCACAATTCCGTTATTCTTCAACAATATGTATGTTACACTACGATCCTCAACATGTTTCGAGCAGCACGCTGCTCATCCTCAGGAGGACAGATTGTATCACCACAGCCTCTGGTATCGTCAC
>Ga0209628_10002436_pt1 | contig 12613 bp, 15 predicted proteins | sample TergutCu122P4_FD_187285 | JGI IMG/M metagenome (GOLD analysis project Ga0209628, IMG submission 187285) | Cubitermes ugandensis P4 segment gut microbial communities from Kakamega Forest, Kenya - Cu122 P4 (SPAdes) (version 2) | ecosystem: Host-associated > Arthropoda: Insects > Digestive system...
CGTAACCATCGAACTTTGGATATAGGTGTTTTGGGTTATATCGGTATAGTTTGACCTAAGGAACACTCTCCCGAAGTTAGGTCCTTTCCTCCTGGGACACCCTGTATATATACTGTATATGTGCCAATAAGATTAAATGTAAAATATGCACAATATCATAATAACATAATTTATAAATTATTCACTTGTTAATAAAATTCATAATTAGTACTTTTTTTTAAGAATCACTTTTAATAAGTACCCATGTCGCTCCCTATGTTCCATTCCAAGTATTCACTACAGGAGTAAAAAGATCCTACTAAAACTTTTTCAAGGCCAATTTAAATTTCTTTGTATCATGAGATAATCGCTTTATGTTTAGGGGTATATTATTGAAAATTTTCATTCGGGAGTAATATACTGTTTTTGTTCCTTTTTCAGCTTTGTTGTTGAAGGATGTTAGTCAAAGTCTTGTCTAGTATTAATAATGTGTATTGCCAAATTCGATTTGAAAGCATCTGTGTTCTTAACTGCAAATGTTGATAATGAAAATACGTATTGGGAGTAAAGTGGAAGAATATTTAACTTTTTAAACAGTAGAAGACCAGGGTATCTGCACCCAGCATTCATAATAATTCTTATTATTCTTTTTGTATCTTATAAATAGAACTGTTATAGGGCGAATTGCCCCAGAAAATTATTCCATATGACACAGTGGAGTGCAGCTTACTGGAATTTTCTTAATTTGTTCTGATGTCCTATAAGACATTGCCTGAGTTTGTACATCTCTGTCAATTTCAGAAGGGGTTTCTGATATGAAAGTTTTATTACTACTTACTGTATCCGTAGGACATCCCATTATAATCGGAGGATTTGTCTTGTTTTCTAATACTGAATGTATAATGCATGCTTTGCAAGTTGAGCTTTTCCCAGTTTGTCGAAGTGTAATCTGCGTCTCATATAAAAAATGCAGTCGAATTCTAGTTCTAGGAATTTTGTGTGGTCAAATGCCTGTATAACTTTGAATAGGTTTCTAGTATACTTCCTTATTTCATTATTCACATATGTAGGGCTATGCAAGTCATGGTGATGTGGAACACTAATAACTATAATGTCAGTGTGACTGTTTAGTTTGATAAACTCTGTATTAAGTTTGAGAGCTGTTTTTCTTATTAAGATCATTGGATCTTCCCTCAACAAGGGAGATCAAGGAACGCACGCACGATTGTAAAGAGGAAAATTTCTATTTAGTCATAGGGTGTGACTGCAATTCACAAAACAAGGAGTGGGATAGTACCGACTGCAACGATAGAGGGGTGGCGTTGTTGGAATTTCAAAATTTTATGAATTTGGAAATTTTAAATCACGGCAACGATTCCACCTTTTGTAGTGCTGGAAGGCTAGAGGTGATTGATATTACCCTGGGGTCCTTTGGACTCTTGTAAAAACTTTAAAACCTGGGAGGTTTCCTCTGAACCTTCCCTATCAGATCACAGACATACATTGTATTCTGTTCACTTTGGAGGGCTCCATACCGGTACACCTGATCAGGAATCCTGGGGGTACCAATTGGGACTTCTTTTAGAAGGAACTGAAGGACAGGATGGAGTGGGGTCTGGAAATGAACATGGAAGATGATGCCGGATTAGGACTTGCAATTCTTTGTGTTCAGCAAGCCCTAATTTCGGTCTCTGAGGACAACTGTCCTCTGAAACCTGTAAGGACAGGTAAATATTCTCTAAAGTGGACACCTAATTTAGAGTCCCTTAGAAGAGCACTGAGATTGCTCTTTAATAAGAGCTGGAACGAAAGGATCCCTCAAAGCTGGGAACTCTATAGACAGGCTCAGCGGAGATATAGCAAGGAGGTAATGAAGGCCTCAAAAGAAGCATGAAGGACTTCCTGCAACACTGTTAATGATATACTCATGTCAGCTAGGTTACATAGGGCTCTTTCTAAGGACCCCAAGATCAAAGTGGGGTCTCTGGTGGCTCCTTCAGGGAAGCATATGCAATCCAAGGGCAACACCTTAGAACTCCTGCTTGCTACTCACTTTCCCAACTCAGTAGTTACTGAGAACATGGCAGCCTCTGCTGCTGCCCACCACATCAAACAATGTGATTGGTGGGTGGCTTTGGAAGTTGTCATTTATGGGAGAGTGGAATGGGCAATCAACTCTTTTGCCCCATTATCAAAGTCCAGGAATTGGTGGCATATGTCCGGCCCTGTCGCAAGAGGGATGGAGGATTATTGTCCTTACCTGGTCTGGATTTTCTGTGCCTGCTAGGTGACTATCTATGTTCCAGCCATATGGCTTCAGGTTAAGGTAGTGCTTATAGTAGAAGTTCCTATACTAGACCTAGGGACTTTAGATCAATTAGTCTCATATCGTTCCTACTTAAGACCATGGAGAGGCCAGTGGACAGATTTTTAAGGAATGAGGATCTGACTTTAATGCCACTGCATCCCAACCAGCATGCTTACCAGGCTGGGAAATCCAAGGAAACAGCACTTCATCAGCTTGTGGTTCGGGTTGGGAAGGTGCTTGGCCAGCAAAAAAATGGCTCTGGGTGTTTTTATAGATGTAGAAAGGGCACTCAAAAACAGCTCTTTTGATTTCATGTGTGCTGCTCTTGTCAGACATGGGCTTGGTTACACCAGTGTCTGGTGGAGTAGAGCTATCCTGGAGGGTCGCTTGGCCATGATTACTCTTAATGGCTATCTCATGAGGGCTGTGGTGTCCAGGGGTTGCCCACACGGAGGCATGTTGACGCCACTTCTGTGGTGCTTCATTGCCTCAGTGTTGATGATCTGAGAGTAAGGCTCAACAGAGGCAGTCAGGGTTAGGCTGAAGACATTTGTCTTCCAGCGGTGGGGAAATTCTGAAACACAGTGTCGAGGTTCATGCAGTAGGCCCTCCAAACTGCAGACTTGGCATGGCAAGGTTGATTTGTTGGTTCATCCTGACAAAACTGAACTCATATTTACAAGGAAAATGAAACTTCCTGATTTCTTCAAACGTCTTTTCTCTGGAGTTATTTTGCACCATTCTGTGTCAGTCAAGTATCTTGGAGTGGTCATGGATTCTTGGCTGAACTGGAGGGAAGGTGTAGGAGGACCTATGGTGAGAAGTGGGGCCTGAGGCCATCCATCACCTTTGCATCTTTAGTTTGGTGGCCCAGCTGACAAAAGGCTTGTGCCAAGAAAACACTAAGCAGGATACAAAGACTTGCATGCATAGGGATAACAGTGTGCTATGGACGCACTCACTTGCCTTCCTCCATAGGATATAGTGGTTCAGGGTGAGGCAAGATCAGCTGCACAATGACTCTGGACTCTGCGATGTTGGTCTTACAATCACCCCAATCAAGGGTACAAAATTATATTGATGTGGCTTTGGAAGTTGGATCCCATATTCAATACACTGGTCGATGTTATGAGGCCAGCATTTAACTATGAACTCAAGTATAGGGTTACTATGTTGACTGGAGAAGAGTGGACCAGAGGACCTGGGATTCTTCCCACAGTTAAGGGGCTTGTCTGTTACACAGAAGGGTCAAGGACAAGGAGTGAACAGAGGCCAGAGTCTATGAGCAATCTTCAGGAAGAAGGCTCAGTATCTCTCTAGGAAAATATGCTACTGTTGGCCTTGGGCTGGGAATATGAAATTCATATGGACCTTCGACCAGAAGAATATGTTGATATTTTCTCTGACAGTCAAGCAGATTTGGAAGCCCATGAGGCTGCCAAAACCACTTTTCCATTGGTACAACAGTGCCAAAAGGCAATGAATGACATTTCCATCCAACATTTCTGTAGCACTGTTCCAAGTCACTGGACATTCTAGGGTAGGTGCTGATGAGCTTGCAAGAGAAGGAACTGTTAACCGGTTTGTTGCACCTGAACTGGTCTTGAGGTATCTAGGCAGATTATAAGAAAAAAATAAAACACTCGATGACAACCATCATATGTCAATGTGAAGGGTTCTTATCAGTACTCAGAGACAGGCTTGAAAATTCATGTCGGACCCTATTCCAACTGCTAAGACCAGGCTACTGTCCGTTAACAGAACACAATCCAGGGTTTTTACCAGCATCATTACTGGATATAACACCTCCAAAAGACACCTCTACATAATTGGGCTGATCAATAATTCCTTATGTAGGAGGTGTGGAGAAGAGGAGGAAACCTCAATCCATGATTTGTATGAGTGTGAAGCATTGGCTTCATTCAGACACACCTATTTGGATTCCTTTTCTTGGACCCAGAGGATGTTAGAAGTCTAAGTCTGGGGGTAATCTGGAACTTTAGTAAACAGACAGGGCAACCATGACTTGGACATCAGATAATGGGGCACAAGGCCTGTCCAAAAGGCCATTGTGCATTGCGACTGAAAGGGCTTGAAACCATTTAAATTCTATTCTATAACAGTAATATCATGTATAAAGCAGCAAATACTCTGAAATTCAGGCTCCTGCTGATATGAAGGCCCACAAAAACAAATATAGGTACGCTGTACCTTTCCCTTCAACCAAACCACATCCAAGGACTGACTGAACGCCATTTCCTAGAGCAAATTCCTGAAAGAAGGAAGACTAACCTAAGAAGAGATGTGCTGTGTGCTCAAAAAAAGATGGAAAAAGGAAAGGACTAATTTACTGATGTAATGAAAGTGAAGCACACTTGTGCATGGATGATTGTTTCTAACAGCTGTCATACTAATCTTCACTGCTAACGTAGCTGCTTCTTTCCTTAAAATACAGGGTATTCAGTTAATAGGATAAGCTGATAAAACAATCTTTTCTGATGTAAAAATTTATGAGGGTATCTCATACATACTTCATTATGATGGTTTCAACAATTTAGTGAAACAATTAAAGGGACATACACAGAACATAACCACAGGACAGTGCAGAAGGCACTATTTAAATGCCAATGCTACTCACTGGATTATCCATTAATGTGGAAATAGGCCATCAGGTCTGTCCATACACTCTGTGGTTTTATATTCATCTTTTTCTTTATTTCCAGGAATCAAATTACAGTTAGGACTGATAACTTGAACTTTGAAAGGAATTAGGAAATGCAGATAGTGTAGGTTGGGATTTTTGCCTGGCAATATATGGACCAATGAAAAGTACTATCTGTGCAGAAACAAGTATTGTCTTTGCACCACAGAAATCTGTTTCAGCTGTTTTTTCAGCTAATGTATTTGGGACTGAAACTGCTATACATTCAAGAATGTAAGCACATCAAACCCCAACCTACTTTTACCTTCCATTTACCCCACTTCCTCATCCCCAAGTTTCAACTTACCAGTCCTAGACTGTATCCAACAGAGTTCCCTGTTGGTTTGTAGTTTATCTACTGCATGGTTGGGGGTTACCACAACTGCAATCCTCACATACATTCTTAAGTGTCCTAACTTGTAACATTAACAACTGCCATCATCTGCACTACAGTTACTGCCATATGCATTATGCACAGCTGGTTCTGCACCACACAGTGGTACATTCTAAAGTGCTCTAACCTCTAATGTTCACAGCTGCTGCCATCTGCACTACACCCAACTGGTTCCACATAACATGGTAATACATTCTTAAATTCCCTGATGAGTAGTGTTAACAGCTCCTGCCATCTGCACTACACCAAATTGATTCTGCACCACACAGTGGTACATCTGTAAGTGCCCTAACTGGTAGTGTTAACAGCTGCTGCCATCTGCACTTCACCCAGCTGGTTCTGCACCACACAGTGGTATATTCTGAACTCTTCTAACCTGTAACATTAACTGCCGCTGCCATCCGCACTACCCCCAGCTGGTTTTGCACCTCACAATGGTACATTCCTTCTGTTTCCTGCTTCACGCCTTTGATGGTAAGTGTCTGGTTTTTGTCCTTCAATTCAACTGTGCTGTCAATATCCAATGGCTTGCCGTCCTAGGGAGGAAAACAGTAAATAATTGCTTCAGTCAGAGAACAAATGTGATTCACAGCTGTACTTCAAGTGAATGAATTCTGTATAATTAATGATTGCAGCCAATAAATTGGATTTTTAAATAATAAAGACAATTTCTGTCAACACAACTTCTTTTTATTTTAAAAGCAATATTTTCCTGTATAAAATATTATATGTTACGATCCTTAAGGGTCATCATCAAGTGCAAATAAACAAAAAGGAAGGCAGTCAAATACCAAATGACAATTCAAGATATTAGATGGTCTTCCTTTTCATTCATCCATCCCTGATTATGGCCCTTAAGGATTAAAATATGTACCATTTCATAAGGGCCAATATTTTTTTATAATGAAAGAAAGTGTCTTTCTTGTTTAGTTTATAAAACACAATTACATTTCTTCCCTAAAAAAAAACTGAATTTTCAGCCAACTTATTATACTAATAATCCAGGAAATAAAGGGAAGATTGAATTAACCCTACCATGACTGGAAATACTGCACCTACTGATGAAACATTATGGATCTGAGTTCTTATGCAATATATGTCACATTTAGCACACGCAGAATCCACCTTGCATTAATTATAAAGTTGTTAAAAAGCAGTAACATTGCGAGACAGAGTCCAGGAATCCTAAACCTTCTCATATTACTCACTCTTCCCATCTGTTAAAATCTACTTGTAATGAGAAATGATTGGTTATTTGGTTATTTTGACGAACACTGATAATACGCAGCACAACAAAAATAAATCAGAAAATGAATAGATCATTCTACAAAAACAGTATGCAAGACAACAATAACATAAGTGTTAAGGCATAGGACAAATTTTGTGTATTGTTATTTAAGACTGTGTTCTAGACGATTTCACAATGTTATGCATATGCCACATCACTTGCATGGTGACACATTATCAGTGTGGCATAGCGTCAGTCTTTGTGTGCAGTTTGCGCTAGTAGGGCACAACGTCAGTCTTTCTTAGAATCTCAACACAATCACACACATACGCATAGGGTGTGACAAAGGGGCCGCAGAGGTTAGCAGCTATACAAACACAAAACTCATCTAATTAAGTCACAATCATGGGGATTGTTGTGTTCAAGTAATTATTCTAACAGTTTCAATGTGTTCAGTGTTTATAGACAGTGTTGTATTACCTGCACATGGTGATGCCACAACAGCTCTATCAGTATACTACAACAACTCCTTGAATATTCTGGTGGTTAACTTACCATTAATAAGTGTTAATTGTTTCCAAGTGAACATTAATGAACACCATGAGAATTACATTCTGCAGAAGGTGCATTCAAGGTAAGGTAATAGAAGGTGAAGTAAAGTCGTTAAATAAAGAATTATATCCTTGTAATAATTATAAATTGTGAAAGAACTTTGAACCAGCACTTTGTAAGTGGGAATGTAAGATGGAAAGGTCTAATCCGCACCCAGTGTGTTGCCTGATAACATCAGTGCACCAACAATAAGATAAAGTCATCACTGTGCTTAATTAAGCAACAAGCCATGACACAATGGGACAGTGGACGTATGGCTCCACACCTCCTTAACCTTGGCACCAGACAGGGGCAAGTGGTTAGCTTCATAAGGGAAATGACACCCCCCCCAGTACAACACACTGAATAGGAGGCTGGTTGGGCCTCGCAGGTTATGGGAAAATATTGTATTTTTGACTTGGTTTTCTACCCTGTATCCTAGAACTGAGGAAAATTTTGAACTAGTAGAGGTGAAGGCATCAATCAAAATGTTGTCCTAATGAAGAATAAGAAATGGAGAATAATAATAGAGTAATAAAGAGGAGGAAATACTTCCATTTACTCCTTGGCAGGCAAAACTGCACCAAACTTCTCAGACTGATCTTTAATCTTAAGGAAGTTACGTAAATGATGTCACATGACCATGTAACTTCACAAGCAAACACTGGCCAAATCAGCATAAGTTCAGAGTTTGACTTGTTTCAAAATGATAACTGAAAAGTACACATAAAGAGCTGATCATTCCGAAAATGAATTTTCCTTGAAAATTAATTTAAAGATAATTATTTTATTTTGTAAAATTGTGGGAATTTACCTGAATACATTGGAATAAATAAGTCAATCTGATATTCATGCTTTGTTCACATTCCACTCACCTTGAACCAAGTGATGACTGGAAGTGGATTGCCTTCAGACTTGCAGAACATCACCAAATCAGTGCCAGCCTCTGCTGCAATGTTATGGCTGACATTCATATTGGTTTCAATTATCTTCGCTGGCTCTAAAAAAACAAACAAACAAATGGAATTAAATTCTTATTTCAAACTTCCACCATGTTCTGAATGTTGTATGCTTTCTTCTGGGTAATTCCCTGGTGTCTGAATTTAGATGCCAATGTTACGGAACACTCTGTTCCATCTTCATAGGCTGAGAGGTATGAAGAATGACTAGGGCCGGGCCGGGCCGAGCCAAGCCAAGCCAAGCCAAAGTTCCCTGCCGCATTCCCATGTGAATGCGGCAGGGTTTATATTGGACAAAGCGGTCGATCCATCCAAATCCGAATCAAAGAGCACAACAGACATATAAGACTGGCACAACCCGACAAATCAGCAGTAGCAGAACACAGCATTAACCATGACCACATTATTAAACTACAGGACACAAAACTCCTTTCTGCTAAAACCGGATACAGGGATCAACTCATCATTGAAATGCACCCACACAACATCAACAAAGAAGATGGCCTGACCTTAAGCAAATCTTGGAAACCCCTTTACACAAGCTTAAGGAAAGGAGACAGCCACCTAAGACACAATAGTTTGACCTCTACCATCCCATGGCTCATCCTGACATGTGCCCTATCTCCTTCACATATGCACCAGTGGCCTCCATGTGGGTCATTACCCTCCACAGCCTGTTTCTGTACTCAGACCTGACCCTACCCTGTCCCCCTCCTTCCTATTGGCTCAGGCTATTTTTGAGCCAAACCTTTTCCCGTATAAATACTCTAACATTCTCAAACCTAGTCATTCTTCATACCTATCTGCCTATGAAGATGGAACAGACAGAGTGTTCCGAAACTTCGGCATATAAAATTCAGACACCAGGGAATTACCCAGAAGAAAGCATATAACAAATGTCATACACATGCTCCACCTTGTGCATAGAACACATTAAAAAATAAATGATTTTAATGACATGATGGTGATATAAGGGGAATTCATAAAGTAAGGTCTCTTCATTTTATCCTCTCTCTTCTATTGTACAAAAGGTACAAATTTTAAAAGTAATACACCAACTTCTTCACACATTCGTTATTTCAGTTGAACAGGAGGTACCAGATGCCATCTATAAAGAATATTTGCACTAGGGCATGAAACCATGTATGCATGATAGTAACATAATTCTGAATATCACTCACACAATGCATCTTTGAACTTCCCTGAAATATGGTAAGCTAATTGGACAAGGATTCAAGTCCTCTGGGATGGTATGCCGTGTCAAATGGTAATTATTTACCAACCAACAACCTTGAAAGACATTAGGTTTTAGTAACACTGCTATGAGGACCTCAAGTATTGCAGACTGAGGAGATCTGGACTGTGTGCTGGAGGAGCAAGAAGCTCAAATTTATGTTTTTGAATCATTTCAACAGTTTCTGCTGCCATATGAGGCTGGTGATGCAGGAGAAAGTTTGTCAGAATTTCTCTGTGTTTGCTGTAAACACTGGGTTCCAACTCCTACTGAGGAACCACACAACACTGTGCAATAATGACTGATTGGCCATGATCTTGCTGGTGTACATCACTCTGTTGGCAAAATGCGCAGTTCTGTAGTTCTTGGTCCTGTGTGATGAAGTGTGTTTCTGCTCCATATATTACATTTATTTGCATCTTCATAGCAGTGCACTCATGTTCCACTGTTTGTGACAACCCACTGCATAAAAGCATCTTCCTCACTAGAGTAGTACCACAGGAAATGCATTCATGTTCCAACACATACCCATCAGTGCTCATCTGTAAGCTGCTTTGGCCTCCATCTTGCAAAAATTTTGTGATTATATAAGTTATTGTCATTGACAGAATGTACAGATCCACAATGTCCAAATTGCTGGCTATGTCTGAAACAGTAACCTGTCTGTCCTCTTGCACCAAACCATTTAATCATTCAGTGCTGTCCACTACTCATGGTTGGATGGCCTCAGCAGTCATCATCAGTATTTGTTCTGTCACTCTGGGCTCTTTCCATCTGCTGGCAAACTAACATTGTGCAACAGTTTTCTCCATGCTGCGCTAACATCCTTCCAGTGATTTTTCTGTCTCTGACTAAAACTGAATGACAGCACATTGCTCAGTCCAAAAGCTGAGCTAACGCGTTTAAACTGTGACTGCAACAGCTTCACAAAACATGAATGATATCTGTCCAGTGATATGCCTAGCACTAGCTCAGCATAAGAGTACTGTCTGACAAAATTAAAATATGAAGTCAAAAGTTCACAAGTACAGGGGGATTGCTTTTAATGCTGAACTGAGCTTTGCACAGTGGGTGACATCATCAGTCACTAGGCAGCAATGATGTCATTCATTCTGCAGCAAACAGTCCAATGACAAAAGAAATTCTCTATTACAAAAATAATCCATCCTTAAATGAAATAAAAGAATCAGCTGGAGACGAATGGACAAGATTTGAGACTGATTTTACTGCAATGGCTATAAAAATATTGCAGAAAGAATCAGAAGGGAATAGACAAGAAGACACTGTTGCAGAATGACAGAATAAAAACAGGAATGATAAAGATGATACAAGAATGGCAGATGTTCAAAAACAGAAGAAATAAAAACAGAGGAAAGAGGATGATTAGGAACAGAAAGTAACAATACAAAATGGGCCAAAACAATCTCAGAATAAACATTCCATTCATGCATAACATCCAAACTGATCGTACTGCATTTATCATGTCTGCTGCCACTTCATAATATCCTGGGTTTTTTAATTATTATTTTCTAAAATGTATAAAATGCAAGATATATAAAACCATCAGCAGAGAAACATAATGGACTGTGCACATGCTGGACAGAACTTGCCTGGAACCTACTTGACTGTGTGCATTCCACATCAGGACTTGACTGGAACCTACTGGACTGTGTACATGCTGTCACAGGCTTGACTATCAAGATAATTGAAAAAACCCACCTGTATAAGTCCCAATGTAAAAGTACAATTTGTCCCAGTCCATATCATAAAGGCATATAGGGCGAACAGATTTATAGCTCCACCCACTCTTTACCTCAGCACTATACAAAGTGGTCAACCTGAAGCCTCGTCTGCATTACCAGTGGGGAAAGAACCCCAGTACCTATTGAATCAGAGGCTGGGTTGGCATCAGTGCTAGTCTGAACATTTTGTAGAAGAGAAAACTCTCTTGCCCTTGCCAAGAATTGTACCCAAAATCATCAGGCCACAGCCTAGGTGCTATACTGACTATGATATCCTGGTTCTGTGTCAATTAGTTGAAAACACTGTGACATTATAAAAGGTTTGTTCATACTTACAAGGGTGCACTGTTACAATACTACTGCAGTTCAAATGTGCAGAACTGGTATATCAATAGTGTGTATGTTCTGTGACCAAAAGATATGCATGCATGTTCAAGTTTGTGCACATGCATACATGCACACACATACAACTCACTAATAAGCATAAAATGCTTATGTGTTTTAGTACCCATGCCATGAAAGTGGAGAGAAAGCAAAGCTTTGAAAGTGAAAAGAATGATGGAATGATACCACTGAACCATAATCAGTGTAATGTATATTTTAATGTACAGTGTTTAATAAATGCCTTACTTACAGTACGTAACACATTAACGTTGTGACAACTAACTATTCGTTTATGCTGATACCTCTACATGCAACTGTAGATAAACAAAGAAGTGTGAAGAATTACTGTCCCTATGAGACATGAGTTGTGGTGCACATCTTGTCCAACAGGTTTCACAGATTCTTAGCTTGAACACTAAACGCAGTCACGTGGTTAGCTTTATGACCTGGACACCTCTATGTGCAGGATAGGGGACCCCACTGGAGAGAAAAATGAACTAGTCCCACTTCTGATAGGTGGGTCCCTGTCACCATGGGATGAATGCATCCACAAGTTATGGGTTGCGGAACAGCCTTCAATATGGAGGGTATTGTATTGTATGCATTGCATAAGCAGTTGCACACAGCCAGCAAGGGGTAATCCTCTAGCTTGGGGGTTGGGTGAAGTGCTGTCTACTATGCACCAAGAAAATTTACCATGTTACAAAACCATTCACAAAGGTCTGGCATACTCTGGTCTAAGAGGAACAAGGCAGTGGGAGTGCAGAAAGCTTCATAATGAGGAGCTTTATGACCTCTGCTTCTCACCAAATATTATTTGGGTTCAAAATCAAGAAGATAGAGATGTGTGGGGCATATTGCATGTATGGGGGAAAGGAGAGGTGCATACAGGATTTTTGTGGGAAAACCTGAGGAAAAGAGACTGTTTAGAAGACCTAAGCATAGATTGGAGGATAACAGTAAAATGGATCTTCAAGAAATGGGATGAACAGGCATGGATGGGATTGGTCTGACCCAGGACAGGGACAGGTGATGGGCTCTTGTTAATGCAGTAATGAACTTTCATGTTCCATTAGATGCAGGTAATTCCTTG
>Ga0209628_10002437_pt1 | contig 12613 bp, 12 predicted proteins | sample TergutCu122P4_FD_187285 | JGI IMG/M metagenome (GOLD analysis project Ga0209628, IMG submission 187285) | Cubitermes ugandensis P4 segment gut microbial communities from Kakamega Forest, Kenya - Cu122 P4 (SPAdes) (version 2) | ecosystem: Host-associated > Arthropoda: Insects > Digestive system...
ATCGTTCGTTGTAGCATTCGTTCGTTGTAGCATCGTTCGTTGTAGCATTCGTTCGTTGTAGCATTCGTTCGTTGTAGCATTCGTTCGTTGTAGCATCGTTCGTTGTAGCATTCGTTTGTTGTAGCATCGTTCGTTGTAGCATCGTTCGTAGTTGCATTCCTTCGTTGTAACATTCGTTCGTTGTAGCATCGTTCGTTGTAGCATTCGTTCGTTGTAACATCGCTCTTTTCAGCACACCCCACTGTATTTCATATAACAGCGAGATTTCGGCCACAGGGTTTTGCTTTTACATTTATAGCTACAGCTATAAAATTTTATTTTATTATTTTTTTTTACATTTCTGAAACATACGGCCTGATGACGGTTGCCCTAACACGGCCGAAACATGTAGCTATTGCGATCTACTTTAAAGAAGTTTTGTGTTTTGACGGATTTTATCATTAGTGTTGCTTATCAAACCAACACAACTAATTCACTGGAAATGAGATATCATAGTTTTCACAAAAAAGGGACATGTTTCGACTCAACAAGATTATTATTATTATTATTATTATTTATTATTTATTATTATTATTATTATTATTATTATTATTATTTACATTTCATTTTTATTGGTGCGAGATTTCAGTCCTTGCGTTTTTGTCTATATAGTGTGTGAGGCAAAGCAAAATGGTAAAGAAATCCCATTACAGGCCAGGAAAGGCACTGAGGGTTCCAAGAGGTTGAGGCTTCCAGATTTCGACACAATCGGCGCATGAAGGTGGTAAGGTTGTCAGTACTACGCACCTGCCGCTTTTAACCCCCAAGAAATATTCCCGGTACTCATTTCTGTAGACGCTGAGTAAACCCCAGGGTCATACTGCGGCCGGAAGTATTATGTCAAAGAAAAATTACAATGATACCATTGGGAATCGAACCCGCTACCTTAAATTATTATTGTATTAAATATTATTATTGTAAGCCTAGGTATATCAGTTTTACGGTTGTGGTATGCAGTCATGTGTTGCAATTACGTTTTGCGTGGAAAGTTATTGTTTAAAAACAGGCGTCGGCAACCTACGGCACCCGTGCCAAGCGTGGCACGTGGAACGATTTTCAATGGCACGCTGAGTGAATTGAAATATAGTAATTATGATCTCATAAAAAATTGAACCTTTAATTAAATAGCAGCATATAATTCTTTTAGAGCTATTCCTGTTTTTACATCCCTTCTAAACGAAAGTTTCGATAAGATCAAGTTAACGTGTTTCAATGGTTGTTGTATATAAAAATATGGTGGGCTTGGGTGGGTTGGTACGCTGAGTGACTTTGCAACATTACTTCGGCACAACACTACTAAAAGGTTGCCGACCCCTGGTTTAAACTGTGATTTATAAGAAAAATATTTGTGAAGTATTTAAAAATGCCTATTGTTTAAGATTGAGATAATTTAAGACAATTTAAAGTTAGTCTTAGTCTTTATGCAATATTATGTACAAGGCTGTTTTTATCGGGGGTCTAGGGTAGCGTATTGGTTAATGCGCTGCGCTACTAGTCGGACGGTCCCGGAATAGATTCCCGGTTATGTCACTGGATTTTTCAGTGACATATTTCTTTCCGACTGTACCATGGCCCTGGGATCGACTCAGCCCCTAGAGAAAATGAGTACCAGGAACATTCCTGGGGGTGAAGGTAGCCGGTGCGTGAGGCTGACAACCTCACCATCTTCACGTGCCGAATGTCATGAAATTGGGAGCCTAAATCTCTTTGAACCCTTTAGGCAACACGGGGCTTGTTACGGGACTCCTTTACATTTACCTGCTTTATCGCCTTTCTATTTCTTCTGAATTCTTTTCTTGTTTATTCGCCCAGTGGAGTGTATTATTTTTAAGACCCACATTATGAATTTGATGTACTTTTCTTTAAGTTTACCGTTCTGTCTCAAAATGTACCCAAGTGAGGATGTAGCTTTGGAGTTACCGGAGTGGTAATGAAGAATATTTGGCTTTTTGACAGTACAGTGCTTAATTGTGACTAGTGGAAGGGCAGCACGTTTAGGCAGAGTACGATATAAATTTTCAGATCTCACACCAATGGAAGGAAAATTTACAGTTTTCAAAGAATAATGATTGTATAGCCCCCTTTGCGTATTTTTAGACGATTTCGCAAATTCGCCAAGTCTGTCCTCATGTATCAAATCCGCTCCTGCTGGACGGATTTTCGTGAAATTTTATGTTGGACACTTTTATTAAAATCTGTTGAGAAAAGTCACATCTGTTTGAAAGCGGACAAAAATATCGGACACTTTATACATTTTGTATTATTGACAGCACCATATGTAGCTCAGTAATGCAGCGAGAAATACCTGTTGGGTTTCGATGGCAACAATGGTTACGCGAACGCGCAGGAATTGTTTCGCCCTGCGGACATTACCGATGTCGTTCTTTTCACTTAAACGTTCAGACAGCCTTTCGGGTTCAGCCTCCTATTAAAGGTGTACCGGGAAATTTTTTGTACAGGTAAAACGGCTGCAATATGGAAGTGAACACTCAATTCCATCTAATACGGTGGTTAAGAATGAATGGAGCTATAACTCCACGCCGCAACGTATCTTCGTTTAACGAAAAGGGGTCCGCTTTATATTTTTGTACGCGTTCTTCAGTGGTAATACCCGTGTGTGACGTATCTGCAGATGTACATGTACACTGTTGGAATGGCGCAAATTAAATGATATGCCGTAAGTACGTGCAAGTTGATGTAACAGTATCTCAGCTATAATTGGGAAGTAGTATAGGGCGGGGTTCTTCCGGACATGGACTTTGGATCTAAGGAAAATATTGACTAGACCAAGAAGTAGATGGAAGGTAGTACCGTGAGAAGGAAGTGAGAAGGGAGGTCAAAACGTCGGAAAAAATATGTGGACACATAGCGGGAGAAGGGAAATTCGAAAATAGTGGGCAAGATTCCCTGGGGCCCCCAAAAGGGGCCCAAACAAATTTTGAAAAAAAATTTTGAAAAATATAGGAAATGTAACATTTACGTAGTGAGTATGTGCCGCCGTGGAGATTGGTATATTTGATTGCGCAATGATGATAAAATCCCGTAGCATGTTGTTAGCACTCCGCCATCTTGAAGAATAATGACCGTAGACTGTGAGTGTTGTGGGTTAGGGTTGGTGACGTCAAGGGCCGTGAATGAACGGAAGAAGGAAGGTTTCTATTGGGTGTTATAAGAGGTGTTCATATTGGTGCAGCGTGTGTGTGGAGTTTGGTAGTGCTCGGGGTCCTGAAAGGGCCGAGGTGAGTATAGTTGGGAGACGACCTGTTTAGTGCTGCCTCCGTGGAGATTGGTAGAGTGTATTGCAAATAAACAACGGGGATACGTAGCAGGAGAGAAAAGGAGTGGACAAGAGCCCGTGGGGCCCCAAAAAAAGGGTGCAAATATAGTTAGGAGAACCCGGCAGCGGCTACGTGCCCCCGTGGAGATAGGTAGATCGTACGTGAAGGAACGGGATCGTGTTATAAGAAAGGATCCTAGAGACTAGAATAACAAGACACGTGAGTGATTGAAAAGTATGTTTTCTTTATTGAGATAGGCATGTTATTACCAGTGTACAGTCCTCCTGAGGAGGGAGAGCTGGCGACGTAGGATCCATGTTCGAGGGTGGATCCCGAACCCTGTTATAGTGTCATTATTTTCACCGCCTGGGGTTTCAAGAAATTACAGTAGGGGGCCCGTAGGAGCCATTCAGCCACACAAATTTGTGGTGACGCATGTTCCAATATATACCCAAATGACCTGTAGTAGGACTGTTGCCCCATTCGATATACAAGGATCGAATTCGATGAAGCATATCGTCTGGGGCCGCGTAATGGCACACGCGGACAAGTCGGAGCGCCATCGAACACTGCAGTCCATTGCCATAGAAGAAGGAGGTTAGTGAACTAGTAGCGAAGGTAGTTGGTGGGAACTCAAACAGGAACCGAAGTATGGCCCTCGACCACAGACATATCCCCTCCGATGATTAGTTCCACTAGAGGGATGAGAAGCATGGTAGGGATACGTAAGGAGGAACTATGAAATAGTAGTGGGAAACAGGAATGACACAGTTAGTATGTGTCAGCCCTCATTCCTTCAATTTTTTGCATGACGCTAGGGGGAAAGATGTCGACACCAAATCCGACCTTTATAGGGATGAAACTTTCTTCGACAACCACGACTTGATCTCTGCAATTGGCACCCCGTAATAGAACAATTTGCCCCCAAGACATGTCATAGTATTCGTATAAATGTGAGATGTCGCGAAGCCGTTCCCAGAAGTTGTACTTTGAACGGAAGAAGTCTTCTAAATCGTCATGTGAGGGAGAGAAACATTCGCGGACAAAGTCGATAGCCTGTGTTAGTGGAATCCCGTTTCCGAAGAAAAAGGCAGCCAACTCGATTATTGTGTAGGGTGTGGGAGCCACGAGGAACATGTAGCGGAGGATGTCCTGGGGCCAGGAGTGCATGGAGGCGAGGGTGCGTTCGAGCGATCCAAGTTCTGGTATGTCCTGGAAGGGTAAAAAAGAATACCATCAGAGAGGGGAATGGCTGTAAAGAAAAAAGAAATGCGACCTATTAAAAACAACAAAAGTTTATTGTTATATATTCAGGAGTCTCGTAAACTGTTGGAGGGGCTGCTCCACACCTACTCGATAAATACCTCCGTTTTACTCACAATCAATTCACTTCTGACAAAGGTTCCCTTATACCTAAGTAACCACCGTCATCCTTTACAAATCGTTTACTTAGGGTGAATGACCCTATCCTACTATTCAATTCCCTAATATCCTCATCAGTCACCAGTTGAGCATAGTGTGTTGGAAGCACATATTCTGATTCAATGTTCAATTGGAAGGCAGGATGTTAAAGATGAAAAATGATTCCTGTTTCTTCTTCTTTTACAATCTGCGTGATTTGATACTCTGTGTCGGCCATCAACGGACATCTCCCAATGGAAAGATCCCACGATGATGGGGACGAATTAAGTACTTGAAATTTTTCAGCCAGTCCTTCTTTCTTTGGAAAGACACTGTCCATAAATGCCAACAGATCCATCTGCAAAGCCAAAAGAATACCATCAGAGAGGAGATGTCTAGTAGACTGCGTGCTCAACATACTCCAACTGATTGACTTCCAAGAGTATGCTTTGGGCGAGCAACAGGAAACCCATTCCACCAAAATCTAGGGTCGTTTGAAGGGGGTCCTCCGAATCAGACCCATCAGTGTATCTGTAGAGTCCCTCGCGGAGATCATAATACGGATAACGGGACTGCAATGGATGATGTGTGAACAGGTCATAGCGGTACTGAAACCTGTGTCTGACCAAGGAAAGAGGTAGGTAGCTACAGGCTGCGAAGAATTGACGGGCCAAATTTAGGGGTACTTTATTGCCAAAAAAGGCTGCAATTTTTTTAAGATTACGATGGCGTCTGCCCTGTTGGGGTCGAGAGCAAAGAGGATGGTTAGGATGGACGATGGCCACGATCCAACAGGTCCTATCTCTGTCTCGATAGCGTCTACCAGTCGCATGACGAGTCTGAAAGAGAGGGGGACAGTTATCAGCTCTCCGTCGCCATGGTACGCAACTCCTCCACTTTGCGTCGAATCTTGTGCGGGTGGGTTGTTTCGTCTATTCCAAACAGCATCGGAGTTGCCTCCGGCAACACAAGTTCCTGTTGATTTAATAGTGATCCATTAATCCAATAAAATTGTTTGAAAAGCACGTTATAATATTCGGCGATGTGACGCTTAAATTTCGAACAATGCCATTCGGAATACCACTCCTTCGTCTGTTCCACCACGAAACGGGCCGTAGCTCCCGTACATCCACAGCACACGTTGTAGAAGGTATAGGCCATTTTAAGAGGTATGTCGTTTCCACAAAAGAACGATATAACCTTCCTGAGTCTGCAGGTGCGCGTAGGACACGGACTATCTAAGAAAAGGTGTTGTAATATGTACATTGGCCACGACTCGAATTCTCCGAGAATTCCCGTCATGGCGTCCAGCAGCAGCATCTGTAAAAAGGGGTGTGGACAATCAGCCTATCATTTCCACATGGTCACTTCTACAACAGCAAATGTCTCTTTGACTGTGAAGGTCGAACTGCCTATGCTTACGAAGCCAGAGAATAAGTTGGTTGATCTCAAGTACATAATCAAACTACACTCGTCGCAGTCACAGGGTGTCCTACCCAGTCCAGGTACAGGGTGGGCGCTAAAGTCAGCACGCGGGCCTCGTCAAAGACACACGAACATAGTCCCTCCAATGTACTCCTTTCTAGCTGGGTGCAGAGTCGACGCGCTGCCCCTTCACTGTAGCAACCCCTTCGTATACACGAAACATCAGTCAGAACGAGATGAAATTCGAGACCGAAATGCTGTGCACTTGTATGGGAAGAGCGTGCCCTGTAATCGATCGTGAAGCAAGACGTGTGACGACATTGGAAGCACCCGTTGTGCGAAGACTCGTATCTAGGATAGAGTGCATGTACCCCACTCCGACACAGGTGTGTTGTGACATGATGAAACTGTAAGGAAGAGGGGAAAAAGTGTACTGGAACATTACCTCTCACACCACCACTCTGACACAGGTGTGTTGTGACATGAAAAAACTGTAAGGAAGAGGGAAAAAGTGTACTGGACATTACTTCTCACACCGCCACTAAGTCATCGACAACTGCGTCCAACTGGATCGTATCTGCGTGTTCGACGCACGATCTCGGGAAGAAGAGACCCTTGTCGCAGTGGTGATACCAGAAATGGTTTTTGTAGGTGACGAGGTCATGGATCTGTTCTTCGGAAGAGGAGTACACCCGTTCCGACTGGTTTAGCCAAGGCCCAGCACCCTGACAATCGCGGTGAATTCGCAATGGCGAGTCTACGTCTGAACAATACCAAACACCGATCGTAGGGGCCTCTGGAGGTAGCAGGGCGGCTTGCGGCACTCGTTTTGAAAGGACCGCATATACGTATTGGTCATGTGTCTTATCTGTTTCGAGTCGAAACCTGTCTAGATGAATAGTGTATTTGAAAATGACGTGACGGGCACTATCGGTCAGGAACGGAGGCTGTCTTGAACAGATCTAATACGCGCACGTGGGAGATAGATCACAAGCATTAAAGGGAAGTAATAACTCTTTGTGATGCTTGACACAATCGTCGCAGTTCCCACTATCCTTCCATCCGTCACTTTCAACTCGGTAATGTTTCACAAGCAACAACTAAGACAGAAGGGACCTTGCGCATTGAGGTGCGAGAGCCATAGCATACCTTTTGTATCTGAAACCAATGAAATTGTCCCACGCGAAGTAAACTAGATCAATGTTTGATAGCGGGCCGCACAACGTGTCAGTATCGATCCCTAAAATAGAAATCGGCAGAGTAATATTTTCACACGACACTAAATCATGGAACAGATCCAAAGACGTGTCATCAGCATTTGTTAAGGTAAACGTGAATTCATGATCGATCGCAAAATTAGGGATCAGTTGTTGATGTTTCTGAAACAGCCATCTTACTATGGGAGTGACTGCGGGATATGTCATGGCAACGAATATAGTCAGCCGATCATACGCATCCAGTCGGCCTGCTACATACAGTGCAAACGTTCCTGTTAAAAAGCAACATAAGCGGTGGGAATGTAAAGCTAACAGAAGTTTATAAATTGTCTTGGCGTTGGGAAACACAGAGGGCACGAATTGCGAGATGCACGTGACATTTGCGAACGGCCAGTACACACGTGCAATCGCACGTCTGTACCCGTATAGTCCACAGTGCCCCCAAAAGCCCTTCCGTTTACCAGTAGTGTCTGAAAAGAAACAACGTTTCGGTTCCCACAATACGAAATTCAGGTTTAATACATATCACTATGTACACAAACCAGATATAAACACATTGGCAAGATCTGCTGGGACATCTGCAAGCGTAAAAGACACAACTATACTACAACCAAATCGAACACACCAGGCATGTACTATCTTCTATGTAGAACTAACACATGTAAAAGTTGAGCACTATTGAGTCTTGATAACCTAGTCCGTAACAGCCACAGCGTAGTGTTCTGGGAGACAATGCCGACGAGTACCTAGAGAAGGACACACCAAATGTACAACTACACAACGGCCACAAAGGCCAAAACGTTCCATTTTTTCAATGAAATAGGGGGTGTCAGGCTCCAGATAACATCGTCCAATAGGGTTTGTCTCCTTCTGCGACACCGATTGAAACTTAGCAGGCAGCTTCCACTTGGAGGAAGAAGAGGACGGTGCAGGATCCTGGACCATCTGAAACGTGAAAAGTGTCTATTCTACCCATCGATAGCCAACTGGTAGGCACTGGTATTGGGACATCGTCCCTTCGACACCAGACACCAACCGGCCCAACCAGACGGCACTTCATTAATGGCTTGTAGGTCGTCGTCCTTGAACGCTGCGCTGTAACGTTGTGGAAGGAATCTGTACACATACAGTCTGCACCCGTGTCTCTGATACTTAGGAGGACCGTATCGCCAAATCGTGTCTGTACCCTGTTAGCATGTTCAATAGGGTATTTCACATCAACTTCCAACTCGCTAATATGTGTGATGTCGCTTCTGACTTCATTAAATCTCTGAGCAAAGGCCATCTGAAAAAGAAAGGCCTCGAATAGTGCTCAACTAAGGTGATGAATAGCACATTGCTAACCGAATAAAAAGAAACATACTTACTGTAGAAATTAGAAGGTAGAACGTAGAACACTGGTACAGCAGACCAATGTGGCCGTGGGCTGCCGCTCGTTTGCAGAAGAGGGAGGCGCTGTAGCGGAATACTAGTAGTGGCTGCGGGCTGCCGCTTTTGTACCCGACAGTTAGCTGACTGTGCAGAGCTGTAGGAATAAACAAATGACGTCACTATAGATATAAATAAGGGTTTCGAAGACCGATTTTCTACTACTTAGACGAACAGAGCCTTCGAAAAAGGGATGAGTACCGATAGTAGTGTGTGTTGAATATGTATGTGCATAGGGGTCGCTACAAATCGGACACGACCATTCGTTTTCAGAGAGAATCAGTATGGCGTCGTCGGACAGTGAGAATGATGATCTAGTGTCTAACAGTAGTAGGGCGTCGGACGGTGAGAATGATGACGTAGTGCCTAGATTCACGATTGAAAGTGAAACTAATAGAAAGAACATTCGTTTGAATGCCGTAGGAACAGAGTTAATCGTGCGCATCCTACCCCCGCTCTAAGGGACAATTCAGATGCCATAACCCATTTCCAAGCCAGTGTGAACGACCTTTTCCATTACGCTATAAGGAACGTTAATGATACAGACATGGTCGGTATTATGATCCGTAATGAAGTTAAATTGCTAGATAAGCCTATAGGTATCAGTTTCAGACGAAAGGATCAACTATCAGACGAGGTAATATGGTCCTTTTCAGTAAAGTAGCATAGTCAAACGCCCGGTATAACGCAATGAATAGATTGATTGTTGTGATACACTCTGTCAAGATGCCTGTTGGTTTCGTTAAAAGGGCAGTGAAATCAAAGGGCAGACCTCTATCTGTAATGACACACATGAAACACAGCATTATAGAAGTCAAAGCTGAAACCAACAGCTTGGCCTATGCCCTAATTATAGCACCTGCACGATTAACAAAGGATCCGAATTAAAAATCGTATATCCAAGGCAATAAGATACGTCTAGAGGTACAACATTTATTGCAAACAACGGGAATCAATCTCGACAAGGGTGGGGGTCCGCGAAATCCAGCGATTCCAATACCACTTTCCAGGGTACAAAATTGTTGTCTATGGTGGGTTGACTTGGGTGGATATAATCTTTGAAGGGAACGTTACATCCGACAAGAGAGTCAACCTGTTGTGCGACGATGTAACACGTCATTTTTACGTCATTGCAAATCTAACAGGCGCTATGTCTAAGCAGTACATCTGTGAGGGTTGTAGTAAGAGCTGTCGATCAGGTGTTACACACAAGTGTTCTAAGGCATGCACAGATTGCATGTCCATCACTCCATGCTAAGTACTAATGTTCGAATCCCTTGCGGGTCATGCAATAGAACGTTTAGGAGTCCTGCATGCTTCGAATAGCACAACACAAATATGCTGAAGCGAAAGCCTGTATGTTCGCAAAAGAGGAACTTTGGAAAGTGTAAGAGTCTAATAATACCAAGGCGTAAACATGAATGCTTCAAACAGTACTGTTCAATCTGACAACAGAATAGGGAAGCCGGGCACTACTGTTATATACGTCCACTAACGAACGAATAGCCTAGAAGCGATAACATACTCTTTGTGTTTTATGACTTTGAAACGAAACAAGACACGCAGCTGAGTCAGCAACTGTACACATCCCTAATCTTGTATGCCTTCAACATTTCTGCTCACTCTGCGAGAAAGAGCCTAATATAGGCGTGGACTGTGTACGCTGTGGTAGAAGAAGACACACGTTCTTCGATGACCCCGTGGGTGACCTCCTCACTTCTCTGTGTAAACAACGAATGTGGTGTGAGAAAGTCGTTGCAATAGCACATAACGGCAAAGGCTTTGATGCCCACTTTATTCTAGATAGAGCTACTCTTCTAAAATGGACCACTAAATTAATTTTGAACGGGCAAAAGGTGTCTGTATGACAATTCAGCATCTGACATTTTTAGATTCCATATCGTTTCTTCCTATGGCATTACGTAAACTGCCAGGGCATTAGGACTCACAGCGTCTAAATCTTGGTACCCCACTATTTCAATACACGTTTGAATCTGAATTATGTCGGACCCATATCGGGCACCGAAATTTACGGCGCCGATCAGATGAACGATTCTGAACGAAAGGAATTCATGGCATGGTACGATACACAGAAAGACATCGTCTTTAATAACAGACACGTATTGAAACAATATTGTCAGAATGATGTCACCGTTCTACGTCAGGCGTGTCAGATATTTCGTAGAGATTTCATGAAGGTCGGAAACGTTGATGTGTTTCTAGAATCCTGTACCATAGCATCGGCCTGTAATAAAGTGTTTCGCAAGCGGTTCCTGAAACCCGAGACCATAGGATTGATCCCTAGTGGAGGATACAGTTGTAATCGCAATTTCAGCAGGAAGGCTTTGATGTGGATACTTCATATGGAAGAGGAGGATAACTAAAATATTATATGCTCGGAACGGACGCGAATATAGATAGCCAGAACTGCCTCATGTCAGTGTCGATGGTTTCTGTGCCGAAACACGTACCGCCTTGGAATTTATGGGGTGTTCCTAACACGGGTGCAAGTGTCAACCGTTTCGAGTCCTCAAGACATTAGGCGACGATACATTGGCAGAACGCTATGAATGAACAATGGTTAGGATCGATCAGATAACCAAGCCACGCTACACAGTCAAAGTAATGTGGGAATGCGAATTCGATGCTTCCAAAATTGTTGAAAGGAAACCTGGATTACTAACACACTCAATCGTGACCCACAGTCCCCTATAAACAATCGATGCCCTGTACGAGGGTCGAACAGAGGCCATGCGTCTTCACTACAGGATAGGGAGAACGCAGAAACAATTCAGTATTGCGACGTAATGTCATTGTATCCTTTTATTTGTAAGTATTTCAAATTCCCCATTCGACACCCGATCATAAAGGTGGGGGCCACATGTAAAAGCATAGACGCCTGTTTACAGATGGAGTGACTGATTAAATGTACTGCTGATCCTCCCATGGACCTGTATCATCCAGTGTTACCATATCGTTGGAACAAGAAGCTACTTTTCTGCTTATGTAGGACGTGTGTCGAAGAGAAAAACATGCGAGGGCTGTGTCAGCATTTCTCAGACGCCGAAAGGGCTATTAGTGGTACTTGGGTCATGGTTGAAATCAGAGTGGCCGTCACGAAAGGCTACAAAGTCGAGGAAATTCACGAAGTATATGAATATACAGTTACACAGTACGATAAGTCACCAGGCGAGGGAGGGCTGTTTGTAGAGTTCCAACCCCGAGCGATAAGGATCGTTACATTGAAGAGTTTAGGCAAAGCGAAGTAATCCTTCTGAATAAAGACTCTATTTGCTATAATGCCGCAAAGCGGGGCATGGCCAAACTGTCAAAACTCGATGTGGAAAATTAGCCGAAAATCCCATGCGAACACAGACACAGTTAATCTCTAACCCCCAGGACTTTTACAGATTCCTAGCAACTCCTAGCATCGAAGTGGCAACACTGTTGTTCGCTGGGGACTCTATGTGTTGTATTGCATGGCGCCATTCCGTCGAGTCACACGCGCCGATGTTGCACCATACGAACGATGCGATAGCCAGTTACGTCACGGCCGGAGGGGGAATGCATCTGTACACGTATCTTGACACTCTGCAGAAACGTGTGCTGTACACAGACACGGACAGCGTTATCTAAATTCAACGAAGTGATGGCGCTGCACTGGTGAAAACGGGAGACTGCCTGGGCGAAATGACATCAGAGCTAAAGCCATACGAATACATATCCGAATTCGGGAGTGACGGGCCAAAGAACTACGCATACCAAACACGCAATATTGAGACAGGCGCTGAATCAACCGTGTGAAAAGTGAGAGGCATTACGCTG
>Ga0209628_10002438_pt1 | contig 12612 bp, 9 predicted proteins | sample TergutCu122P4_FD_187285 | JGI IMG/M metagenome (GOLD analysis project Ga0209628, IMG submission 187285) | Cubitermes ugandensis P4 segment gut microbial communities from Kakamega Forest, Kenya - Cu122 P4 (SPAdes) (version 2) | ecosystem: Host-associated > Arthropoda: Insects > Digestive system >...
AAGTGTATGTTCAAATCATTTGCAAATTGCAGGGGTGTAAGAACTGGATCATCAGAGCACCTGGACCAACAGACCAGTTCTTTCTCCAGTATAACACAATTCTCATTCCTCAGAGCACAGTAAACCACTGGTTTGGATGCAGGATAGCTGAAATGCTAATAATATTTACTTCTTTTTTTCTTATGATGCATCTAGTTCTGCTGCTTTTAAAAACAGTTTCTGATGACTTGCTGTTGTTACAGTTGCAAAACGGCACTTTTCATGAAATGCCTCTTTTTGAAGTGAAGACTCATTTTATATGCTTGATGTTTAAAATGTATAAATTTCTAAAGTATGTCACAAATTTCTGACAAGTCACAATATTGTAGACAAAGACAGTGGTATCATCCACAGACTTCACCTAGAATTTTCAGATTTCCTCACCAAATCCCCATGTGCATTTTTGTTTATCCTAATACATGCTACCTGCCCTGCCCATCTCATCCTTTTCATTATGTAGTTTTCTGCAGTCTCCTGCTGGGTTTCAGGGAGAAAGTGATGGGCAGTTGAGGTTCCTGATGAAACTTATGCATCATAACAGCTGGCAGTTTGTAGGGTACCTGAACCTTGATGACAACACGTGACTGCCATCGTAGAGGTCAAATGCAGTTGTCAGTGTGCGTAAATGTCTCAGTGAGCAGTCATCATGCTGCATATGCTTAACCTCTCAATAGATAGCTCTTGGCGAAGAACGACTAAAATTCGTAGAAATGCTGACTTGCTCAGGACCAGCATGCTATAAAATAGAGATGTAATTTTGAAGTTTATTTCATTCGTTCATTGCCATGGAACAGTACTGGCATGCACGCACGCGCGCGTGCACGCATGCACACACACACACACACACACACACACACAGAGCCAAAGCCATTAAATATAGGTTATTTTAATAAAGAGATAAATGTTGTACTTGAAAGAAGAAAATAATCATTTAGTGCTCTCTATTGGACTAAGCTGGCATAGATGCTAACCTGTGAATGTATAAAAGTAAAATTGAGAGGGTATTTTCACTCATAAAGGAGTTGCATGTTTACTGAGTGCAAAATTAAATACAGTCTGATTAAATTTGAGATCCAGATAAATTGCAGTGGCTGGCAAGTTTGAGTCAAATTGAACTGTCCAGTTATATGGATACATTATTTTGTATGACAACTGTTGCTGTTCTCTTGCCATTGACTGTCTTAACTTAAGAGAATTTTGACATGCAATGAATCACGTGTTTTGTAGATGTGATCTTTGTCTGTGGGCTGAAGGGAAATAAATGTATGCATTGGCTTCTTTTGGTGAGTGAAACATAATACTCAGAACTGAAAAGCATGGCTCTTGTGTTTACATGGCAGATAGGAATAGTGACAAACACTGTGCTGCCTGCAGTCACATGAAGTGGTGCAAGTGAAGTAGTGATGCAGGTTGTCAGATAAAATAATGTCCCTGCAGTAGCCTATATGCCCTGTACTATGTTTTAAGTGGGTTAACATGAGATAAGTTAAACATTTTCTGAACACTGTAAATGTAGTTTGGTAAAGTCATCTGGTAGTGAGAACCATAATCAGCAGGCATAAATTATTGTGTTTGTTGGTTTAATCATCTTTATTTACATTATTTAAAAAGAGTAGAGACTGCAAATGGCAAGACAAATGTAATAATTTTTGTTGAAAAGTGTAATAATTCTTACTGAAAAATGGTGTGTGCGTGCATGGTGGGGGGGCTGACATGTGATGGAAACTTGAAGGTTTTTTGGGGAGTAGGTGTTCGTTTACATGACCTGTTTATTCTTGGTAACATCTGTTCTTGTGCAGTCCATAGACATGTGGTGTAGGCTTTGATTTACAGAGACCGTTACATCATCCTCCCCTCCCTGAGTGGGGAAATGGAGGAGTGGGTTTGGTAGGTGGAGTCTATTTGTGTCTCAGAGTGCCAACAACTGAGGCTTGTGGCAAGGTGCTGAGCTGGGTCAGAGGCAGTGCTAGTGTCCTACAGAATGGCATCACGTCATCACAGTAAAGGCAGTGCTGCATATGCTCCTAGACGATCCAATGCTACCACAGTCCGTTCACCTGCTGGTGCTGGAAGTGGAAGGCCACGAAGCCTTAATTTTTATGGCCCTTCAGCAGCCACCACTAGCAGTTTTGGAGGACTTTTAGGGGTTCATGCTGGTGTTGGAGGTTATGGAAGTGACACATCCTATCATGGAGGTCATGGTGGTTATGCTAGCCCACATAGTTATGGCAGTCCATCTTCATTATCTACATATGGAGGCACTACATCTGGTTATGGTGGCCTGACTCTCCATCATGCATCATCATCATCATCATCACCATCATCAGGCCTTGGGCTGTCAGCATCGCCATCTTGCAGTGTGTACTACAACAGCTTGTTACAAACTCCTGTTAATCATATTCATAATAGTGGTAGTGGCAGCAGCAGCAGCAGCAGGACGCCTTCAAGGACCAATAGTTTTAACAGGGGATTAACCAGTTCACGCAACTCGCCACTGTCGTCATCTCTTGGGTCTCGTTCAGGTTCACTGACATCACTTGCAAGTAGTACATGCAGCGGTTCTGAAGGATATGCAGTAAGCCAACATCAATACAAGAAAAATAACTGTAAAATGTATAATAACAAATTGGTATGTGCCTCTGTATTAACAACTGACCGCATCGGACAGAGGCAGGCCTGTCAAATTTCTGTGCTTTTTTGGAGCCAGAAATGTTGTGGTGGTGTTCACAGGTACCCACTACCTTACCATTTGCATCATATTGCCCTAAGATGTGTTTTGATACTATCCTTCAGGCTTCACCTGTGTCTCCCTAGTTTTACCAACTTAAACTTTGTATGCAGATCTTTTTTTTTTCTACACCCATCTCTTTCATTCAGTCGCCCTAGTTGTGTTTGGTGAATACTACAAATTATGAAGCTTCTTCATACATAATTCTCGGAATTCCCGTTATGTGTGTCTTGGGTGTCTGTATATACTTGTTTCTCAAACACCCTGAGCCTGTAGGTCCATGTATTTTCATTACCCATTTCTCAAACACCCTCAGTCTAGGTCCCTGTATTCTCATTACTTCTTTCTCAAATGCCTTTCATCTGCGGATCCCTGTTTTCTCATCGCTGTTTTTCAAACACCCCTTCCTACACAGTGTGCATGCACTTGCGCACACACACACACACACACACACACAGCTCTATATCCATCCATTCATTCATTCCATGGATCCTTGTGTCACAAAGACAGTAGGGTGTGGAACAAATCATAAATACACAAATGTACACACTTTTTAGAGTTTAAAATGCTACAAAGGTGGTATAAAACATGGCAGTCACAAGTTTTTCATTGTCAGTGCAGATGCACTGAGAAGCTGTATTACTGCAGAGAGTTAGGTGATGACTGTTTTTGGTTTCCATTGGAGAATAGGCCAATGTTGGTTGACACGCACTATCATGGACTTGACTACAGACACATCGTTGGTAGTATCTTTGTTTGGGATGACACTTAGTGGTCTGTTTAGGTGGGTGAGAACGGTCTCTTATTCTTTGCAGCATGGTCTGGTTATTGGATTGAGCATGTTTGGCTCGAAATTTTACGTACCAAAATGTGACCCTGCACATTGAGATTACCTGCTATCTAACTTACTGTAAGGTCTGATGTATTTTGGTGTGACAGATAGTTACTGGAGTTTCTGAAGCCTCTGAGGCCTCTTTTTATGGGCAGCAAACTTTGATATTCTGCACATTAACCAGTTTGTTTTGAAAACATCAGGCCCTTGAATATGTATCTGTAGCAGCACATGGGTATGTCTTTGTTTGAGGTTTCTTTTGTTTATGACGTCCCATTTTGTTTCCTGTTATAATAAACAGTACTTAACACCATCAACACAACTTTATTATTGATAAAATAATGTGTCAGTCACTACAGCAACATGTTTCAATGTTGGTTTGTTATCAGGTTAATATAAGGGTATAAAAATGTAAAATCTAAAACTATAAAACCAGCAAGACATGAAAAATCACTGTTAAAGTCCTTTTGGGTAGTCCTTCTAATTGCATTCCTGAGTTCCGTAATATGTGCCATGTTTTGTGGACAACAAGGTGCCAGAAATTTTAGGATTAAAATTTAGAGAAAACTGGTTTATTTACATTTGAAACAACTTCAAACCATAAGATACAGGAGGATGTTACACATCATATTTCCCATTGAAAGTTCATCTTATGGTCCACACAGTGTGGTACTGGCATCTGTTGTATTTTCAGGATCCAAATTTAAATCATTCATAACAAAATGTGTTTATACCTTGCCTGTGCATGATGGTGAAGATGGCATTCTGCTGTTCATGTGCAACAACACCTGTTTGTTCCAGAGTGGTGGTGATCTGTCCAGCCATTCCTCACGTCTCAGCTCTGTCTCATCCACTGCCAGAAGTGACACTTCAACAAATTTAGCCAAAGGTGGCAGTGAAAATGGTGAGGTTGATTATAAGAAGGTAAGTCTTAACAGCACACCTGGCTGTTGGATACAAAGTAATAGCAGTGTACTTGAGAAATTAGTAATTTGTCATTGGCTTCCCAGAGAAATTATATATTTATCTCTACACATACTGGACATTCTGCATCTCATTTTGTTTAATAGCATGCTGCAGAAGCTGGCTGTTTGTTTAACAAGCTTGTATGGTCATGGAAGCTAGCAGTTGCCATGAGCAAATGTTTTTTCTCCATGTTCACAGGAAATTGTTCTGCTACTTTGCTGTATGTTTTCTGTGTTGTAAATCCACCTAACTATTTCCCTCCTAAGAGGTTCATGTATCATCAAGAAGGGGTGGTTATTGATATCATATGCATCATGTGGTGGTGTGCAACAGTCCACTGCCACCATATTAGTGACTGAACATGTTTGTGGATCAGTTGATTGATCACAAACTTCTTCAGTATATACAGTTGAGAGAAACTTGTATCTTGTAGTCATTACAGCTTTCTTACTGTATTTTGTACAACAGTTGGGTTATGCAGTGGCACAGTTGGTCGAGGTCCTTCACTAGAGGCAGGAAGGTTGTGGGTTAAATTTGTGATGGGGCTACGGGGATTTTTCATGGACTTATTCCTTCTGGTTGCACTGTGGCCCTGGGGTCAACTCAGCCTGTGGCAGAATTGAGGACCAGTCTTATCTCCTGGGGGCTGAAGGTGGCCAGTGCGTATGACTGACGACCTTACCACTTTCATGAGCTAGTTGTCTAGAAATTCTGGAGCCCAAAGGGCCTGCCCAGGCCTGTAGTGGGACAGTTTTACCTTTTTATTTTATAAAATAGTTAATGTGACATGTTTCAACCTTGCATATTTTCATCTTCAGGTCTGTGTACAGAGGTTAACGTACTTGCATATCATTGATTATTATGTAAGGAAATTGAGATCTCATATTTCTTTTATGCTGTCTGTGTATCATACTACATGTTGCTTGTAAAAAAATACACATTCCACTGTGGGTATTTGAACTGTGTCCTGTGAAACTGAGCTAGTAATAAACATACTAAATATACTTAGGGATTCCTTTATGTATTCCACTACTGCTAGAAATGAAGGGGAGTATTATCTTTAGAAGTCACACCATAGTTAGACGTTTGTATTTGGGCATATGTGATGCCACAGTACTGTGTGTTCAGTAGCTGTCTGGTCCTGTGTGATGCCACAGTACTGTGTGTTCAGTAACTGTTGGTCCTGTGCTGTGAGCAGCATTGTAGGGTCTGTCACATGGGCGTCATGGGTCACTGTTACATTACTTGGTTCTCCTTCAGCCATTTGTTCTATTTACTTGCAGCTTTCAATTTCCTAGCTCTCTGTTTTTCTCTCCCTCTTCTGCAAGATTCCTGGTACCCCTAGAAGCAGATAGATTGCTACCCTTTTACCTATGGTAGCAATCTTCCATGTAACCCCAAAAGATTAAGTGCACATATTCTGGTTTCAGCTTTATGAAGAGTGTTTGGTGGAGAACGAACGATTGAGAGAGAAGTTAAAGAAGACTGAAGAAGATTTGAATGAAAGAAAGTCTCAACTAGATAAATTGTCTGTTGCTGTGAGTATTTACAGTTTTCTGTATTGGCATTTGTCTACCTCCTGAACTCCACAGACCACGTAAATAAGACCTTTTGGCCCAGCAGACATCATATTTACTGCACGTGCATACTATCATCATCTGACACGTACACAATATGAGTTGTATTTGACAGAAGTAATTACTTTGTTGCATATTGTATTTAGGCTTTTGTTCTATTTTATGTGAGTTTATTTTTGCAGGAGTGAATGTGGAAAAGTAATTAATTTTGTGATTTAAAATTTCGTTGTAGTTGACAAAATTTCAGTTGCTTAAATTGATTTTAAATAATAGTCTTTTTTATATCAGTAGTTCAACTAGATTTTAAATTCTAAAACTTGTGCACTTTCAGTATTTGCACAAAGTACTTAAATTGACCCCGGAATTGGAAGGATGTGTCTTTCCAACTTCATGCTCCATCTCTAACAATAATGGGATATTGATTACATTTTATACAATGGGTCTACATGCAAGTACTTAGCCACATTTAATTTTGACCTGTGACTGCAGTGTAGCCCCTATTTCACATGAGTCTCAAGTCACATTTTAACTCCTTCCCCTTCATCCATCCAAAAGTATCTCTTTGTACAAAACATTGGTCCATGCTACAAAATACAGATCCATTAAGTTCTACAGGCCTCATTTACAGTACATTCCAGTTCGCTTTATAGCCAGTAAAATGCAAAGAAGTAGTACCATTGTTATCATGCCATGGCTCTGGCAATTAGTCACCATCCTTTCAGCATTGAGGCCTAGGTTCAATCCCAGGCTGGACTATGGGTATTTATAGTGAGCATTGACAATGGGAAAGGTTTTTCTCCAAGTACTTCAGTTTTCCCATGTCAGTATAATTCCACTGGTGTTCCTTAATTCTTTGGTGCCGTTCGTTATGTATATGTAACATGCAGCATGATCCTGAACATGCTGAGTATCATACATGTCATTCTTTGTTCTTAGCACCTGACAGAATCATTAGATAACATGTATATGTGTATGTGATTATTTACAGATACATAAGTTTTACCAATGCATTGAAAGTTGGTAGCAGATTTTAAAAACACAAGAGTAATTAATGACAGACAATCATCAGACTCTCAGTAATTTGCCATTATGTGTGTGTGAAATGTACTGCTGGAAGGAGATTACATGCTAGCAACATGTGGTACAAATTTAATAAACCCCCCCCCCATATATATATGTATATGTATATGTATGTATATATATATACATACATACATACATATACATATATATATATACACACACATAGAGAGGGGGGAGAGGCAGGCAGAAAAATAAAAAAAATACAGAAGTTGTGAAAATTGAATTGAGTTATTTTCATTGTGAGGGGGTGCTCTACGGATATATCCTTTCAGTCAGAAAAGGTTAGAAGTTTGTGTACCTTAGTTGCAACATCAACAGTGTGACATTTTTTGTGATTTGTACTGGAACAGTAATTATACATATGCATAGTATTTGATGTTCTGTAAGTGACATTCTAGATAAAAATTTGTTTCTGTTGCGTCTGGATTTACAGACAGCAAAAAATTCCTTAACCGAAATGGAAAAACGTGAAAGGAGAGCAATGGAGCGAAAACTATCGGAGATGGAAGAGGAATTGAAGGTTAGTGTTATAATTTAAATTTTGTCCCTGAAAAAATAAGTGATTTATGTTACATTTCTTATCTTTAAAGATCACAACTGTAGTAATTCAGTCCAGCACAACTCATTGGTACAACAAATCACTTTTGTTTTACAACACAGCTAGTTTGGCTCACAACGAAGCCATAATAGCTATTTTTTGTAAAACCAAAAATCATGATCTGTAAAGAGTTGGGGTGGACCACATTACGGCAGTTTCTGATCTGGTAAGCAGGAATCCCAAGGACTCATTTCTTGCAGCACAGCATATCTGGCTTAATTTATTCTGTTAATTTCGTAACACACTGACACAGCAGTGATACAGCAGACTGTAATCACGTGTAGTTGGTAATATTAACATCGGTTTGTAAGGTAGCTCCTTGTGACAGTCTCTGTACTGTCTCTTAGGAACAGTGACGTGTAAAAGATTCATTATGCTTTCACTAGGCAAGGTTTGGTAGCTAATACAGTACAGCTTTGAAAATCCAAAGTCATTTGCTTTGTTGAGGAGTCTCACTTGGGTGACTTTGTGTACAAAATTGCAAAAGAGTTTGTAGTTGCATGTTCTTGATTAAAATTGGGTTGCTATTTATATGTCCTTGGATGATAGGGGAACTGGCTTTTGTCTAGTGAGACCAGAGTACCATTTTAAATGTCGTGTAGATGTTGGAGCAGTGCCAGCAGAGTGAAATTTGGGTTGTGCTGCTGCTGCTGCTGCTGCTGCCAGACTAATTTTTGATGTATTGATTTTAGGTGGTTTTATTTATTTGAAAACACAGCACTCTGCACACATGTGTTTGTGTGGTTCTCCACTCGCTGCTGTCAGTTAATTTTGTAGGATTTGTGTGTGTGTGTGTGTGTGGGATGGAGGGAGGGTACTGTGTGCTTCCCCTCCCCCCCCCACATTAAAATGGATCTTAAAGGATAATGATGGTAGGGTGTGGACTTGCTTCATGTGACTTAAGATACAGGCCATTAGCAGGCTTTTGTGAACATGGTGCTGAACCTTCAGGTTTTGAAAAGTGCGGGGAATTTCTTACTGCAGGACTCAGATTCTAACAATTATTCCATGGACTGTATTGGTTTGGATCTATTTAATTTCTGTAAATTTTAAGGGAAAACATAATCCTCACTGCCTGTGTTGGTATGAGCTGTTGTTCAAACCAATACCATTTTTCTCTGAATTTGATCTGTTGACATGAACTGTTAGCAGTACAAACAACAACAAATGTTGTAGTAACAACCAGATCACGCCTGTGAAATCTACAGTGCTGAAGCATTGAGATTCCATGGATTTTATTAGCTTCTTGTGCCATGTTACATAGGTGTATATCACATCTCATTGTTTTGAAGTGTTTTATGAATGGATAACTTGTAGGTGGTTAAAACAGAGAACTCATCAGTCATCATGTAATGCCTTCTGTTTGCCTGTTGCTATAGATCATGCAGAATTATTTTCAGAGCATGAATAAGATAAATTTTGTATGATACTGTTTAACAAGCTCAGGGTACACTCAGAAACAGTTGGTAAGGTTCGTGCCATACTTGAATGTAATGTTTCCAGTTTAATAATTTCAGTTATGTGATAGCCATCACATATCCGGCTTTCATAGGTACTTAACTTATTTATGCAGTTGTACTCTTCAGAGTATAATTTTGTATGTTTGATTGATGTTAGGACAACGGTGGCTGCATATAATGAATGCAGTTTTCTTTTTGGCATTATTTATAACCATCATTGTGAACCTGGCTGTATAACTGTTGTATTTCCCCACGTTTGACACACTTTCAGAACACTGCTTATTAGTCCAATCTTGAGGTGGGTCATCCCCATTGTGTTGTCTAAATATGAGTACGTGAGGAATAATATATTCGTGTACAGTCACAAAACACAACTATGTACTATAAAGTATGTTTATTATACCTATTACAACTGATCGGCACATCCTAACCCCAGACGAGATCTCGCAAAATAACCCCCTACCCACCCCTTCCACACACTAGATCTATGATCTATGGTATATATACCAGAGGTTTTCATATACAACCTGATGATGGCTGTTGAAGGCCGAAACATGTCGTTGTAATAGGTATAATAAACATACTTTATAGTACATAGTTGTGTTTTGTGACTGTACACGAATATATTATTCCTCACGTACTCGTAATTATTAGTCCAAGTTTAACATAAGTTGATACAAATGAATTCAGGGAGATGTCCAGTTGGGGGAGGGATGTTTGTTGCTGAGAATAACAAACTGAAAGATAGGAGGTTTTCACAGCAGTGAATATCAAGAGTACTGTTGTACTGGATGTGACACCATGCAGTCTGGTTGAAATTTGATGTTTTGGAGGAACCTGCTGCCTCCATCTTTCCTCATGGTTTTTGTGTTTTTGTGTTTTCATGGACACTGAATTAAAATTTAGTTATTTGCAACAGCATTACCAAATCAGAGAAGTAAATGGCATTGGAATGCATGCTTTAGTTGGTGGTAGTGTGTTGACTGTTGCTGGGAAAATTTATTTCTAGATCCCACAGTAACACTGCTCTGTCTGTCAAGTTGTCTGCACGCAGTTTGAAGGAAGCCGTGTTTAATGTTTTAAATGTTACTGTGTGCGCAGAGAACAGATCATAGTCAGCAGTAGTGAACAGAACAGCAAACAGCAGTCATAGTATGAATCTAGAGCAACAGCTGTCAGCCTTTTTTTGTCATGATGCACTTGAAGAGTGCCATCCACTGTCATCACACTCATACATGGCAGTACAAAATGTTTAGTACTGTAAAAATTAATGAGTATAAGTGAGCCATTCTTACATTACAAAAAATGTTCATATATACAGTTTACAGATGAATTATGATTCATGTGAGTTGTACACATGCTGTTGAGCAAGGGGACTGGTATAATTCAGGTACAGTGTAGATAGTCAAATATCTCGTGACACCTGCAGCAACTGCTCGCAGCACACAGTTTGAAAAGCAGTCATTTGGAGAACAGATTGAAATCAGTAGTAATGAACAGTACAGGAATGTCTCTGTGCCAAATAGTAGGCCATTCTAGATGTTTGGTATGCCTACTCTATCTTGCTTTGTTTCCAGAATTTTTTGGATCATATTCCGACTGCTCAGTGCAACTGTGCAGTTGGAGTGCCCCTGCAGGGTTCTAGTGTGCAGGAGTGGATTAGTGGAAGCATTATCTTTGGAAACCATGGCTAGAGATGGAATTTGTCAGTTTTTTTTTTCTGTTGATTTTTCCTGCATTTCACTAGTACGAAAGTATAGCAACAAACACACTGACAGATGATACAGTACAAGACTTTGAGATGGTGCAGGGCCATTTTCTATTTGTGACACTATTTCATTTAGTGGTAAAATTAAAAATCTGTACTACTTCGTAGTTTTTTCATTTAGAATGGCTGTGTGCGTGATAAATGCAGTTCTAAATTTGAATTGTATTCAGTATGCCCTCACACTCTGAGATGACATGTCTGAATAATGTGATGGAAGTCAATAATACAACTTGTGGAATTTTTTGTGGCAATTGGGAATGCCTGTTGTTAATTGGCCTCTTTCAGTTCGTCATTTGTGCAAGGTTGGTATTGATCACTTTATCATTAAAGAGATGTCCTTGTAGGAAAAAGAGATGTGTGTTTAAATCTGGGAACAAAGGTTGGATGAATAAAGAATTGCCCTGTGTTAACCTTAGTCAAATTTATTTGTAAAGCAGCATTCATATGGCCATTAGCAGAAATGTTTTGATTGGCGACATAATATGATTAAAAGTGTTAGGTGGTTGTGTGTTCATTGTGTGGTCATTTTATGTAATTTACAAATTCTGTCGGATTCTTGTTATACCATGAAAATGGCCCCTACTTTTGTTAATAGAAGAGAAGCTATTCGAAGAATGTGGTTGATTGAAGTCTTCATAGTACTAACCATTCATTCTTTGTCACAATTTGGAAATGTCTTACAGGCTCCCCCTCCCCCCAGCATACACACTCTTTGTGTGTTTCATTGATGCCGTCCATTCTGCTCAACATGGTGTTTGAAACTAACACAAAAGAAAGTATATTAAGTGTGTGATGTTTCATAACTTATTTGTTTCAAAGATGTTTAAATGTTTACTCTTTCCAGCAATTACAAAAACTCAAAGCTGAAAACGAAAGGTTGAAAGCGGAAAACCGGGCTTTGACCCGGGTGGTGTCGAAACTGACCAATTCCGCCAATACCACAAAATAGGTAAAAAATAAATGTTGCACTTTTCCTGACTGTCCGCATCCGCATGTGCTGTGTCGCTCGCTGGCTAGTTCATTCAGCACTGTGTGATTAACAGAGGCTCGTGACAGGAGCTTGTATTTTGAAGTTGTGATGGCTACATCTTGCAGTTCATTGGCTTATGAAAGTTTGATAGCAAATTGAATGTACAGCATATTGGCATGATAATATAGACCTTAGATATTTTATTTGCTGTTACTTTACTAAATTTAAATAATAATAATAATAATAATAATAATCAAATTTATCCATGCCATATTTATTGGATGTTTGTTTTACTGTACTGAAATTGGCAACACTGCAAACTACTCCTTACAGACAGCACATTCTGCATCACAAGGGGGATGTTTAACTCTGAGAGCAGCTGTAGTTAATATGTACGTAGGGCAGTCTGAAAAAACCTTCCAATTTTTTACCAGCTAATTTAGTGTTGATGGTACAGTATAGCTATCATTTGTGAGCATGGCCTGTCGTCAGCCACGCACACACAGTACATGCTGCCAACACATGCTGATCACTTTATGTGCATACAGCTGCATACAGTAGGGTCCCACACACAGTAATGCTTCTAACCCA
>Ga0209628_10002439_pt1 | contig 12610 bp, 8 predicted proteins | sample TergutCu122P4_FD_187285 | JGI IMG/M metagenome (GOLD analysis project Ga0209628, IMG submission 187285) | Cubitermes ugandensis P4 segment gut microbial communities from Kakamega Forest, Kenya - Cu122 P4 (SPAdes) (version 2) | ecosystem: Host-associated > Arthropoda: Insects > Digestive system >...
CCTCAAACAATGCTGTTTCCACGTAATCGTCCGTAGAATAATTTCGGACATTAAAATGTGTCCCAAGTACGGAAATTTCCACCGCATCCGCCGTTACCGTAAATGGAATATCCGACGGGATAATCTGAAAACTCGCTTCCCCGTCGAGAATCACCTGCCGGTTGTTGATGTTGAAATCTAACGGATATTTGAGCGTAGTTCCGGCATTGAGCCACACCTTGCTGCCATCGGCTAAAACCACTTGTGTGCGCTGCCCATTTGGAACCGTAATTTGTTGGTATATGGTTTGTTGTGCAACAGTTTGTGAATCTGGCTTCGGAGATTGTACCAACAATACCACTACATAAGTGAGCGCCACTGCCATCGCAAAAACAGCCGCGTAGCGCATCCAAGGACGCACAAACGAAGCCTTGCTGATCGCGTGTTTCGGCTGTATTTCAATGGTATGGATTCTTTTCGCAAGAAGTTCCCATTCGCGACGTATCGCATCTTGCGAATAACCTTTGATTTGGCAACTATCCCAGATATTTTTCATGCGAAAATACGCATCACGATTGGCTTTGTTGCGCTCCAACCACGACTGCAATACGGATTCTTCATCGGAAGTTGCGCAGCCGACGATGTTCCGCTCAATAATATAAATGTTGATTTTTGACATTTTTGACTACAATATGTATATACACAAATAAGTCGGGAAAAGTACTTACAAAAAAAGGGAAAAAAGATTTTTTGTATTCGTTACACTTGGGAAAATTTGTTTTTTTGATGTACATTTGCCCAATTTTTGATAATTCAAATGAGCGAAAAGTTGCTACATAAGGATAATGACAGCATGGCTGTATTGGAATCGATGTTCACGACATTTTATCCGGTATTGGCTGCCTATTGCAACAAATATATCAAGGACGAAGAAGCAGTACGGGATATCATTCAGGATATTTTTCTGAATGTGTGGGAAAATCGTCACAAGGTAGATTTTTCCATACCCTTACATTCGTACTTGCTGAAACTTGCCCATAACCGTTGCATGAACTATCTGCAACGATTGAAAATAGAGAAACATTATCTGCAAAACGCCGCTATGCAGTTGTTGGATATGGAAATGCAATACGATCATCTGTTCGACCAATTGGTAGCCAATGCTCTTGAGGAACAGATAGAACGTATCGTGGAGCGACTTCCGGAACAATGTTGTACTATTTTCCGCAAAAGCCGCTTTGAAGGGATGAGCCATCAGGAAATAGCCCAAGATATGAATATTTCGGTTCGTACCGTCGAAACACAAATCTACCGAGCATTGAAGGTGCTGAAAAAAGAGGTATTTTCAGAAAGATGATGTATAATTTTTTTTGTATTCAGAAAAATATTATTTTTGTTGCTTCAACAATTACTGGTGAAATATTTTTTTACATGTTTATTGGTCGGTATGATTTCCTTCCATATCGAAGTTTCAGCGCAAACATATTCCTTGTCGCTGAAAGATATGCCATTGCGCCATGTGATACGCACTATCGAAAAGCAGGGTGATTACAGGTTTTTCTTCAGCGACGATGTGGTCGACCTCAACCGGCGCGTGCAGATTGATATTTTCAATGCCACCATTGAACAAATATTGGATAAAATTCTGAAACCATACAATTTAGATTATCAGATATTGGACAACAATCTGATTATTATCAATCGTCATACGTCTGTTCAACAGAATATTGTCGTTACCGGTACGGTTATTGATGCCGATGGAGAGCCTTTACCAGGGGTGAACGTAGTTTTTCAGGGAATACCACACGGAACAGTAACAAACCTGAATGGCGTATATTCCATTTCTGTTCCCCATAGAAATACGGTGTTGAATTTTTCCTTCATTGGTTTCATTTCCAAGGAAATAGTTGTCGGCAACCGTACAACCATCAATGTAACATTAGAAGAAGATAACTATCATCTTTCCGAAGTTGTGGTAACCGCCTTGGGCATCAAACGCGCTGAAAAGGCGTTGAGTTACCATCTGCAGGAAGTGAAAGGCGTTGAACTTACCACTGTGAAAAACGCCAACTTCATTAATTCCTTGTCGGGGAAAGTTGCCGGCGTACAAATCAATTCGAGCGCTTCGGGACACGGAGCAGCCGTCAAATTGGTGATGCGTGGTACGAAGTCTCTGACAAAGAACAACAACGCCCTGTATGTGATTGATGGTATTCCCATGTATCATTCCGCTTGGGGGAACGGAACGGATGTCGGGTACTTTTCCGAACAGCCGGGTACAGATGCCATAGCCGATATGAATCCCGAAGACATCGAAAGTATATCCTTGCTGACAGGTCCTTCGGCGGCAGCGCTTTATGGATATGAAGGCGCCAACGGCGTTGTGCTCATCACTACAAAAAAAGGATGCACCGACGGGACAACCATCTCCGCGAGCAACAGTACGACCTTCTCTACACCGCTCATGATGCCGAAATTTCAAAATGAAGACGGCAATGAAGCTGGTAAAGATGATAGTTGGGGCGGCGAAACGTTATATCGTTACGACCCTGCTGTTTTTTTCAATACCGGCGCCAATGTGTCGAACAATGTTTCCATTTCAACCGGCAACGAAAAGAGCCAGACGTATTTGTCGATGGCATCGGTCAATACTGCCGGAATCCTGCCGAATAACACGTATGACCGCTATAACTTTACTTTTCGCAATACGACTTCTTTCCTGAACGACAAACTGTATTTGGACCTCGGCGCCAACTATATCATCCAGAACAACAAAAATATGGTTTCGCAGGGGCAGTATTTCAATCCGCTTCCGGCTTTGTATCTTTTCCCGCGTGGCGAAAATTTCGATGCCATACGCATGTTTGAACGCTATGATGCGGTGTCGGGCGTGTATACGCAGAACTGGGACTACGGCGATCAAGGGCTTTCGCTGCAAAACCCGTACTGGATTATGTACCGGATGAATCGCGAATCGAATAAGAAAAGATACAGATTTTCAGCCGGTCTTCAATATCAAATTACCGATTGGTTCAATATTACCGGACGTATTCACGCAGACAATACCGATTTTCGCCGTACCGAAAAAAGACATGCGGGTACGCTGGCTACCTTTGCCGGAACAAAAGGTTTTTACAGTTTCAAAAACAGAGGCGAACATCAGATTTACGGCGACCTGATAGCCAACGTCAGCAAGTATTTTGGCGATTTCTGTCTGAATACAAATCTTGGCGCTTCCATCAACGATTACAACATGAACAGTCATTATGTGAGAGGAAATTTAGATAAGATCAGTAACTGGTTTACTACGGAAAATATCGACCGTAGCCTTGCCATGCCCGACGACGACGGTATGAAACAACAAACGCAGTCCATATTCGCCAATGCCGAAATAGGTTACAAAAGCATGATTTATCTGACGCTTACCGGTCGAAACGACTGGGATTCCGCATTGGCATTTTCGGAATCGGGTGTCAAATCGTTCTTTTATCCTTCGGTTGGGTTATCAACGATTATCAGCGAGATGGCTGCATTGCCCGGATGGTTTTCGTACCTGAAAGCGCGTTTGTCCTTTGCTTCGGTGGGTTCGGCTTATGACCCCTATATGACGAAAGAAAGGTACGTGTATGACGAACAGACCAACCAGTACAATCTCTTGCCGCTGTTGCCCAATCGGGATTTGAAACCGGAACTTACCAAATCTTACGAAGCAGGGTTGAGTATGCGTTTCTTCAAAGGCGCGCTCCGTTTAGACGCTACCTGTTACATGTCGAACACGCTAAATCAGACCTTTATAGCGGAACTTCCTGCCGGTTACGGCGTTTATCTTCAGTCGGGCGATGTACAAAATTCAGGTGTTGAATTCGTTTTGGGAGCAGACCGTAAATGGGGCGATATGACATGGAATACCCATTTTGTATACAGTTTCAATAAAAATACTATCAAAAGACTTGCCGACGGCGCTCATAACCCGGTTACCGGCGAAACCATTTCCATGCCTTATCTGAATATGGCTCGGCTTGGCGATAGCGGTTCGCCGGAGGTTAGGCTTTTGGAAGGAGGCTCCATGGGCGATGTTTATGTGATGCGCGACTGGCAACGAGACGCAAACGGTCGTATTCTCATTGATCCATCTTCATCCCTTCCGGTAATGGTCAATTCGGAGTATCAGAAAGCAGGTTCCGTGTTGCCAAAGGCTCATGCAGGGTGGAAAAATACCTTCTCCTATAAGGGAATAACGCTCAACGCTTTGATAACCGGTCGTTTTGGCGGCGTGGTCGTTTCCAACACACAGGCGCTTATGGACAGGTACGGTGTTTCCGAATACAGCGCCAACTTGCGCGAAACGGGAATACTCATCGAAAACACATTGATATCAGCAAAGGATTACCTGAATATCATAGCTGCCGAAACCGGACAGGGAGCGCACTATGTCTACAACGCCACCAATATCCGTTTGGGAGAATTGAGTATACATTATATTATACCAAAAAAATGGACACGCAACATTGCCGACGTTACCGTAGGACTTGTTGGCGCCAACCTTGCGATGATATACTGCAAAGCCCCATTTGACCCGGAACTTGTTGCCTCGCCAACCAACACGTATTATACCGGCGTAGATTATTTCATGCAGCCGAGCGTGAGGAGTATGGGAGTAAGTGTAAGGGTACAGTTTTAATCGATAAACCATCATTATGTCAACCTTCAAACCCCTTCTCCTTTCTTCTCTCATAGCGTTCTCCTCATGCATCGCCAATTTTGAGCGTTACAACACCCATCCCACCGACCCGCATCCCGACGATATGACCATTTCCGAGAAGGCAGGCGTACTTTTTCCCGGAATGCTTTATCTGATGCACAATGTTCAGGAAAATGACAATCAGATGATCGAACAGATGGTGGGTAACCAGTATGGCGGATATATGTCCACCACCAACGAATGGAACGGTAAAAACTTCGGCACGTTTAATCCTAACGCCGATTGGGTGGAAAAACCTTTCGTCAGAACTTTTTCCACGTTTTATGCAAATTATCTGCAAATAAAGAAAATAACCGAAAGCAAAGGATATATCCATGCCTGGGCAAACATCATTCGTGTAGCGGTGATGCTCCGGATAACCGATACATACGGACCCATACCCTACTCCAAAATAGGTGGTGGACAAATGGCTGTGGAATATGACGCCATGCAGGATGTCTATCATCACATGATCAACGACTTGAACAGCAGCATCGTCACGCTGGCAGCCTTTGCGAAAGAACCCAAAAATGGAAGAACCGTTCCCATTGCCGAATTTGACCTTGTGTACAAGGGCGACTTTTTGAAATGGATTAGATTTGCCAACTCTCTCAAATTACGCATGTCGGTTCGTATCGGTCTGGTGGACGAGGAATATGCCGGAAAGGTAATGAACGATGCCATTGACGGCGGTCTTATCTTATCTAACGATGATAATGCTTTTTTGCCAACCAGCGACAATCCCTATTACAAATCGGCTTTCAACTGGCAGGACGTGGCTGTCAGCGCTACGCTCAGCGCTTATATGAACGGTTGGAACGATCCGAGACGACCGGCGTATATGACCATGACGGGCAAAACGTACAAGGGAGTCAGAATGGGTATCGAAAATATCGATAAGGAAATTTACGGAAGCGATGCGTATTCAAAGCCGAACTTTAAAACCAATTCGCCCCTGCCGGTTTACTGCGCCGCCGAAACATATTTCCTGCTGGCGGAAGCCGCATTAAGAGGATGGATTCCCGGTGACGCCAAAGATTTATACGAACAGGGTATACACGCTTCGATGGAACAGCACGAGGCAGATATGGGAAATTATCTGACAGTAACAGCCAATCCTGAACCCTATCACGACCCGAATAATGCGAATTTATCATTTGATTTGTCATCGCCTTCAGCGGGCGGCGATGTTACCGTCGCTTGGGACAGAGCAACCACCGACGCCGCACGATTGGAAGTCATCATTACCCAGAAATGGATTGCCAACTTTCCGTTGGGTTTCGAGGCTTGGTGCGATTTTCGCCGTACCGGTTATCCACGTTTGATGCCGGCTGCGGCAAATCTTAGTTCGTCTGCTACCGGCGGTTGGGTCAACGATATTCGGATGGCGCGCCGTTTGCCTTATCCGGTTTCCGAATATAATACAAATCCGGTACATGTCCAAAATGCCGTGACCCATTTATTGAGAGGTCAGGATGAGTTTTCAACCGACCTTTGGTGGGCTAAAACGAAATGAATTATTTCAAATACGTTGCAGCAACGCTCACACTGCTCAATTTTACTTCCGAAAGCGACTTTTTTTCAGCCCTGACAGGCGAATTGTCCATGAACGTAATTTCGCGGCTTTCGCCCGGTAGCAGGTCGAAAAAATTATCCGAAAAGATACCGGCTTCGCCGTTGCACATCACCATCACGTTCTTTGCCAATAAGTCGGTTGAAACTTTAATCCGGGTTTTACCGTCCGAACTGGCAACCGCTTCTAATTTGACATTGGGTTTGGGCAGATTGAGGTCTTTCACCTTCTCAAAATAATGCAATGTCTTATACACATCATTACCCACCTTGAGTTCGCACACGAGTACTGCGTTTTTCGACGATTGACCACCCAACAAATCGGTAACCTTGTAATCGGCAACCTTTTTTGAACTCCATTCGCCCAATGAAACCGGTACTTTCAGGTTTTTGAGTTTTTTGCCTGAAAAATCCATCAGGGTAAGTTCGAGCGTACCTTTCAGAGGCTTGTAGAGGTCGGAAACCACAAACAGGTCGAGCGTACCGTCGTTCTGGTATGAGGTTATCATCACGTTGTTACAGGATTTACGCATCTGATAGTGCATGGCTTTCCAATACCCGTAAAAATCGATGCCCGACCATGTGGTACAGGGCCAGTCGTCGTTGATTTGCCAAATGAGCGAACCCTGACACCAGGGCATAGAGCGGCGGTGCGTCTCCATAGCGATACGCATCGCTTCAGCCTGCATGAGCTGACTCATATAGAGTTTATGTTCAAACTTTTCGGGTACACGGAAATTATATCCTACATATTTCATCAGTTCGTTGTTGCCGTTGCCGCTGCCCTGGTGGGCTTCCATAGTGGGCGAGTTGAGCCACAAATCATTTTCGGGAGTGTAGCGCACAATAGAGGCTAATTCGGGGAAACCCTGCATACCGTACTCCGACATAAATCGTCCCACATTGGTATAATACGCTTCGACGGGAAGTTTCGGGTTGTGCCACACTTTCCAGTAGTGCTGGTCGCCATGGGTTAATTGCTTCTCGACGCCTGTCTTCATTCCGGTCGATGGCGAGGAGCGCCAATAGGGCATATTGTCGCTGTAATTTGCCGCCACAACACCACCCAGCAACGTTTCGAAAATCGCCTCCATAGCCTTGGTGAGCCGGTCAATCTCGGACTTGTTATAAAAACCTTGCCATGGGCTGACGCGGAAAGCATTTCCATACGCATTCCAGGGTTCTTCTACCTCGTTATTTCCACACCAGAGCACGATGGATGCGTGGTTGCGCAAGCGACGTACATTGTCTTCGGCTTCAGCCTTGATGTTGGCTAAATATTTGGGACAATCGGGATACATGCCACACGCAAACATAAAGTCGTGCCAAACCATGATGCCATACTTGTCGCACATTTCGTAAAAATAATCTTCCTCGTAGGAAGCTCCGCCCCATACACGCAAAATATTCATATTGACATCGGACACGCTTTTGACGAGAAAATCCAACATCTCAAGTTTAACTCTGGGCATGAATACATCGCTGGAAACCCAGTTGGAGCCTTTGCAGAAAATCGGCTTACCGTTGATTTTAAGTCCAAAACCACATCCTTTGCCGTCTTTATCGGGAATTCGGACGAGTTCAGTGGTGCGGATACCCGTTTTGTGCGCGCGGTTGTCGAGTATATTACTTCCCTGCGAAAGACTTACCGACATATCGTAAAGATAAGGTTCGCCGGTTCCCTTGGGCCACCACAGTTTGGGTGAACGCACTTCAAACGTCTCATCAATAACATTGACGCCGGCTTTTAGTTCGCGCGATAACTCCTTGACGGATGCGCCGTTGAGTGTAATTTTGAGGTTATAATTACCGGCTTTTGCAGCGTTGACCGACACCGATACGCCCATCACCGCCTTTTTGGCGTCGAGGCTTTTGGTGAAGGTGTAAAAATCCTCAAGGCGAGCGTTATTCCAGCTTTCTACCACGATCGGACGCCAGATACCCGAAGTGAGCATACGTGGCGTGAGGTCCCAACCATACTGGCAACCCGGTTTGCGCGTGATGAACATCAACTTGTTATAGCCCATACCGCCTTTTTCGGGCCAGTCGTTATAGCCGTGAAGTCTCAACCCAAATTCAGTTAACTCTTCGAGACCTTTTTGGGTGGGCGAATAAAACACTACACGTAATCGGTTGTCTTTCGACTTAATGATGTTTTTGACATCGACTATCCATGTGCGGAACGTGTTGTTGGCTTCGAGGATCACCTTATCGTTGAGCCAAACGGTGGCGTAACAGTCGAGACCGTTGAATACCATGCGTGCATTTTCGTCCGCCGTTGCCTGCGGAGCGTCGAAAACAGTGCGATATTCCCAATGTACCTTGTCGACCCACTGGACTTTATACCAATTGTCGCCGAAGTATGGATCGGGAATTTTCTTGTTTGCCAGCAGGTCGACTTGAACCATGCCGGGTACGGTGGCAGGAAGCCAATTGTCGAGGTTCAGCTGGCGAAATTCCCAGCCGCTATTTAATTCGACTTTGGTAATTTGCGCCGCAAATGCGCCTTGCATTGTGAAAGCAAGAACAAACAGAAAGGAAACTAATCTCATATACATTAATTTTTTGTCCACAAATTACACGAATTTTCACTAACTTTTTTCGTGTTAATTCGTGAAAATTCGTGGACTTATTATCATTATTCGTGAAAATTCGTGGATTTATTTAATTATTTCAGCAAGGCGGTCAACCACTTCCATAGCAGAGCGTCCCGTGTGATAACTTACCTTCCATGGGTTTCCGATATTTCCGTCAAGGATATTTCCTTCGCGGTCGCATAGCGTACGCCATTCGCCCAATCCTTTAACCACCATGAACTTCTGCGAGAAATTCCATACATTGACGAATGCCTTTATATAGACCTCATCGCCGAATGTTTGGTATCCGTCCAACATGCCTACCAATATTTCGGAAGTTTGCCAAAATTCTTTTTCAAATACGATTGCTTCGCCGGTTTCGCGTAATCCATCGCGATATACGCCGCCAAATTCCCAATCGATACCGTTCTTGATTGCGTGGTCGAGGAGTTGTTTCATGGTTGCTTTATACGGTTCTTTGTCGAAACCTCCGATTTCTAACGCACGGCTCAACAACCATACCAATTCGGTATTGTGTCCGTAACTGGTGGTTTGTGTAGGTTGTGCGGGCTGTTCGCCGAAGCGTTCAGCGTTCCAGGTGCGTTTGAGCGAAAGGGCGGGAACGCTTGTCCAACTCAAGTCGAACTGATTAAGCCCCGAACCGCGTTTGTGGTCAATCATCTTGTCCATAATTAAATCGATGACTTCTTTGAGTTTACGCTGGTGCAATTCCGACTGCGAAGCCTCATAAAGCACTGTGAAGGCTTCCATCAGGTGCATGTGGCTGTCGAGCGTCTTGCGGTCTCCGCCTCCGAAGCCCGGCGTTTCGGGCGTCCAGTCGCGGTTGAAGTATTCGCGATAACCGCCATAATGCGTGTCTGCGCAATATTTCTGCAACGCATCGAAGGTTTTGCTGGCATATTCAAGCCCGCGCGGGTCTTTAGTCGCTAAATAATATTCGCTCAATGCGTAAATGGCAAAACTTTCGCCATAGACGATTTTGCCCTGGTCAAGCGTTGAACCGTCGCGCATAGACTTCCAGTAAAATCCGTCGTACTTCTCATCCCAGAAGTATTTGAGCAAAAAGTCGACGCCCTGTTTTGCCAAACGCTCATATTCTTCCCCGCCTCCGCGCCGAATAAGATTTGAAAACGTCCAGATGAACCGGCACTGGGTGTTGAGGTACTTTTCGGGGGTGCTCAGGTCTTTGCCCTCGGCGTCGAAATTAGTCAGAAATCCGCCAAATTCCTTATCTTCGCAACGGTCGAGCCAGAATTTCATAATGGCATCGCGCGCCGGAATAGCATCAGCAGCCAACTGACGAATTTCTTCTTTGGTGACGTTCCCTTCAGGAATAAAGTTTTTGGGTGCACAGGCAAACCCAAACAGGGAAACCATCGATAATAACATTAATCTGTTAATTTTCTTATACATACGAATAATTTTTGAGGTTTTTAAAATATTTAATTAGAATAATGCGACAAAGGTATAAAAAATTGTTTACACAGTTGTCGCAACGGGAAAAAATAATATGATGTATTTTTTGTTGAAAACATCTCATTTCAAATATCAAAAATTTAATCTACTTTTGCAAAAAATATCAAGATACATGAAGTACAGGTTTATCATTATTTTTTTCGGTCTGTTTTTGCCAGCGTTGGTATTGTCGCAATCCGTTAAGAGTATTCGTATCAACGAAATACAGGTTCATAACGTAGACGGATTCAGGGATGAATATGGTCAGGCAACGGGCTGGATCGAGTTGTATAATGCTGGTTACAACAAGGTAAATTTAGCCGGTTGCACCCTCAAAGTAAAAGGGAAAGAATATCGTATCCCGAGCGGCGACCCCGCAACAGTGATTGCCACGCGGGGCTATATGGTTTTTTTTGCAGGCGGAACGCCCGACAAGGGGACATTTCATACCAATTTCACGTTGTATGATACCGATTTCATCGAGTTTTACGATTCTGACGGGAATTTTGTGAACCGATTTGATTTCCATCCTGACGGCATGGTCGAGAATAAATCTTACGGCTGGTTCGAAGACGTAGACGGAATAGAAAAAGTGATGCAACTTCCCGCTACCACGCCGGGAAGCAACAACAACACTGTAGTCAAGGAACATAGATCTGAACTTTTCAAGCGACAGGATCCGGTAGGTCTTGTTCTCACGCTGATTTGTACCGTTTTCGTAACCATCACATTAACGCTTTTGTATTTCATATTCAAGTATATGGGAAATTATTACATAAACGCGGCTGTGAAAAAACCGAAAAAAGCAACTGTGGCTTCGGTTCCGGCAGACATGACGCAGGATTCCGGAGAGAAACAGGAAAGGATGATCACCAACGATGAACTTGCCGCGGTTGCCATCGCGTTGTATAAATATTCGGAAAGACTGCATGATGCTGAAAATTTAGTATTAACCATCAACAAAGCATCAAAGGTCTATTCGCCATGGAGTTCAAAAATTTACGGGTTAAGGCAGATTCCAAATAAAAAATAATAATCAATGAATTACAAGATAAGAGTCAACGGCGCTGATTACGAAGTACATATCGGAAAAGTGGTAGGTACAAAAGCGCATTTAACGGTCAACGATGTGGAATATGAGGTTGAAGTAGAAGGGTTGGCAACAAATCCGACTCGAATGAGCCACAAACCCGAACCCCGACTGACCGAACCCAAAATTCCGGTAGCCCCGGTAGGAAACGTAAGGAGCGATTCGCTTTATCAACTGAAGGCGCCGCTTCCCGGAACCATCCTCGAAATGTATGTCAACGAAGGCGACCCAATTAAACAGGGACAGGTGCTGTTCATGCTCGAAGCCATGAAAATGGAGAATAATATCGAAGCCGAACGTGAGGGCGTCATCGAAAAAATCCATCGTACCAAAGGCGATTCGGTATTGGAAGGAGATGTGATACTCATTATAAAATAGGCAGTTATGGAAAATACGGATTTGATGAGTTTTCTGACAGAAAACCTGAAAATATTTTTCTCGTTTACCGGATTTGCCAATGGTCTTCCCGGACATTATATTATGATATGTGTCGGGCTGTTCTTTTTGTATCTGGGAATAGCGCGAAAGTTGGAGCCTATGTTGTTGGTACCCATCGGTTTCGGAATACTGATCGGCAATATCCCGTTTTTCCCGGGTACGCAGGTAGGCATTTACGAAGAAGGCTCCATGCTCTATTTTCTTCATTTCGGACTGCTGAAAGGCGTTTATCCGCCGCTCATCTTTCTGGGACTTGGGGCAATGATTGATTTTTCGGTAGTGATATCCAATCCCAAATTGGTGTTGATTGGCATTGCCGCTCAATGCGGTATTTTTGCCGCCTATATGATCGCTCTTTTGTTTGGATTTACGGCAAAAGATGCCGGCGCCATCGCTATCATCGGCAGCGCCGATGGACCGACATCCATCTTTTTAGCATCGCGGTTGTCGCCCGAATTAATGGGCGCCATCGCTATTTCGGCATACTCGTATATGGCGCTGGTACCGGTCATTCAGCCGCCCTTCATGCGTTGGCTCACCACTCCCAAAGAAAGGGTAATTAAAATGCCGCCGCCGCGTGCGGTTTCGCAAAGGGAAAAAATTCTGTTTCCGATTGTTGGACTTTTAGTTACCGGTTTATTGATTCCTCCCGGTCTGCCCTTGCTGGGGATGCTGTTTTTCGGCAACCTGCTGAAAGAGTGCGGTGTTACCAAACGGTTGGCGGTCACCGCCAGCGGG
>Ga0209628_10002440_pt1 | contig 12609 bp, 10 predicted proteins | sample TergutCu122P4_FD_187285 | JGI IMG/M metagenome (GOLD analysis project Ga0209628, IMG submission 187285) | Cubitermes ugandensis P4 segment gut microbial communities from Kakamega Forest, Kenya - Cu122 P4 (SPAdes) (version 2) | ecosystem: Host-associated > Arthropoda: Insects > Digestive system...
GGGCCAGAACCTTCGAGATGCCAATCGACTTCTCCCTTCACTTCTCCAGCGCTTGAGACTGCGAGAGCAAGGCGGGGTAAATGGGAAATCTGGGTTGAAAAAAGCCCCCACGATTGCCAAAGCGCGTCTGCAATGGCGCAAGGCCGACATCGCCATTGGCAAAGCGGGCGTTCAAGCAACGGAGAAAGCGGGCGCTAACACCGTGGTTCTGGACGAAACCGATATTGAGCTGCCGGACTTGCTGACGGACTTGCAGGATCGCACACAACTGACCCGCCGCTCCATCACCAGCATCCTGATTGGAAGCGAGCGCCTGGACGACTTCAAACGCAATCCGCAACAGTTCATCGAACTGGCTTCCGAAACCATCAATCGCTGCAAACGGCGGGCCTTGGTCGACGGTATCAAGTACCAGAGGTTGGGCGACCAGCACTTCTACGCGCAGGAGCTATTCGAACAGGAAGAACTCACCGGCTACCTCAAGAACATGTTGATGGATACCCGGAAGTCAATCTACGAACATGTGGTGTATGACTCGGCTACAGAGCGGGATTTTGCCGACGCGCTGGAGAAGAACGACGCGATCAAGCTCTACGCCAAACTGCCGGGCTGGTTCAAGGTTCCCACGCCATTGGGCAGCTACAACCCCGATTGGGCCGTGCTGGTGCAGGAGGATGACTTGCAGCGCCTGTATTTCGTGGTGGAAACCAAAGGCAGCCTGTTTGCAGATGACCTGCGCGACAAGGAAAGCGCCAGGATCGAATGCGGCAAGGCGCATTTTCAGGCGCTGGCGGTGGGCGAGAACCCGGCGCGCTATGTGGTCAAACGGACGGTGAATGATCTGCTGGTGGAAGTCGCCAAGCAATAGCAGACAGGGGGCGGCCGGCAGCTTTCGGCATATCGATCTGTGCGCCCGATACGGAGCAATGCTGTCGATAGGGCTAAAATACGGCCTCTCGCGACGCAAAAAATTCCCTATTCAGGGTGATTGCAACTGGTGTTTTCTTTTTACTTTCGATCATGTCATCAAAGAACCTGCTCGTTGAACTCTTTGTCGAAGAACTGCCGCCCAAGGCGCTGAAAAAATTGGGCGAAGCCTTCGCCGCCGCCCTCGCCGAGGCGCTGAAAAGCGCCGGATTGGCGACCGTCGAGGCGATGGTGACCGCTTACGCCTCGCCGCGCCGGCTGGCCGCGCACATCACCGGCGTCCTGGCTGTCGCCGCCGACAAGCCGATGGCGCAGAAACTGATGCCGGCCGCCGTCGGCCTGGATGGCGGCGGCCAAGCCACGCCGGCGCTGCTGAAAAAGCTGGCGGCGCTGGGCGCGGATGCTTCCGCCGTCGCCGGCCTGCGCCGCGAGAACGACGGCAAGGCCGACATCCTGTTTTACGACAGCCTGGTCAAGGGCGCGACGCTCGCCGAGGGCTTGCAAAAGGCGCTGGAAGCGGCCCTGGCCGCGCTGCCCATCCCGAAAGTGATGACTTACCAACTGGGCGACGGCTGGACGAGCGTCGATTTCGTCCGCCCGGCGCATGGACTGGTGGCGCTGCACGGCGCCGAGGTCGTGCCGGTGTCGGCGCTGGGCCTGACGGCCGGGCGCGAAACGCGCGGCCACCGCTTCGAGGCGGCCGTCGACCCGGTGCTGATCGCCGAGGCCGACGCCTACGCCGAAACGCTGAAGCAAGACGGCGCGGTGATCGCTTCCTTCGCCGAGCGGCGCAGCGAGATCGCCCGCCAGTTGGCGTTGGCCGCCGCCAAGGCCGGCCCGGATCTGGCGCCGGTCGACGACGCGGCGCTGCTCGACGAGGTGACGGCGCTGGTCGAGCGCCCGAATGTGCTGATCGGCCGCTTCGAGCCGGAGTTCCTCGCCGTGCCGCAGGAATGCCTGATCCTGACGATGAAGGCCAACCAGAAGTATTTCCCGCTGCTCGACGCCGCCGGCAGACTGAGCAACCAGTTTCTCGTCGTCAGCAACATTTCGCCGGCCGATCCGTCCGCCGTCATCGGCGGCAACGAGCGCGTGGTGCGCCCGCGCCTGGCCGACGCCAAGTTCTTTTTCGACCAGGATCGCAAGAAGTCGCTCGAATCGCGCGTCGCCGGCCTGGCCAAGGTGGTCTATCACAACAAGCTGGGCAGCCAGGCCGAGCGCATGCAGCGCGTCGCGGCGATTGCCCGCGCCATCGCCGAGGCGCTCGGCGGCGATCTGGCGCAGCGCGCCGAACAGGCGGCGGTGCTGGCCAAGGCCGACCTCCTGACCGACATGGTCGGCGAATTTCCCGAACTGCAAGGCGTCATGGGCCGCTACTACGCCCGGCACGACGGGCTGGACGCCGATGTCGCCGACGCCATCGAGGATCACTACAAGCCGCGCTTCGCGGGCGACAGCCTGCCGCGCGGCCCGGTCGGCGTCATCGTGGCGCTGGCCGACAAGCTGGAAACCCTGGCCGGCCTGTTCGGCATCGGCCAGACGCCGACCGGCGACCGCGATCCCTTCGCGCTGCGCCGGCACGCGCTGGGGGTCATCCGCATGCTTGCCGAAAACGACCTGAATCTGCCGCTCGATGCCCTGCTGGCCCGCGTTTTCGCCCAATTCGCCGGCATCGCCGGCGTACAGCCCAACCCCGCGGCGCTGGCCGATTTCATCTACGAGCGCCTCTCCGGCAACCTGCGCGAACAGGGCTACACGGCGCAGGAAGTCGACGCCGTGGTCAGCCAGCGGCCGCAACGCCTGGGCGACATTCCCAAGCGCCTTGCCGCCGTGCGCGCCTTCTCGGCGCTGCCCGAGGCCGCCGCACTGGCCGCCGCCAACAAGCGCGTCGGCAACATCCTGAAAAAAGCCGAGAGCGGCATCGAAGCCAAGGTCGACCCGGCGCTCCTGAGGGAAGCCGCCGAACGGACGCTGCACGCCGCGCTGGTCGACGTCGCGCCGCAGGCCGACGCCGCCTTCCTGACCGGCGACTACAGCGAATCCCTGCTTGCCCTGGCGGCCCTGCGCGCGCCGGTCGACGCCTTTTTCGACGGCGTCATGGTCAATGCCGACGACCCGGCCCTGCGCGCCAACCGCCTCGGCCTGCTGGCCCGCCTGCACGCGGCGATGAACCGGGTCGCCGACCTGTCCCGGCTTTCCGCCTGAGAGGGAACGTCATGCCCGGCAAACTCGTCATCCTCGACCGCGACGGCGTCATCAACGCCGACTCGCCGCAATTCATCAAGAATCCGGCCGAATGGCATCCGCTGCCCGGCAGCCTGGAAGCCATCGCCCGCCTGAACCAGAACGGCTACCGCGTGGTCGTCGCCACCAACCAGTCCGGCATCGGGCGCGGGCTGTTCGACATGGACATGCTCAACCAGATTCACGAAAAAATGCACAAGGCATTGTTCGCCATCGGCGGGCGCATCGACGCCATTTTCTACTGTCCGCACGCCGACGACGCCGGCTGCGCCTGCCGCAAGCCGAAGCCGGGCATGTTCGAGCGCATCTCGCAGACGCTCAACAGCGCGCTCGACGAGGTGCCGGCCATCGGCGATTCGCTGCGCGACCTGCAAGCCGCCGCCGCCGCCGGCTGCCAGCCGATCCTGGTGCTCACCGGCAAGGGCGAGAGAACCCGGGCCGAAGGCAATCTGCCCGCCGGCACGCGCATCTTCCCCGATCTGGCGCAGGCGGTGGACGCCATTCTGGCGAAAGGGAAAAGCGCATGATCGCCCTGCGCTCGACGCTGTTCATGATCTACGCGATCCTCTGGTCGCTGTTGAGCATTCCCCTCGTCATGATCGGCGCGCTGGCGCTGCGCGGCCTGTGGGGCTACCGCGCCGGCCGGCTGTGGCGGCTCGGCATGCAGTGGGGCGTCGAGAGGCTGCTCGGCATCCGGCCGCGCGTGCTCGGCCTCGAAAACATGCCGCAGGAACCCTGCGTGATCCTCTCCAAGCACCAGTCGGCCTGGGAAACGATGACCCTGCAAGACTACGTGCCGAAGGGCGCCTACTGCGTTTTCGTGCTGAAGAAGGAATTGCTCAAGGTGCCGATGCTCGGCTGGGGCCTGGCGGCGATGAAAATGATCTCCATCGACCGCGCCGCCGGCCGGGACGCCCTCGACCAGGTCGTCGTCCAGGGCCGGGAGCGGCTGCGCCAAGGCTTCTACATCATCATCTTCCCCGAAGGCACGCGCGTGCCGCCCGGCGAAAAACGGCGCTACAAGGCCGGCGGCGCCTATCTGGCGACGCACGTCGGCTGCAAGGTCGTGCCGGTCGCCCACAATGCCGGCGAACTGTGGCCGCGCCAGGCTTTCCTGAAAAAACCCGGCGTCATCACCATCAGCATCGGCCCGGCCTTCGACGCGGGCGGCCTGAGCGAAAGCGAGGTCAACGCCCGCGCCGAAGCCTGGATCGAGGCGGAAATGCACCGCCTCGCCCCGCACCGCTATTCCAATGTTCAGCACGACGCCACCTGAAACCGGGCAGAGCATCGAACTCCACGGCCAGCGCGTCGCCTACCGCCTGCGCCGCAGCCGGCGGCGCACCATCGGCCTGACCATCGACCAGCGCGGCCTGTCGGTCGGCGCGCCGCTGCGCGCCCGGCGCGACGACATCGAAACCCTGATCCGCCGGCACGGCCAATGGGTGCTCGACAAACTGGCCGCCTGGCGCGAACGCCCGGCCCCGCCGCCGCTGACGGTCAGCGACGGCAGCCTGCTGCCCGTTCTCGGACAAACCGTGACCATCGCCGTCGCGCCCAGCAACCGCGCCTGCTGGCAATGGCAGGAAAACCGCCTGCGCCTGTCGCCATCCCCGACCACCGACGCCCGCGCCCTGCTGGAAAAAGCGCTGCGCGATCAGGCCCGCGCCACCTTTGCCGAGCGCCTGGCGCATTACGCGCAGATCCTTGACGTCGCCATCCCGCCGCTACGCCTGTCCTCGGCCCGCACCCGCTGGGGCAGTTGCAGCGCCAGGGGCGGCATCGCGCTGAACTGGCGGCTCATCTGCCTGCCGCTGCCGCTCGTCGACTACGTCGTCTGCCACGAACTCGCCCATCTCAAAGAAATGAACCACGGCCCACGCTTCTGGTCGCTGGTCGAACAACTCTGCCCGGACTGGCGCACCCGGCGCCGCGAACTGCGCCGGCAAAACCCGCAGACCCTGCCAATTCCGCTCACAGCGCATCCAGCGGACTGACCACGCCGCGCCGCTTATTTCTCTCCCGTCGAGGCAGAGGAGCGCTATTATCGACGACATACCGAGCAGGCCATCACGGCCTGATTCCAACCAACGAGCTTCGGCGAAATCCGGGGCGGTTTATCGCTGACCGGCATAGGAAATTGCACAAATGAATACAAAGCGAAAAACACTGGCCGCGCTTTTGAGCGTGGTAATGGTGCTCGCCGCTTGCGGCAAGAAAGAAGAATCCGCGCCCGCCGCCAACCCGCCAGCGGCGCCGGCAGCCAGCAGCGCCAACAACCAGCCCGCACCCGCTGCGCCTGTACCTGCGACTCCCGCGCCTGCCCCTGCTGCGCTTGCGGACACATCAAGCGCGCCCGCCGAAACCGGAACCAATCTTCTATCCTTTGCCAATGGCGCGCTGGTGGAGCGTGCATCATCAAATTACGGCGGCGGCTGGGATGCGTATCAGATGCTGGTTGAAAATCCCAAGCTCGGCTGGGCAAACCGGAATGGCGACAAGCCGCCCTTCGAGATCGTCTTTTCGTTCCCCGAGCGTGTGGAAATCCACAGTTTCAGGTTCAGCACGGCGTCAACCGAATCAGCGCAGCGCAGCGCCAAAGATGTCGATATCGAAATATCGGAGGATGGCAAGACGTTCAGCCCCGTCATGGCGGTTGAACTGCAAGACCGCGCGGACCATCAGGCGTTCAAACCCGACACGCCCGCAACGGGGCGCTATTTGCGCTATGTCGTGCGCAGCAATCATGGCGACGACCAATACTGGGAAATCATGGATGCGCGCGCCTTCGGCGTCGAACTGACGAATACGCCCATGCCGAACGTAACCGGGACATATCAGGGTTCGGACTACGGCAAATTCCATCTTTTGCAGGAAGGTGCACAACTCAGCGGTTGTTACGAATATAACGATGGAATCGTGCAGGGTGGTTTCGATCAACATGCCTTGAACCTGACATGGCGCGAGGGGCACGAGGAGGGCCAATACAGCGGAGGACCGGCCATCATGGTGCTCAGCCGTGATCTCAAGAATTTCAAGGGATTCTGGCGCCGCACCGGAAACAACAGTTGGAATCTGAACTGGGACCTGAAGAAGATCAGCGACGAGGTCGGCTCCTGCCCGCACTGGAAGCCTCAATCGGCGGAAGGTAATTTGGTCGCCAAGAGCCTCGCCACCGAGGGGCGCGTGCGGCTCTACGGCATCAACTTCGACACCGACAGCGATCGTATTCGCGCCGATGCCCAGCCGACGCTCAACGAACTCGTCGCGGCGCTGAAGGCCAATGCGGCCTGGAAAATCATGATCGAAGGCCATACCGATGCCACTGGCGGGGCCGAACATAACAGAGACTTGTCCAATCGCCGCGCCGCCGCAGTCAAGTCAGCCTTGGCCGCAGCAGGGATCGACGCCGACCGGCTCGACAGCAAAGGATTTGGCGCTGACCAACCGCTTGCCACCAATGACACCGCCATTGGCCGCTCCCAGAATCGCCGAGTCGAAATTCAACGACAGTAGTCTTTTCACGCCCCCCCTCAACTGGCGGCTCATCTGCCTGCCGCTGCCGCTCGTCGACTACGTCGTCTGCCACGAACTCGCCCATCTCAAAGAAATGAACCACGGCCCGCGCTTCTGGTCGCTGGTCGAACAACTCTGCCCGGACTGGCGCGCCCGGCGCCGCGAATTGCGGCAGAAAAACCCGGAAATTCCGCCACTCAATCCCCCGCAAACCCCAGCCTGAACCGCGACTCCTCACCTCTGCGCTCCCCTGCTCGCGCAGGTGAACAGCACGTGAACAAAAACAACACTCGCTTCATCAGATAGTCACATTGTGTTACGCTATTGCTGAAATCTAGTTACAATGTGTTACGTCGTTAGAAAGTAGCGCCAGCGGATCGTCAGAATCCGCACCGGAGGGTGACAGCATGGCGGGCAAGCATTGCCTGCCGCCTCCTCTGGCTGTGTCCACGATTCACCCGGCTGTCGGTTTTGAACGGATGGTCATCCAACGGAGGAGAAGTGATGCGAAGTGTCAGAAGTATTTTGCGCGGCATTGCCGCGTTGAGCCTGGGCTGCATCCTGCTGCTCGGGCTGGCGACAGCCCCGGCGCGCGCCGCCGATGAGCCGACCGAGCCGGCCAGCAATCCCCTGTGGAACGCTCGTTACGTCGGCGAGAAAGTCTGTGGTGATTGTCACGACACCGAAAAAGCCCTGTTCGGCCACACCCAGCACGCCAAGATTTTCCGCCAGAACCCGCGCAACGACGTGGAAAAGAGCGTTTGCGAAGCCTGCCACGGCCCCGGCTCGCTGCACGTCGCCGATACCCGCGACCGCACCAAGATCATCGGCTTCTCCAAGGAATGGGGTTCGCCGATCAAAGCCATGAACGCCCAGTGTCTCAACTGCCACGATGGCGGCGAGCGCATGTACTGGCAAGGCTCCATCCACCAGAAGAACCAGTTGGCCTGTTCCGACTGCCACAACCCGATGGCCCGCTTCTCCACCAACAATCTGTTGAAGAAGGCGAGCATTTCGGAAACCTGCTACACCTGCCACCAGCAGCAGCGCATGGAATTCCGCAAAAAATCGCACATGCCGCTGCCCGAAGGCAAGATGAGTTGCGCTGACTGCCACAACCCGCACGGCACCTCCGGCAAGCGGCTGTTGAAGGCCGACACGGTCAATGAACTGTGCTACTCCTGCCATGCCGAAAAACGCGGTCCCTTCCTGATCGAGCACGCGCCGGTACGTCAGAACTGCCTCAACTGCCATGTGCCGCACGGTTCCAACAGCGACAAGTTGCTCTTCGTAACGCGTCCGATGCTCTGCTCGCAATGCCATGACCGCGCCAGCAACGACATGGGCCACGCCTTCCGCGGCGTCAATGGCAACAGCACCGGCACGTTCAATGCCCAGATGCAAGGTCGTTCCTGCCAGGTGTGCCATGCCGAAATTCACGGCACCAATTCGCCCAGCGGCTCGCGCTTCCGCAACTAAGGAGATATGGACATGACTTTCAAGAAAAATCCAGAGTCGCGGCTGGTGGGGAAAACCCGTATGAGTCTGCCGCAACAAAAAGTGCTGGCGGTGTGTATCGGCGCCCTGTTCCTGCCCTGCGGGGCGGCCTTGGCCCAATCCTCGTTCGGCAACTCCGCCATCGGGGCCGACACCGCCTTTGGCAACAGCCTCAACCTGCCGGGTCGCGGCAATGTCATCACGGAATTCGAGGAGGATGGCTACGACACCGTGCGCCGCTCGCCCACCGGCCAGCTTTACGGCATCCCCATCGATCGCTCGGCTGAACTGCAAAACAAAACCGAAGGCGGCCTGCTTTATTCCGGTTCCGTCGAAATCGGCTTTCTCGGCGGCCGCCCCGAGGCCAATTACTCGAAGTTCCGCGAATATCAGGACATGAAGCAGGGTTTCGGCCTCAACTGGTTCGACTTCCAGTTGGCCAAACCGGACTCCGCCTTCTTCGTCGATGCTTATGGCGGCGGCGTCGGGCAAAAAGACCAGTTCTACGAAGCACAGGTTGGTCGTTACAACTCGTGGAAGGTCAAGGCGTTCTACAATGAAACGCCGCACGTCTTCAGCACCACGGTGCGCGACCTCTTTGTCTCCGGGGGCAGCGTCAACGGCATACCGCTTCTGGTGTACAACCCCAGCCTGCCAGCAGGGACAAATCTCGGCGTAACAGGTAATAACGGCGCGACCAACGCCACCAACATCAACGCCGCGCAGGCATTGCCCGCCAACAACGAAATGATGCTGGTGCGCAAAAAAGGCGGCATCAAGGCCGAACTCGCCGAGGTGGACAACTTCAAGTTCTACGCCTCCGCCACGCAGGAACAGCGCAAAGGCGAGCGGCCCTTTGGCGTCAATGGCACCCAGGGCGTCGAAGGCTTTGAGCCCATCGACTACACCACCACCGATTTCGCGGCGGGCGTCCAGTACTGGAATGCGTTGGAAAAGTTGGCCTTCAATGCGCGCGTCTCCTATTCCAAGTTCGAGGACAACAACAAGGGCTTTTTCGCGCAAAACCAAGGAGCCGTTGCCGGCGCGGCTCCTGCTCCTACGGCGAACATTCCCTCCAATTTCACCACCGGAATGTCGCTCAATGGCATGCCTGTTTCGTATCTCAGCACGCCGCCGAACAACGACGCCATCAATTTCAAGCTTGATGGCTCGAAGCAGTTTGATTGGTGGAACAGCCGTCTGACCGGCAGCGTGGCCTTTGGTCAAATGAAGCAGAACGACTCGCTGACCATGGTTCCCAATGTGGCTGGCCTGACTTTGTCCAGTAACCCCGGCGCCGGCGTTCTCCCGACCGACATCAACAACTGGAATGGCGTCAATGGCTGCTGGGCCTCGCGTTGCAAGGCCGACGCCAAGATGGACACCAGCCTGTACAACCTCAACTGGTCGATGGACCCGGTGGATGACCTGACGGTGCGGGCCGGCTTCCGGCAATACAAGAATGACAACAAGACGCCCACCTTCTTTGGTGTGAACCCGCTGACCGGAACGTCGACGGCGATCGGCAATACCTTTGGCTTCCAGGCCGGGTCGGTGATGTTGGCGAATCTGCCTTTCGCCAACACCTTGATTGCCCCAGGCACCGCCAACGGGGCGACGATAGCCGGTCAATTGGGTGTGCAGAACGTGGCCAATGCCTATGCCGCCTTCGGCAACAACGGCAGCAAAGCCTGGCCGGGACGTGGCGACAAGACCACCAACTACACGCTGTCGGGTGAGTACTCCATCAACAGGTTCCAGAACGTCAATCTGGAACTGGAGCGCGAGGACATCAATTACACCTACCGCGAGCGCGGCAAGACCTGGGAAGACAAGTTCAAGCTGACCTACGTCAATCGCGACATTTTCGAGAACGCCTCATTTCGGGCCTCTTACGAATATGACAGAAAGCGCGGCAGCGACTATAGCTCCTCGGTGATGGGTCGTGAATTGGGCAGCTTCATGATGTACAACGGCGTGGCCCCCACCATCGGCAACGTCATGGCCATGATCAATGCGGCGGCGGCCAGCCCGACCGCCATCCTCAAGCTGGGGCCGGGCGGCGGCACTTACGACTATGTCGGCTTGCAGACCATTCTGGGCGCCACCTCGGCCAATTCGGGTTCCTTCATGAAGCCCGACATCGCCGACCGCAACCAGAACATCCTCAACGCCCGCCTCAACTACAGCCCGCGTGACGACCTCGATCTGGGTTTGAACCTGCAAGTCCGCCGCGCCAAGTACCGCAACGGCGACCAGTTCAACAGCGGACCGTGGGACACCTCCATCGGCCTGCAACAAAACAACACCAACAGCCTCAGTCTGGACGCCACCTGGCAAGCGGCTTCCAACACCCAGGTGTCCGGCTACTACCAGTTTCAGTATGGCAAGCTGAAGAGTGTTGAGAACTACACGGGCACCACCAACGGCACCGTGGCCGCCACCGCGGCCAGCACGACGGCGAAGTGTGGCCCCCTGGCCGGCACGATGGACAGCATGAATTGCTGGATCAATGCGATGCGTGATCCGGCGGCCAACGTCGACGTCGATTCCACCGACAAGACCCAGATGTTTGGCGGTTCGCTGACGCATGACTTCGGCTGGTTCCGGCTCGGTATGACCTACAACTACGTGCATAGCCAGACGAGCATGAAGTACAAGGGCGCGGCGATGAATAACCTGGCGGCCAACGTCAACTCGGCGGCCTATGACGCTTACGGCCAGCTTCCCGACATGACGACCACCATGCACAACCTGGAGGTCGATCTGATCAAGAACTTCACCAAGAGTCTGGCCGTGCGGCTGATGTACCGCCTGGACAAGTACTCGGTGAAGGATTGGCACTACGACTATCTGGATACGGCGACGAACGCTGCCGGGGTTCCCGCTGGTTATATGGCCTCCGACATGGGAACGCTGAACTTCAACATCAACACCTTCGGCGCTTTCCTGCAATACAAGTTCTGATCGCCCGCACCGGAAAGAGGAGACCCAATTGAAATCGCTTGCATACCAACCCCAATCCGGCGTCGTGCGCGCCCTGGCCGCAGCGGGCGTCAGCCTGCTGCTCGGCCTCGGCCTGGCCGGTGCCGCCCAGGCCAACGAAACGGCCAAAACCGTCTGCGCCGGTTGCCACGGCCCGCAGGGCGACGCGCCCATCGCGCCGACCTTCCCCAATCTGGCGGGCTTGCAGAAGGAATATATCGTCAAGCAGTTGAACGACTTTATTTCCGGCAAGCGCAAGAACGACATGATGGCCCCCATCGTCGCCGATCTGAAGCCGGAGGACATCGGGCCGATCGCCGAGTACTTCAGCCAGCAGAAACCGACCAGCGGCAAGGCGGAAAACCGCATGGCGGCCAGCGCCGGCAAGGTGCTCTACAACCAGGGCAATGACGAAAGCGGCGTGCCCGCCTGCGTCGGCTGCCATCAGGAAAAAGGCGGCGGTTACATCGGCCCGACCGCTATTTATCCACGTATCGCCGGCCAGCAGGTCGAGTACGTCAAGCAGCAGTTGAAGGATTTTGCCTCGGGCGCGCGTGCCAACGACCCGAGCCGCTTCATGCGCACCACGGCCAAGCGCATGACCGAGGAGGAAATCGAAGAAGTCGCCCAGTATCTCGTGGGGGTGGGAGAATAAACAGTCTCCCTGCGTAGGGGCGGGTTTCAAACCTGCCCCTACAGGTTGTCGACCTAAATTACAGAGGTGTCATTCATGAAAAAAATTCTGACGTTCATCATCGCCCTGGCTGCATTGCCCGTGGCAGCGCAGGCCCAGACCTGGAACCCGTCCGCCGCCGAATTGCAGGCGATGCAGGCCAAGGCCGATCCCGAGCGCGGCGAGGCCCTGTTCACGGCCTGCGTCGGTTGCCACAAGAAGGACGCGACGGGCCGCAGCAGTGGCGCTTACCCGCGGCTGGCCGGCCAGCATTTCACGGTGCTCTTGAAGCAGATGAAAGACATCAAGGCGGGCTTGCGTACCAACCCGAAGATGGCTCCGTATATCGAGGACCACATCTCCGACGTGGGCGAAATGGCCGATGTCGCAGTCTGGCTGACGGCCTTGCCGATTCCTGAGGATCGTATCGGCCGCGGCCCCGGCACCAGCGTCGACGCCGGCAAAGTGTTATTCGAACGCGATTGCGCCCAGTGCCACGGCCAGAAGGGTGAGGGCGACGCCGCCAGGTTCTACCCGATGGTCGCGGCCCAGCACTATCGCTACCTGCTGCGGGAAATGCACTTCATTCGCGATGGCGACCGCGGCAACTCGAATCCCGACATGGTCAAGGTCATCAAACCCTACCGCGAAGCCGATCTGGAAGCGCTGGCGGACTACATGTCCTCCCTGCCGCCGCCGGCTCCGGCCAAGTAACCGGCATACGGCGCGGGAGCCATCCCGCGCCGCCGTTGCCCGCAACCCAATGC
>Ga0209628_10002441_pt1 | contig 12608 bp, 10 predicted proteins | sample TergutCu122P4_FD_187285 | JGI IMG/M metagenome (GOLD analysis project Ga0209628, IMG submission 187285) | Cubitermes ugandensis P4 segment gut microbial communities from Kakamega Forest, Kenya - Cu122 P4 (SPAdes) (version 2) | ecosystem: Host-associated > Arthropoda: Insects > Digestive system...
AGGCACTTGTGAGTACGGTGATGAACCTTCGGGTTCCAAAAATGCGGGGAATTTCTTGACTAGCTGCAGAACCAGTTACCTTCTCAAGAAGGACTCTGCTCCATGGAATAAGTAAGTAATTATGTACATAAGTAAGTAAGTTATTTACCCAAAGATAAGATGCTTCCCCTCCACAATCTTTAATTTTCAGGAAAATACCTACATCCACATTAACAAGGTTCCTGTCACTTGATGTTTGCATGCTTAATGTTTTGGAATTACATAAACAGAGTTAAAATAATCAGACTATTATTGTACTAAAAATTTACACAAACATCACTCAGTTAACTCGTCACTGTCAACACTTTCGTCACTCGCAAATGTTATCTTCATGACCATACTCCTGCACCATTTCAACTACTGTTCCATTCATACCACATGACAAACAGCACTTTCTAAACCGCCTGGTGAACTGCCATTCCAAATGGTTTTAGTCCACTGCCCAAACAGTTCTTTATATGGTCCTCTTATATTTTCCTGCTGCTGATAGTGGGCAGTCCTGCAATGAAGATTATGCTTCAAATGATCAATGAGATCTTTGTTAACAGAGGTTTTCATATGCCTTTGGAACACAATGTTTCCCGGATTTGACTCCAGGGACTGATCCTGTCAGCCTTCAACACCCATTATGACTTGATCTATCAAATTTATCTACCCCTACATTATCATCTTCTAAATGGTCAACACCAGCATTACTCACCAGATCTACTGCAATCAGTTCACTGTTGTTCTTTGTCGTGTAAGTCATCATTACAGCATTTGCACTTCACAGCCTGGTATAAATTTTAATAAAGGCACAACATTTCTGCAGTTTTCTTCCACTGTTTCCTCTGTTACTTTACCTTTCATTTGTTTTGCGTCTTCTCCAAGTGACTTTCCCCATGATCAAGCTAGGGTTTTTTGCTCCATATCCTCCCAAGTTGCATTGTCCAATAAATATCTTTTATGTTTACTTTCTTCAGATTTTTTTTAATTTCACCTCCTTCGTCAGCAACTTCTCTAAGGGACTGAAGAAGTCTGTCAATAGTTTCCTTTAATATTTCAGTGACATCTTCGTCCACACATTGGCACAATGAGGTGACATTTGGTGGCAGAAACATCACTGCTTTCTCCACCTTTTAGTTCCATTACAGCAGGATGAGAAGACAAACTATCAATGGCAAGATATGCTCTCCTTTCCATGTTTTTGGATTAAAAAATGAAGCAACAAATTCAGTAAAAATCAACTTCAAAAATTGTTAAGTCCATCCCACACCTTTTGGCTGTTATACTAAAAAAAAAGTGATGCTGAGCCATATTTTTGATGGCACAAGATTTTTTTGGATTTTCTAATAAAAGTAAGTTTTAATTATGGTTACCTGAGAGAAAACACAAAGAGTCAAAATCTGTCACTCATTCTTTGCTTCTTTAAGCCCAAGAGCTATTTTTCTCTGTGGAAAGCCATAGTTATTGATGGAAGCATTTTAAAATTTAAACTGGTTTTATCACAACTGTAGAGCTGTTCAAGTGATAAATCTTCTTTCACTATAAGAAGCTCAAGTTGTTTTCTAAATTTCAAATATGATTCCACAATTATTCATAATTTTGTTCCACGGCCAATGAGCTGCATAACTCTGTAACATTTTTTTAACAATCTTTCAAGCCTGTAGGTACAAACTATGAAATCAGGTTGTTCTTAAATTTTTTTTTTTATTTTTGTGTGTTTCTGTACACCATAAGGGTGCAGAAAGCCAAAACAAGTCCACCAATTAATCAATAACTGCTCTATAAACCTGAAAACTTGTACTTGACAGATGTCATACTTCATTTAACTTGGGAAAACTGCTCAAAAACTTGTGTTCTTCCCACTGTATGCCCTCCAAATCTATTTTCAACATTTCAAAAGCTGGTGTAGCATTTCTACCCAGTTTAACACAAAATATGAATCAAGCATGCTGTTCTTCCAATCCAGCTGTTTTGTGTGCCAAAATTGTAAATGCAACAATACATGCTTTTACTTAACAAATCCCACATGCTAAAGCTGTATTTCAGGCAAGAAATTACTCAGAACACTCTACTCTAATTACATGTAGTGTTAGAAATTGTGCTACCAGTAACAGTGTTATCTCATGGACAGTCCAAACTCTATTTGACTGTACCATGTAGACACATGAACAAGCATTCTTCATTGCACTTCTCACTGAGTTTACAGAATATGACTGTCATAAAATAAATGTTAATAGATGTAATACAGTACTCTAATGAAAGAAGATGTTGGACAAAAAAGTACATCAGATAACCAAAGGTTAGATAATGGGAATCTACTGTAATTGACAGGAATATGACAACCAATTAAAAAAGAAATGAATGATAAATGCAATGGAAGACATGCTTATAAACAGAGTAAGATGATATGTACATATTTTAAAGAGTTTTAAGAATGAATAAAGACAGAATCCCAAAGATGGTTTCAAGCATGAAATTGACATCCAAATGTCCAAGCAGAAAACCAAGCTTAAGATTGGAACAACAGGTTAGGAAAAACATCACATAGAAGGAAATGTTTTACCTTGCGGCAGCCTGCAGACTTCAGCATAGCCTCAAGACTGAGCAGTGTGTCAGCAGGTGATGTTACATCTGTCTTGGTGATGGTTATGAAGAATGGTACATCCAGTGCAGTAGCCAAGGCAAGATGTTCATGTGTCATACCAACAATCCCTGCACTTCCACTGACAACCAGCATTACATGGTGTGGTGAGTAACCAGTCAGTCCCAGAATTGTCGTTCTCAGGTATTTGCGATGACCCGCCAGATCAATGAACGTGATTAGTTTTGTAGAATTTTCACAGATCTCTTCTGCTGTTGTGAATTCACTGTAGTTCACCACATGACCCTACAGTATAAACACAAGTTAAATTATTTACACTCTTGCACAATGGTCCCCTCCTGACACATGGCTGCTAGAGGAGAGATTAGAAAGTGCAAACTGATTAATGAAAACAAATAACAGTGATTCGTCCTTTAAGAAGAGAACTAGCATTTTTTTCAGCTACATAATTACAAGATTTTAGATTTTCAAACCTCAGTGTGGACTTTTGGGTTGTGGCACTATACAACTGTGTGGGTGGCTACTAGCCAAAAAACCCAGACAAAGAGGCTGGAAACAATACATTCCATGCCACTGTAACACCAGTCAACAATTTTCAACTTTTTTTTCAACACCATGAATGAAATTAGGTGTCTTGTTATTAATTCAAGTGTGCTGAGTACAAAAATGACACACAAAATACCGTAACACATACAGATTTTGTGTTCTACCATATGTACCTTTTGCACCCCCAGATGACATTTGTGATGCTTTTGCCCTCACCTCTCAAAACGATGATGCTACAAACTTCCATCCCCAGCCCAACACCACAGGAACAGAGTTTTGAATGGCATGAAAAACACCAATTTTGTGACTGTTCAGTCTGCACTCAGGGTCAAGGTCAATGAGGGATGAAAGTGATTGGCAAGGAAGAAAGGAAAGAAAAAGAAGGGAGGGCAAGAGCAGCACAAGTGTCATGTGGAGGGTGAAATGCTACATACAGCACTTTTGAAGATTATTTGCTGCAAATTCATAAAAATTTATGATAGCAGATCAGATATTGAAGGAGTAAAGGATTTGAGAGCAAAGGGCCTACATTTCATGCTTGAAAAACAGGAAGAACAACCTAAAATATGCACAAATTAATACTTTTACACCATTCAACAATTAACAACCTTTTTCTAGATAACATGATATTTCATGTCAGGAAATGAGTTAGCAATTTACTGAAAACTCTTGCCATTCACATTACAAGTGACAGGACATAATTTCAATAACAGGGAACTACATCAGTTTTACGATTTTATGGACTTTAAGAAAAGGTATCCACCTGATAAAAAATGTGACTTGGTGGATTTTTTTTAATTACAAAATTTATATATATATAACACATGCAAAACAGCTGTTTTAATCCATGTTGCCTAATGTCATTAAAAAATACCCTTTCCTTGGGGAAGGAAGTCAAAGTCATTGCAGAGGGTTGTACAGTCTACAATTTAAGTGGAAGTACTGTTAGTACAGACAGGTCTCATTTTATGCAATTCCTTTTTTTGCAATAATTTTGAGTTTAACATGAACTGCATAGATGCTCCATGACCACATTTATCTTCTGTAGGAGGCCAGCAGGAAGTGTCCTCACTGTATGGATTGAATACATTAGTGATATAATCACAAGGCTCCTTTAGTTTCCTCTGTGACAGCATTGATTTTTCTTACCACGAGTGAGAAACGTAAATCCACATCATCTAACATAATTCAAGTAAAAAACTGGCAAAAGACTGTCAGTACTTACGAGAAATTAGACATAATACGCCAACTTGAAAAAGGAGAACAGACTGTCGAATTATGTCATCATGTTAGAGTCATTCATAGTAGTGTATGTACAATTCAAGACAATGCTGATAGAATTAAAAAAAGAGATAATTCAGGAACTAAACTGCTTGTGTAGCAGAACTACCACAGTCCTATCAGAATGAACCATACCAAAAACTATGGATGTGAGTCTCATATTTTCACTGCATCAGAAATAAGTAAATATATTATACAGAAATGTATTTATAGTGTATATAAATGTATAAATACTACATATACAGTACACCTGTACTCTATAGCTCTGTACATTCACTAGTGGTATCGTCATACACTGTATAGGATGAAACTGTCAAACCCCCCAGGAAATACACTGTTTAAAATGGGAATTTTGTGTTCAATTAGCGCGACGTTTATCAGGATCATAACCCTGGCATAAAACGAGACCTGCCCATACAAGCGAAAAATTCTGGTACAGTAACCATTGCTGGCTTCAGGTCAAGATGAACGATGCAATTAAAGCAATGGATGTTCAATATTTTACAATGACAAGACATGGATAAGAGCAACTTAACATCTTGCGAATACTGGCACAGCGATAAAGTCACGAACGTCTACACCAATGTACACTCAGAAAACAGATTTATAATGCTGAAAGCTGGGAGAGTGAATTGTTTCTTCCTACTCTGCAACTCCTTTACAAGAGTGACCATGCAAAAAGCAACTACCACAAACATATGAATCCGACAGTTCTGAGATGTGGGTAGCCAACAGACGGATTTCCAACCTTCCACCTCAGCCAATAATTGTCCTAGAATCTCCAGGCTGACAAACCAGTAAAAGCAAATATATCAAGCCTCGGAAAGAAGGTTGTAATATGTGATGATGCCAAAAGCAAAAACAACACATATCAGTCAATTCTTCCAATGAAGCTCAAACAGATCTACAAAACTCATCAATACTGGTAAATCACAGTCACAGTCATCTGCGTCTGTACATGTGACCTAAATCCTATTTAGCTTGCATGTACAAAAATTAAGAGACACGTGTGAGGAAATGTCACGGAAGGTATGACCGTCATAAACTACAGTAAGTCACTAACAATTCAGTATCATTTTTAACAAAAGAAAACACCCCCAAAAATTATATTATATATATATATATATATATATATATATATATATATATATATTATATTTAATTAGAAGTTTGAAACTATATGTTCAAGTTGCTTAAATTTAAAGTTGCGAGTGCCTGGAGTTGCCTCGAAAATGGGTGTTCACCAGCCAAAATAAGTAGTCATGGCATATTTCAATTACCAAACATACCCTGACATCAAGTACGTCAATATAATAGCTGTGTAAATAGGATTCCAGAATTGTAAACATGTATATGTTACTCCTGAGTTGAAATTTAAGGTTGCCAGTGTCTGGGGTTGCCATGCAAATGGCAGTGTATTAGCTGACACATGCAGTTGTGGTACATTTCAGTTATCAAAAGTAACTTGATATCAAACATGTCAATATAGTAGCTGTGTAAACAGGATTCCAGAATTGTTGACATTTATTTGTTACTCCTGAATTGAAACGTGCCTGTCAGCCCCATACTACTTTGATCTGTAAGAGGCTAATCTTACCACTGACAATATTTCCATACCCTGCCAGCAAAATTATAACACATTAAAGATGAAGATCATTATCTTCTGGACATGACACCATGCAGTTTTGTAGATAGATGCAAACATTTTGGAGGAACCTGCTACCACCAACTTCAAAAAGCATAACATGTAGATACACTATCATACCCTGAAACTGAAGGCTGAATATTACTTTGAAATGTTGGTCCCTATCCACTGAACTACAAGATATCCATCTGGTAAGACAGTAATCTTCATAGTCCAGACAGTGAGAACCTCAAATTACAATATACGGTGGTGCCTTGTAACAAACAGAATATGTACTGACCTGTGTGTCAAAGCCCAGAATTTCATGAGAAATTGATGAGGTTCTTCCAGACTGCACTTCATGGAGGTGCCTAAACATGTTCAGTCTGGCCCGGCCTCGTCCATTGTCCAGCTGGCCCTGTGTCAACACCCCAAGCAGTGTCGATTTGCCAGCATCTGCACTTCCCATAACTGCCACACGTACCTCTATGTTATGCTGATCATCTGGGACCTATAAACAAAATGTACAGCTACCTTACTGAAACTCTCTCTCTGAACACAAAGAATTAGAAGAAACCAAAGCATAACAAACAAAGTTGTTGCTAACAAGTTTGCATAAAAATAAACTTTTGCATTCATTTTCTACCTTATCAGACTGAAAATTGTAGCATGTGGTATACAGTGTTTCCTGCCTAAAAAGTTTTTCAGTGAACAATAAAAAAGTACTTCTTAAATGGAAAAAGTTCTTGTAAGGTAAATCACAAATGCAGTTCATTTTTTGGGGTCAACATTTGTATTCTGATCCAAAGCAATTACTTCACAATATGTCAAATGTACAGATCACAAATATAAATATGTTATCGAGGAAGCCTGAATACAGTTACTTTAGTGCATTGATAAATTAATACAACACAAGGCATAATGGACAATCTAAAAAACCATGTCCAAAGTCATTTGTTGCTGGCACTATCACGTACTTTCTGCACGTACTTCGTTTGTGTCCTACACTTCAGGGCTCTTATTATACAGGTCTTCAGAGTTCAGTAAGTCACAGCATATAATCATCTAATGCAGCAACAAAATCTTCAAAACTGCACTTGAAGATCAAAGCTTGCTATAGTATCTGTATGGTATGCTTCAATTAGTAAAACAGAAAACTTGGAACCAATCAGAAACAAACAGTCCAGGGGTCAAGCACAGGTGGTAAAATGGTCTGCAACCAAGCATTATTTATGGAACAGTTACAGCATCAAGAAATAAATAATAATGTATTGAGCTGAAATTTTTTGTGTAAAACTCAAAAATGGACTTCTAAGTGAGAAAAACTACTTACAAGAGAACTTCATATGTAGGAAAATGTAACATTATTCTTTAAGGGAGTTTTGACAGGACTTGATAAAAATAAAACCTTACATGAAGATACTTTGTATCTGGGAACTTCTGACTGTACCATAACAGAAACCACAGCAGAACACTTACATATGTTTCTCCAAACAAAGATGTTAATTCATGTATTTAGAACAATGTTTTTGAACACTCATTTATGTTTTACACAGTGTAGCAAGGAAGAAATGACTACAATATAATAAAAACAATGATGCACAAGGCAATATGTATATTTATCATTTCCCTCAGAATACTCCACAGAGACTGCAGACTGTTCATATGAACACTGGAAACACTTGGAAAACTTATCTTCAGTGACAGCATTGTTATACTGTCATTATTTTCGGAGAGTCAAACATCATGTCAATCAGTGGCAATTAAGTCTGGTGTAGCCAGACCAAGGGAAGATGGAGGTGGTTTACCACTGTAACCCCACTTTTAGTCAGCAATTCCTTACAGTCATTGCTGTGTAAAGAGATATGTCATGCAAAAGCCACCAACATACCAAATCTGGGATCATGAGCTTGATTCTTGCCGTAGACGTCAGTAACACTAGTAGTATTGGCTAATGACAGTCCTTTCTGTCACAAATTCCTTACAGATTATCAGTTTGGAATGTGATCAACATAGTTTTGACATGTGACTTATGGAAACAAACCTTTTCTTTTAGTCTTACAGCTGGGTGATGGTCATTCTCCACTCTCTCTTTTCATGTCAGGATCATAATGGAAACATCATGACTTATCTAGTAATGACAGTGTTCAGAAGAGCGGATTCACCAACAGGTGTGCCCATAAAATCTTTGTATGCATCCAGACATCCAAGACATGCAAATTGTGGGGCACAGAACTTCACATAAATTTTTCTCTTATCCAAATCTGTGATAAATGCAAACCTTATCAATTCCTTATTGACACTCAGCTCACTGGCCATCATTTTGAGAATCAATGGGCAGTCTCTTGCAAGAAAATTGTGTGTACTGTCCATCAAAAAATCATAATAAATAAAGTAAAAATACACAGTATGCATATGATTCCATGGCTGACCACTAGAGATGTTCTCATTATTTTCTTGGCCACATTGTGCATTTTCAGTGAGGCAAAGAGCACAAAAGTATAAGTTTTCAGGCTTTCACAGCAGGTATTGCTCAATTCTATTCTTCTTCTGAATTGTGAGAATAAAATTACTATCCTCCACAGTGTAATAACCCACACAACAACTGTCTGATAAGTACATGGTCACTAGTTTACCTGACAACTATCATCAGTCATTTCTGTCAACTCATGTAACAGAATCCAGCTCATTCACCAGGTCATTCTCATGCTGCACACTACACAGGCTGTCAGTCATTTACGAGTATCTGCAGTCTATGTGAACACCTGTCTAATTAAAACAGAATCTACACTCTTCATCAACAAGACAGATCGTTTTGAGTGACAGAATAACCCTGCAAGCAGGGGACCCTGGCCTCCTCATGTGCCAGATGTGACGTCATGCAATTTTTGCTAGTGAGGCATATTAAAGGGTACAGTGTATATTAATAATCCTCACACAAAGGGGGAAGGAAAAAAAAAACCATTCACAATGTATTCTCTCCAAGTTCAGCAGTAGAACTTTCAATGCACAAAGAATGTATGTGTTAGATATGCAGCATGTCTGGAAGCCTAATGAAATGTTTCCAGAATATATTTAAATAAAAAGAATAAAATCAATACACTGAACCAAAATGTGTGGACCCTGACTCCTGGAAGCTTGGAATAGTGATGAGTGTTGTGGTGCCTGCCGTCATGTGAAACGGTCTGAATGAAGAGTGTGTCAGATAAAATGATGTCCCTGCACAATGTCTTAATATCTGCATACTGTTTTACTAACGATATCCTATTTTATTCCTACAAAATTTTACCTCATATAAATCATTCACCTAAGTTTTGCATTACAAAGTTTTGGAATATGTGTGTAAAGCAAGCAACAAAGAATGGCAATTAAGATAAATTCAGTGGATGGGAAATTAACAAAAACAGAATCAGATGGAATGGACTAGTTTTAAGAATGAGTTACGAATGAAACCCAACAGTTCTGGGCGTAAAACTAAAAGGAAGCTGCCCAAGAGGAATGCAAAATTACAATGGAAACAACAGGTCAGAGTGATGTCACATAGAAGGGAGGAAGGGAGGGTGGGAGGGAGGAATGGAAGGAAGAGAAGGGGCAGAAGTACGGAAGGAAGGAAGGAAGATGATGCAAAGAAATATGAGTATGTATAAACAGAAGCTCTGCGAACACAGCAATAGCCAGAAATACTGGTTCCTAGGTGACATATAGTAGGAGGAGGAAGAGAGAGGAGAGCCAAGACATTAAAACAAACATATTTTAATGAAGCTTATACACTTTTCAAAACTCACAGAGTCGCTCACCTTCCTAACCAGAACCTCTGCTACCTTTCTGCCATTGCCATTATCACCATCCACTAGTCTCTCTCTGAGGATTGTGGTTGTGGCACCCAGCTTGTATGCCATCTGTTGGAGTGTCTGCAAGCTCACAGCCATCTCATACTCTGCTAGTCCTGTGAGTACACCATTGTCTTCTACCCCAATCTCATAAATTGCTTCTCCCTGTCCCTCACGGAGCCGCCACTTCATCTATATGAATCAACCAACCACACATACTCACTGTATGGGCTTAACTATATGAAGACTGAAACTCACCTCATACCAGTATCTACGAATACAGTTCTTACATCACAGAAAACCCACTACATTTCCATTACAAAGTGGTCTAATGTTGTTTAGGGAAGTATTTGCTGTGTACTGTGAAGACTCATACAAAAAGGATAAATACATTGTGGGCAAAATGCAGACTTTTTAAAATCAAACAAGTGGCAGAGATAGTCAACACTGTACCATAACCAGTTCATTGCATCTAAACAAATTTACTTCTCACCAAAGATGAGTAATTTATATTTCTTTGCATCCCTACCTCATTAAAACTCAATTGTCATGAAATCCTCCCCCCCAACAGGGATGCCATGGCCTGACAAAGGGGCCAAGCACCAAAGATGAAGATGAAACAGCATATTTCTTTGGTAACCATACAGGATTTTCAGACCCTACTTTACACTTTCTATCAAATACTGCGAAAATACAGAAAGCTGTAATGACATCCAACCACTTACACAAGATGAAGAAATAAAGTCCACCTACAGGTATTCAATATCCTACAGATGTCCCAACCACAGTCCAATTCTTCCCACATTCACTGCACCATACCTTGGTACAATGATTTATCACTTCTGTAATGAGCTGCTGTAGTTCACAGAGGGCTGTGGGCATTAAATGAACATATAACACACCTTCCATGAATCCCCAGAGACCAAAATCTAGATGTATCAGATCTAAGAAACACTAAGGCCATGGAACAGGTACCACACATTCAGTCCATTTGCCAGGAAACAATGCAACAACAGACATAGACCTCTGTATGGAAATGTGGCAGTGCCCCATCTTGTTGAACAATGACGGTACCATCACGGTAATCCTGTGGCTGTAGCATCATATAATTTTCCAGCATCACAAACACAGTAAAAAAGATGAAGATATACCATGGCAAACATGGGAAGAATTTGAATATTACTGGGACAAATGAAGGGTAACCAGGTGGGCTGATATTGAAAACATGTAACCTTGAAGTGTTTCCTTTTATTTTATACATCCCGTTGTGATAATAAGCAAACTACATTTAAAGAACCTGTCAAATCACAAGTAAAAGTTTACTGTCAGTACTTATTATGCATTATTAAAGAATTTCTAAGGCACATCTTGCAAACCTTTAGGATAAGCTGATTATATACAACTTCAAAATTACATAACAAACATGAATCCTTGCACAGTACGACCCCTTTGTAAAAACAGGATCTCATTTCTTTTTGTAAAACTTAGGGTTGCAATTAACCTTCCACATACTACATACAGCTTTGTATTTATATGAAGATGGCCAAGTCAGACGAAACATGTTGTAATAAAAAGAAAGCACTGAGAATAAATTTTTAGTTGTGACATGAGAGATTTTTGTAATATAGCTGACGTGTTTCCTCATACTGTGCAAGTGGTTTCACGTCCTTATGGATTTCAGTATTTTCACAGTTCATTAAAATTGTGAAGCAGGTTTTGCCCACCACGTACTGACATGTATGGAAATCTCCATAACTAGCAGGTTGCACTTGCTTTGTGGCAAAAATTGTGGTTTCTCTTTTGTAAGCTTACCAATCACCATTCCACTTCTCAAGATTCAGCCACACGTAGTGCCACCTTGTCTTAAATTACCCTATTCCATTTTCATGTTGGTACCAGCTACAAACATGTTTTTTTATCACCTACACAAAACAATTCACAAAATCTTTAAGCTAAAAGTAGTTAAATATGCTGGAAAAACAATAAGATAATTTGTTGTGAAAGATAAAAGCAAAAAGGGAAGGGCCCAGAGGGGGAATAGACGTACACCTCTACACTGTCTTTAACTTCTGCACTAGATTAGGGTGGGTGGTGAACAGCATGCCCTGGCCACTCCCCCACCCCAGGAAAGAGACCCAGTACCCATTGTTCATTTGTTGGGAATGAAGGAGTATAAAACAAAAGCTGCAGTATTTCATTCTGAAGCATCAATTTAAAGCTTATGACATTAACTGAACATTCAGATTCCCGTGATGGAGTTTAAAGCAAGCTGCGAGGACACAAATAAGGCCAATGTCAATACTCAGAACAACCCACATTGCAGTCATTTGTACTCTTCAGGCTCAGGACAGCTGGACAAGAAAATTTACGATGGGAACCCAGTCCCTGGTACTTTCAGGGTGGCTGAGATCTGATAAGAATCCTGAAAATGAACAGCTAACAGGCAAAGGTGAAGCTACAAATGGAAGAGCCGACAGTGAATTTTGAACTCGCATCCTGTCTCAGAAACAGTCTGCATAAAATAAAAGCAACAATGTCTGTACAGTCTTCGTGATAAGAAACGTGACCCATGTTTGTTTAGTGGAAGGAGTTGTGTGTTGTTTATTTACAGTTTGCTTTTTCAATACATGTTTTCTTTTTGTTTGAAATTTCTTAGTTTGTAATTGTACTGCATAGGGATATTTCTGTAGAGTGATATGAA
>Ga0209628_10002444_pt1 | contig 12604 bp, 2 predicted proteins | sample TergutCu122P4_FD_187285 | JGI IMG/M metagenome (GOLD analysis project Ga0209628, IMG submission 187285) | Cubitermes ugandensis P4 segment gut microbial communities from Kakamega Forest, Kenya - Cu122 P4 (SPAdes) (version 2) | ecosystem: Host-associated > Arthropoda: Insects > Digestive system >...
TGCTTCTTGTTCTAAAGATGGTCCTTCAACCTTCACCACTTCAGTTGCTGGTTCTTGTTCCACCAATGGCTCCTCACCCTTCACTCTTTCAGTTACTGCCTCCTGTTCCAAGGATGGCTGTTCACCTTTCAGTACTTCAGTTACTGCTTCTTGTTCTAAAGATGGTCCTTCAACCTTCACCACTTCAGTTGCTGGTTCTTGTTCCACCAATGGCTCCTCACCCTTCACTCTTTCAGTTACTGCCTCCTGTTCCAAGGATGGCTTTTCACCTTTCAGTACTTCAGTTACTGCTTCTTGTTCTAAAGATGGTCCTTCAACCTTCACCACTTCAGTTGCTGGTTCTTGTTCCACCAATGGCTCCTCACCCTTCACTCTTTCAGTTACTGCTTCCTGTTCCAAAGAAGGTTCTTCACCTTTCACTACTTCATTTACTGGTTCCTGTTCCACAGATGGCTGCTCACCATTCACTTTTTCAGTTACTATTTCCTGTTCTGTAGATGGTTCTTCAGAGCTCACCCTTTCAGTTACTGGGTTCTGTTCTGCAGATGGTTCTTCAACCTTCACAATTTCAGTTACTGGTTCTTGATCCACAGATGGCTCCTCACCTTTCTCTCTCTCAGTCACTGTTTCCTGTTCCACAGGTGGTCCTTCACTCTTCACTATTTCAGTTATTGGTTCCTGTGTCACAGATGGCTCCTTGCCAGTTAATGTTTCAGTCACTGGTTCTTGTTCCACAGATGGCTCTTTGCCATTCACAATCTCAGTTACAAGCTCTTGTTCTGCAGGTGGCTGCTCATCCTTTACTGTTTCAGTTACTGGTTCCTGTTCTACAGATGGTCCTTCAACCTTCACTACCTCAGTCACAGGTCCTTGTTCCACAGATGGCTCCTCACCCTTAATTATTTCAGTTACTGTGTCCTGTTCTGTAGATACCTCTTCACCCTTCACTGCTTCAGTTACAGGCACTTGTTCCACAGATGGCTCCTCAAACTTAACTACTTCAGTTACTGGTTTCTGTTCCACCGACGATTCTTCAACCTTCTCACTTTCAGTTACTGTCTCTTTTTCCACAGATAGCTGTACACCCTGCTCAACAGATGGTTCTTCACCCTTGGCTAGTTCAGTTATTGATTCATGTTCCAAAGATGGCTCCTCATCCTTTACTCCTTCAGTTGCTGATTCCTGTCCTACAGTTGGTTCTGCATCCTTTGCCACTTCAGTTGCTGGTGCCTGTTCCACAGATGGTCCCTCGCCCTCCACTATTTCAGTTACATCTTCTTGTTCCACAGATGGCTTCTCTCCCCTCACTACTTCTGTTACATCTTCTTGTTCCACAGATGGCTCCTCACCTTTCACTGTCTCAGTTACAGCTTGTTGTTCCACAGATGGCTCCTCACCTTTCACTGTCTCAGTTACAGCTTGTTGTTCCACAGATGGCTCCTCACCTTTCACTGTCTCAGTTACATCTTCTTGTTCCACAGATGGCTCCTCACCTTTCACTGTCTCAGTTACAGCTTGTTGTTCCACAGATGGCACCTCTACCTTCACTATTTCAGTTACAACTTTTTCTTCCACAGATGGCTCCTCTCCTTTCACTACCTCAGTTACAGGTTCTTCTTCTGCAGATGGCCCCCCACCCCTCACTATTTCAGTTACTGGTTCTTGTTCCACAGAGGGCTCCTCTCCCTTCTGTACTTCAGTTACTGTTCCCTGTTCTGTAGATGGTCCTTCACCATTCACTACTTCAGTTACAGGTTCTTTTACCACAGATATCTCCTCACCTTTCACTATCTCAGTAATTGGTTCCTGTTCTACAGATGTTTCTTCAACCTTTGTTATTTCAGTTACTGTTTCCTGCTCCACAGATGGCTTTTCACCCTTCACAACTTCAGTTATTTGTTCTTCTTCCACAGGTGGCTCCTCGCCCTTCACTCTCTCAGTCACAGGTTCATGTTCTGTGGATGGTACTTCTCCCTTCACTATTTCATTTGCTGGTTCCTGCTCCACAGATGGTTCCTCACCCTTCACTATTTCAGTTATTGTTTGCTGTTCCAAAGACGGCTCCTCACCCTTCACTGTTTGAGTAACTGATTCTTCTTCCACAGATGGACCCTTGGTGTATACTTTTTCAGTCACTGTTTCACTGTCAACAGATGGTGTTTCATCCTTCCGTATTTCTGTTACTGGTTCATTGTCTAAGGATGTTCCCTTATCCTTCACTATTTCGGTTACAACTTCTGGTTCTGTAGATGGCTCCTCTCCCTTCACTACTTCAGTTACAGGTTCTTCTTCCACAGATGGCTCCTCTCCCTTCACTATTTCAGTTACTGGTTCTTGTTCCACAGAGGGCTCCTCTCCCTTCACTATTTCAGTTACTGGTTCGTGTTCCACAGATGGTTCCTCTCCCTTCTCTATTTCAGTTACTGGTTCTTGTTCCACAGAGGGCTCCTCTCCCTTCACTATTTCAGTTACTGGTTCGTGTTCCACAGATGGCTCCTCTCCCTTCTCTATTTTAGTTACTGGTTCTTGTTCCACAGAGGGCTCCTCTTCCTTCACTACTTCAGTTACAGTTTCTTGTTCCACAGATTGCTGGTGATCCTTCACTATTTCAGTTACTGTTTCCTGTTCTATAGATGGTTCTTCATTTTTCACTACTTCAGTTACAGGTTCTTTTTCCACAGATATTTCCTCACCCTTCACTATCTCAGTTGCTGGTTCCTGTTCCACAGACGATTCTTCAACCTTTGTTATTTCAGTTATGGGTCCTTTTTCCACAGATGTTGCTTCAACCCCCACTATTTCAGTTGTTGGTTCCTGTTCCACAGATGGTTTTTCACCCTCCACTATTTCAGTTGCTGATTCCTGCTCCACAGATGGTTCTTTACCCTTCACTACTTCCGTTACATGTTCATGTACCACAGATAAGACGTCACCCTTCACTTCTTCAGTTACTTGTTCCTGTACCACAGATGGCCTTTCAGTCTCCCCTACTTCGGTTACCGCTTCTTGTTCCAGAGATGGCTCCTCCGGCTTCAGTACCTCGGTTACTGATTCCTGCTTCTTAGATGGTTCTGCTGTTGTTGCTACTTCAGTTTCTGATCCCTGCTTCACAGGCTGCTCTTCAGTCTCCCCTACTTCAGTTACTGGTTCATGTATGAATGTTGTTTGTTCTCCCTTCTCTCCTTCAATTACCAGTTCCTGTTGCCCTAATGTTTCTGTAACCTTTTCCGTTACTGGTTCTTGTTCTAAAGACTGTTCCTCTCCTTTCACCTTTTCAGTTACTTGTTCATGCTCCACAGGTTTTTTACCAATTGTGATACCTTCTGTTACTGTTACTTTTTCATCTATTGCAACATCTGTCACAGAGTCTTTTCCTACACTTTCAGTGACAGGTGATACTGTAGCTTCTGCCTCTTCTGTTACTGTTTCATGTACTAATCCAATAACAGTGTGTGGTTCTTCTCCTTTCCCTCCCTCAGACACATTATCATTTTCTGTATTATCAGATACAGACTGTTCTGTACCACCCACAGTTGTTATTACTGGTACTTGCTGTGGTTCTGTGGTTAATTTTTCTTGATTATTGCCAGTAATGCTTGGACCCTTAACTCCTTCTGTACTAATTTCAATTTTTTCATCACTTATTCCTTCAGCACTGGTGACTGCTTGTTCTACACTCAATATTTCCTCTTTGTTGGTTGTCAGTTTCTCTTCTTTTATATCAGATACCCTGTCAGTCACTGTTTCATGATGCAGGTGTGCTTCCTCAGATACATTTTCCTCTGTTTCAGGTAAACTTTCTTGTTCTATAGTTCCTGTTAGATCATGTTGATCATGATTTATTTGTGTTACAGTTTCACCATGAATGTGTGGCACCTGCTGAATACTTTCTCCAGATGAAGGTATCTGATCTGCATTAACTGCCTGTGTCACATGAACTTCACCACGTTCTGAGTCTTCTGTTCCTGGTTCTACACTGGATGTTGTTTCCACGTGTCCTTCTGTCTCATCATGTACACTGTTGGCAGCAGTTGTCCCTACTGCAGGCAAACCTACATGAGTATATTCTGTTGTCACCTCCTTCTCATGGGAAAGGCTCTCCAATGGAAGTGTTCCATTATCTATAAAAATGAAAATGATTTTGATGTAAGTTCACATACATTTATTTCATATCACAAAAAATCATGAAATATAAATGGAAAAAAAATTTCCAAATCGTTTATATGATACCAGTAATATAAAGGATGAACCAGATAATGCCATATGTATATTAGAATTCTCAGTAGCATGTCCATTTCATTACGTTATTCCTTACTATTATACTGTAATGCGGGATATTGTGATATGTACAAAGAAAGACACTGTATGTGAAGTAAAAAGTAGATACTTTTGCTTATCTGTTATTAAAGTTGTGGTTTATAGAAATGATGGTCATTTTGGGGTTTTTGACTATCATTTAAACAACTGCTGTGAAAAAAGAAAGCCTGTAAATTTGCAGTTGTTGAGGTCTAAACAACATGGACTGAACTGTGGACTGACTTTCTAAAATCCTTCAAAATTTATGGTCTCACTTTCTTCAGTTCCATTTACTAACAAATACATAGAATGAACTTCCTACACAATGTGTCCTTGCAGGAAATTTAGTGTTATGGACCAGGTGAAACTCACAGGCAGTGTCTAATTCCTCCACATGACTTCATCTTCACAAAACAAGTTATTGTGTAACAGAACACCAGACATTTCATTATTCAATTTCCCAGTTAAATATTTTCCATGTTACATGCTTGTGAGTGAAGTACATAATTAGGAGCAGGGATCTAGACACTTAAAATTATACACCACAACAACACCAACAACCAAGAGGACTGAAAGAATGGAGGTTCTCACAGCAATATTGCTTTATGACTGATTTCTTCTGGTATATAATGCTGTGTCACTGGGTGTGTGGTTCCTGACTCCATTTAAACAAAGTGAATGATGTGGTACAAACTTTGTCAAGAAGGATAAAAAAATGCAATTACTAAACATCAGAAACTACTTGCTCAATGACCAAGCGTCATATCCCAGAATACTTAAGTCTACAGCCAACAAGAAACAAGGTAAGGACAAAATGCTACACATGAAACACTATCATTTCTAATGCAGGATTTTAATAACTATATACAATTTCCCAATGTGTTAAGTTTAATGCAGAGAGAGTAGAAAATAGGTTCATAAGCTTTCAAATTGGCTTGCACAGCATGTCAATTCATGTCAATTAGAAGTAAGCAGGGCCCAACTTATCCATACCCAAGCATGTCGGTGGTTATTGTGCCACTTAGCTACATTAATGACTTATGAAACGAAAAAAAAAATAATTAGAACATTATTTTTGACAGTCATTGAAGGGAAGTATTGCACTTCTTTAGATAATATGTGTGTCCTGCAATAAATAAAAGCGTTTAGGAGTAGTATATAGAAGCTTGATTCATGTACATTTGTGTATAAATCAAGCACGAAATCTTTGAAATATTCCCGGAACACATCTGTAGTTTCATGAACAGTCTCCACTGTAAAAAAAAATAATATTTTTGTCATCATGTGTTCATCTTTCTGTTTCGTGCTCAATATCACAGAAGAGATACAAGGGAAGCTGCCAAGAAATTGTTCCTAATACAGTCATTACCGTTGGCATCGTTTTCATGTTTGCGATTCTGCCTCAAGGAGAGGTCGTTCACGTGTCTTATCTCGTTATCTGAAATCACAAAGTGTGAGGTCACTGTGAGTCTCTGTGGACTTGCCCTCAAACAGTAAGTCTTGGCTCTGTGGCAGCACAGATCTCAGTGTTAGGTGTTTCTTAATATTAGAATCTTCTGGGATGTGGCACCATATGTGTGTGTTTTTTATTTATGTGTTTATTTAATTATCTATTTGTAAATTAATGGAACAGTGTTGTTGATAATTCAAGAATATAAGCATCAAGTAATTGGGTGATAGTGGAATGAAGCAGTAATGGCCTAACTGAATTTGCTATCGTGGCATCTGTTGGAACAGACTGAAAAAGAACAGAACAAATCTCAGTCCGGACAGTCAGTGTCCCAGCCAAGATTCAGACTGGGCACCTACAGGATAAAATCAAGATGATCATTTTCCATGATGTGGTGTCATGTAATTTTATAGATGGGCACTGACATCACATCACAGGAACTTCACAGTCACAGTTCTGAGAACCCCATATCTCAGTTAGGTGGTTCTCATTATTGCAAACTCACAGACATTGCCTCCCTAAGTAGGAACCTAGTACTATTCGGAACTTTCACCGAAGCATATAACAAACAAGTTATTTTAATTTCACTAATATGGAGCTGTTTTGAATAAACCTGAGGCTGTTTTATTACAATGAGATGATCCAGCTCTTAAATATGAAATACCATAATCTTCAATTTATCTGAAATACCAGAAGAATAAAGAATTACCTGGCTTTGGTGTCAATGCTATCAAAACAGCACTCGTAAAACCATTACCATAACTGTCTTCCAATTTCTGTTTTTAGGAAACAAGAAAAAATCCTGCCAGATAGACTGTTAATGAGCCAGGGATTCTGTTTCAGTACATTGGCTATGCAAAGAGCTCAATGACTTTGGTTTCCAGCAAGGACATAAGACATTTTTCTATTACAAACCATGCTGAATGGCTCTGGAGCTCACACAGTCTCCTTTCCAGTGGATATCACAAGTTCTTCACCATGAGTTAAGTGGCTGGGGCATTAAGCAGACCACTTACATCCACCTAGTGCACCTGTACCTCCCCTCATTCTTATGACTTCCTGGCATGATGCCTACTTAAGCACAAACATTTTTACCAGCCCTAATACATGGAATTTAACATTTGGCTGTGTTCTGTGTGTGAATCAACTGACATCAACTTCCCTTATCAGTGTTTTGTGTTTCAAAGTTACATGAAGAAAAGCATTTATTTTTTATCCATGGTGGGGCTATGTGGACCACTGTCACTTGCAGTTGAAATTTTGATCACATTAAGTTATGTGTTTCTTCAAAAAGCATCTTGTTTCCTTACCCTGTTTGGAAAAGGGATGTTCCATTTTTATACCCACGTTAGTAAACATTCCAAACACAATTACAGTACAGTAAATGAGAAAAACCAATAATATTCACTGTTTTAATATAATGGACAAAAAACACACATTGTGCAATATACAAAACAAGTGTGCTGTATAGTCAAACAAGAAAATGCATGTATGTACAGAAGAGAATGGCAAATAATAGAAGTTCCTGCAATTAGCACTGGTTGAATGAGAAAACTAAAGAATCTTTAAAGTATGTTTCCAATCTGATATGTTTCACTCATAAATCACCAGGCAACTTGTATATCTCTTTAAATTCCTTTATTTGAATAATTCAGCCCTGTGCTCTTGACAGGTGAAACCATAAGCAATTGTACCAACATTCTACAGAAGTGTTGTAAGACATTAGGTTTCCACAGCAGTTAGTGAGTACTGCTGTCTTCTGGGATGTGACACATTTTAGTATTGTAGGAGTGTATCCACATTTCAAAGGTTCTCACTGTGTCCATCACCAGGAAGACAGCAGGAAACATTGAAATGTTGTTACACGTCCACCAGAATAAACTGTGTGACATTCTAGAAAACATCTATCTTCGTATGTCATTGCTAGGATGAAACTCTTCCATTCCCTACACATCAACATCTGCCTCAAGATGGTGTGCTGTAATGGGAACAGGAGTGATTGCTTACACTCACTTTTATATAGTCTAATAACAAATTTCCCTCTAAAGAGTTGCTGAAACTCTTAGCAACTTCAAATAAATGCTCCAAGAACACAACCAAATAAATTGCAAGCTTGCACATAACAGCCATATAATTGAAAATAAATTGATTTTGCAAATTAAAAGTGTGAATGTTAATATAAGTCAAAAGCCCCTACAGAAACCATTATTTTCACTTTCTGCATTTAAAATATAGTAAAAATTTGTGACAGCACACACTAATTTTTCTGAATTATCAAATACAGTAAATCCTAATTTGTGAAAACAATACATACTTATGATTCTTGAGGTTTAACAGTAATAAATTAAGATTATGCCATCCTTGGTTGTGACACCGTGTAGTCTGGTAAGCAGATGATAACATTTTGGAGGAATTTCCTACCTCTTCCTCAGGATAAAATGCCCTGAAGAAAGACGTGGCAAATTCCTGGAATATATTGTCATTTATTTACCAAACTACATAGTATTATACCCTGGAAGACCATCATTTTAATATATACTCAGACATACAACATATTATTTGAGTAACACTGTAGATTCCTTCAAATTATATTTGCCATTTTGTATCCATTAGGAAGGATTAAGAAAGACAGGGTACAAAAAGCAGGATAAAAAACATTGAACACTTTTATAAACATGGCCAATAATTCTTTTTTATTCACTAAAGAGGGCAGGCATCAGCTTTTGTAAATATTTACTTATGCCACGAATTACTCTCACTGTTCAGTGTTATTAGAGTTTAAATTTAAACCCTGTAAAACTGTACATCATAAGCAGTATGCACATTAATTTTAACCTCTGAGTAAACTGACAAAGTTTGTAATAATTCCTATCTTAAGCCCTTCTTATCAAACACTAAAGAATTATTCAGCTATGAGCACAGCATGCCATGCACATAAACATGCACACATTAATACGTTATGTTATATTATGCAGCATATTAGTAAAGAAGACAGAAAATGAAGAATGCTTATTGTACAATAATATCACATTATACTTCTTTATTCCCCTGTATTAGTTGATATTGTATTTTATGTCTCCCAACAACAGAAACATATAACTTTAACAAAGATCAGCCATGATCATTCCTCACTCTTTTTCCAATGTGGTACCACCCATGAACCCACTCACTACCATAGAACGGTTGTTGCTGGAATCTCACCCAGTGAAACACCAAAGGATTTAAATTAGATATGACTTCCAGCAGCCTACTTTATTTTACAAAAAGTATGTGTTTTGATCACACAGTGTATTTATGTGTTTTAGATTCTTCTGAAAATAAACAGTAATTATGTCCCTAAAGCGAATGATCCAGCTGGTCTTTGCAATTGTGGCATATGCTTCAAAGTGTTCTAGTCTCCAGTGTGTAAGAAAATTCGTAAGTTTGAATTTTACTCATTCTGAGAGTATCAGATACATTTAAATACATTTGTAAGCTACCTCTGAATGCTAAAACTATAGTCTTAGCAGATGGGTGAATGAATTATGTTTAAAGAAGAAAATATCATACACCTATAATATAGGGAAAATGTTGATTGTAGCATGAAGGGTACAAAAGCCACCAGATTCTTGTTGTTTAGCACAGATTCAAAGACATCAAATGCTTATATTCCATTTATTTATTTAAAGTTGATAAATAACTCTGTCAATATCTTGGATCATATGGAGCTAAGTGATAGGATGGTTTGTGAATAATGAATTGGAAATGATGGAGAAGGAAGCAGTTGCACCCTAATCTGAAGTACTATCAGAGCATTTACCAGAAAATACTGAGAGAACCAAAAATAAAATCTGTTATGATGGACCATCTCTTGTCTGATATTTTAACATAATGTCTCCAGAATATGAAGTGCTATGAGAAATTGAAAAATGTACTTCTAGGTACAAAAGTGTTTGAGAGTTGACATGCACAGTACCTTTATAAATAATCTGTAGAGAAACTTAGTGGTTGTACTACAGGAATGGTATAGTGATAACTTACAATGCAACATTATTTCAGTACATATGTGGTGAAATATTTCTCTCATTTCATATATTTTGTCAGTACATGATATAGATATATTTGTTAACTACAGTTGGGTTGACACCTGGTGGCAGATGTACAGTACACATTTACACACAAACAATACACAGAACAACACAAACAATACACAGAACAACACAAACAACTAACTGGGAAGAGTGTGGGCCGTGCCCCGTCTTTGCGAGTTATACCCTGGCATTTGCCTTACAACTGAGGAAAAAGCATGGAAAAACCTCAGTCAGGGTAGCTGAAGAGTACCAGTTGGCACATGAAAACAGAATATACAGAACAGATGCAACAAGATGCTCAAATATTTAGTTCATCCCCCTGTTATGTAAAATATATTGTGGTATATGTGTTGCAATATTCTCTGCTCATTCCTACCAAATTCCCAAAGATTTGTTTATTGTGAATTTTGAAGCACCTTTCCATACATGTTTCTGCAGGATATTCCAAATATTTTATGGCTTACTAACTTGCTATATGTATGTCGGATGTCAATATGGCAAGGTAATTTAATAACAGTTTCAGTATAAACAAATCTTGTAAAGAAGTAACGTCAGTAGCTAAAGACTGTTTATGCCCGTATCCTTATGGGTATGTTGAAATTCTCAAAAAAGTACTTACCACACTGATACTTCTCTGGGCAACACTGACCAGGTTGTGGTGGTAATGCCGTGCAGTTCTTTCCTTCCCGTTCTAGCGGGGTACCACATTCTTGCACAGCACACACAATATCTCCTCGCATACAGTAACAATGTTCACAGGGTCTTGAAGTATCAATACGAGCACCATCTGAAAATAGCTCGTCATTAAACTGACAGTCCAGTGGACCAGCTGTGGTAGTGGTCAGAAGAAGAGCTGGTGCAGGCCGCAATGTTGTTGGAGGAAGTTCTGATATTTCTGTTGTATCCAGATAGTCTGAAATTAAAAAATTAAAAAAAAAAATTATTCAGTATCACTGTATTACTTACTCATTTTATTTTATCTCTATACCTACATCACATAACCCTTTCTGTGGGCACTTAAGTGGCCTGCTGCTGCTGTTAAGTGGATAGGCCATTTAATTCTCTACTTGGGTCTTTAAACTTGCAATTTTTTTCTTTTTTCCTCTTTCTTTTTTCTTTCCCTCAACCCTCTTTAATCAACCTATACATCAAGAGTCAACAGGTGTCACAAGACAGATAAATGATGCAGAAAGACTGCCTCTTGTTAATGGAAAATGAAAACTCTTTTAGTCAAGGTACATTATTGACATCTATCAACACTCATCACATGTCAGGGGTATCAGCTAACATTCCCACAGTGCCTCCAGTTTATTTGACAAATGGTCACTGTTCTTTTCTTTATTTCAGTAGGAAAAGAAAGTTAGCCATACGACCAGCTGGTCAGCAGGTTCATTCTGAAAATTTGGATAATCCTCTGCCCAACTTACATGCTTTTATCGCCTATTTCCCCCATCCCCAGTCCCTGCACAGCCCTGAACAGATCCTGAGGTTTCCGGAGGTTGAGGCTTCCAGATTTCAAGACATTTTGGCACATGAAGGTGGTAAGATTGCCAGCCCTAAGCACCGGCTGCCTTTTGCCCCAGGGAATATTCCTGGTACTCATGTCTGTTAGAGGCTGAGTCGACCCAAGGGCCACAGTGCAGCTGTTGCGTCAATGAAAAACCCCAGTGACACCAATGGTAAATGAACCTGCGATCTTCCAGCTTGTAGTGCAGTGCTTCAACCAACTGTACCACCAAGACCCGTCCTTATCACCTAGTAAACTACAATACTAATTTTCACCCCCTAGAGTATCTCAAGTCTCATCTATGTTACAAGTATAAATTTTGTTCATCATCAGATTTTTCTTTATACCATGAAGAAGGCAGCAGTTTACTCTGAAAAACTAGTAGCCATATTCCAAACTATATGGTTTTGTCACCAAAAAACCATGATCTCAATTTTACTGGCATGAGAAACTCAAATTTAAAAAATATCACAATTATAAATTTGGTTCCTTTCATCATCAGATTTGAAGCTTCTTTTCCTGAGAGTCCTGGCAGCAGGTTCCTCCATAACACTAGTAATTACATACCAAAATACACAGTGGCACTGCCCAGAAAAACTCATTTGTACATTTCATCACCTTGAGAGCCTTAAATATGAACCCTACTACAAATATAAATATTGTTTTTCTGTTCCCAGAGACTTCCTTTCCATCTGAATTTTGAAACAGGGGTTCAAGAGAACACAACGTACAGGTTTATTGCTCTTACCACAGTCATATCTAACTGGACAGCACACTCCTGGCTGGTAAACAGGTCGACAACCTTCTACTTGCAATGTACATTCTTGCATAACACATGCTGTCCTGTTACGGATGCAGTAACAGAGTTCACATGGCTCACTTGGATTTCCTGGTACCTACAAATAAATCAGTGGACATTTATTGTTTCTCTAAATGGTTTAAATAACAATGTCAGCATATCAAGACTAAATAACATTAAATAGAAGGGTGGCAGTGAATAATGACAGGCACAGAATAAGGAAGTCAGTGGTCATGGTCTAACGTGAGATCGTAACATGGCATTAATCTGGAGAAATGAGAAAAGCCATGAAAAGCCATGTCCTGGCTGAGATTTAAGGTGTGTCTCCTGAGTACAAGTCAGTAATGTTATTACTTTTATCCCTAAAAGGTCCATTGTAAAGCCAAGAAAGAGATGGTTGGATGTGTTGAAAATGATCTGAAGAAAATGGGTGTTACAGGCCAGTGGCATACCCAGGAATTTTTTTCGGGGAGGGGGGGGTT
>Ga0209628_10002445_pt1 | contig 12603 bp, 12 predicted proteins | sample TergutCu122P4_FD_187285 | JGI IMG/M metagenome (GOLD analysis project Ga0209628, IMG submission 187285) | Cubitermes ugandensis P4 segment gut microbial communities from Kakamega Forest, Kenya - Cu122 P4 (SPAdes) (version 2) | ecosystem: Host-associated > Arthropoda: Insects > Digestive system...
GCCGGCACACGGTTCGCGATCGACTACCGCGGCCCCACGGGCGGGCTGGGCCACCTGGACCTGACCGCCAACTCCGCCACCGACCGGCTGAACCTCGATTCCCCGGGCCCGGCGGTGACCGTCAACGAGCGCCGGGACCCGGTCGGCGGCTGGCGGGACTCCATCCTCGCCGTCGGCACAGCCCTGCCGGACGGCAAGCCCACCTGGTCCGCCGACCGTCTGGACCTGACCGGCCTGACCGAGACCTCGGCGGCGCACCCGGGCGAGTTCTATTTCGGCGCCCTGGGCTGGATGACCCCGGAACAGGCCGCCGCCCGGGACGGGGTGGACCTGCTGACGGTGTGCACCCCGCGGTAGCCGCGTACTCGGACGGTGATTCAGATGGTGGGCAGGAGTGTCCTCAGGGCGAACCGGAGATTGCGGGGGGACTCGCCGACCCGGCGGATCGCGTAAGGGAACCAGTCGGCCCCGAACGGCAGATACACCCTCACCCGGTGCCCCCGGTCGGCGAGCGCTTGCTGGAGATCGGGGCGTACGCCGTAGAGCATCTCGAACTCGTATCCCTCCGGCGACCAGCCGTTCGCGTGGGCCTGGGTGATGATCTCGCCGATGATCGCCGCGTCGTGGGTGGCGAACGCCGGGTAGACGCCCGATTCGCGGGCCGTGGTTCCCAGCAGCATGGCCACGCACCGGCGATACCGCGTGTTCCGGCCCGCGACGGTCCGGACCGCCCGGTCCGCGGGCTCGGCCAGAGCGCCCTTGACCAGGCGCACCCAGGCGCCGGATTCGATGAGTCCGCCGAGATCGGCCCTGGTCCGGTGGAGGTACGACTGGATCGTCACCGCGAGATGACGGCGGGCTCCGTGACGTACTCACCGAGGAAGAACACCGAACTGGCGATCCCCCGCCCGGCCAGGGATTCGGCCGCATCGAGAACGTCATCGACGGTGCTGCCTCCGACGAACCGGGAGGCGAGCCCGGTGAGCCAGGGTTGCCGGTGCGCGTACGCCTTCATCCGGGGCGACAGCGCCAGACGGATCATCGATTCCTGCCATAAAGCCATCACCGCAGTCTACCCGCCAAACTCCCGGCCACGGCCCCTGCCCGTGAGCCGGTAGTGTATTGGCTAAGGCCGACAGGCCGTACTTGAGAAGGGAGACGACAATGAAACGAGTCGATGGCAAGGTGGCGATCGTCACCGGCAGCGGGGCGGGCATGGGCCGGGCCACCGCGATCCTGTTCGCCCGGGAGGGGGCGAAGGTGGCGGTCACCGACGTCAACGAGGCGGACGGGCGCGAGACCGTACGGCTGATCACCGAGGCCGGCGGGACCGCGCGGTTCTGGCGGCTCAACGTGTCGGTGGAGGCCGAGGTCGCGCAAGTCTTCGCGGAGGTCGAGGAGATGTACGGCAGCATCGACGTACTCGTCAACAACGCCGGGGTGACCGGAGTCGACAAACCGACTCATCTTGTCACCGAACAGGAGTGGGACGCGGTGTTCGCGGTGGACGTCAAGGGTGTGTTCTTCTGCACGAAGTACGCGGTGCCGGCGATGCTGCGCGCCGGCAAGGGCGCCATTGTGAACATGTCGTCGGTCTACGGACTGGTCGGCTCCCACGAACTCGCGCCCTACCACGCCGCGAAGGGCGCGGTCACGCTGATGACCAAGAAGGACGCCGTGACCTACGGGCGGCAGGGGATCCGGGTGAACTCGATCCATCCCGGTACGATCCTCACCCCACTCGTCAAGGAACTCGGCAGCCGGATGGACGGCGGCCTGGACGCCTACCTGGAACTGATGTCCGCGAAGCACCCCATCGGCCACGCCGGGGAACCCGAGGACGTCGCCGCGGCGATCCTGTTCCTGGCCAGCGACGAGGCCCGCTTCATCACCGGTGCCTCGCTCGCCGTGGACGGCGGCTACACCGCGGTCTGAGCGCCGGAGGACTAGTCGCCTGTACATAGATCAGTTCCTGTGGGGCCCATACGCTTGGTACGGTAGGGTAGGTCATGTGGTGACAACTAAGCAGTTACGCTGCTGCATACGGTGGCCTCTCATGGCGTTGACCCGCAACCCCGCCGACTTCGAGCGGAGGGCCTGAGACTGGCTGATCGCGACGACGAAGGTGGTGGAAGCCGGGAAGAGCCGTTACACTTCGAATGGGACCCGGCAAAGAGTGCGCTGAACAAGGTGAAACATGGGCTGGACTTCGACGAGGCTTTGGCCATCTGGCTGGACCCCGGAAGGGCGGTGGTCGACTCGAAGTACACGACAGAACCTCGTCAACTGACCATCGGCCTTCTGGACGGTAGGATGTATACCGCAATCACCACCATCCGAGGTGGAGCCATTCGGATCATCTCGGTCCGACGTTCCAGGCGAGAGGAGGAAGAGCTACATGGATAGGCGCAGTGACGCCAGCGCTGCAGTGATCGACGCTGCGACGTTGGACCGCATCTTCGATGATGGCGAAGAGGACGTGCTCGGATACTTCAATCCGGCGAGCCTCCGGTATCCGGGGCGTGAGACGCGTACGGTTGCCGTAGCCCTGCCAACCAGTGTCTTCGATGCCGTAGAACGCGAGGCTGACCTGACCGGGATCCGGGTGGAGGATCTGATCGAAACCTGGGTGGCCGACAAGGTGGGGCTGGCGGCGTAGGGCCCGAGCCCTTGGCTGGCTTGGGACACGGGGACGGTTCCGGTGTCTGGCGTTGTCAATGGTGAAATTCCCCCGGAATCGTCACACGACACAATGCACGATGTGTTAGCCATAGGCACTTCGCAGCACCGGTGTGCACTTGTAATCAGGCGAAGCTCGACTGCGACCAGATGTTGACCCCGCCATCCTTGGCGTACTCATCGATCCGCGCCAGAGTCGTTGCGTCGAAGTCCAGGTTGCGGAGTGCCCCGACGGTGTCCTCCAGCTGCTCCGGGCTCGACGCGCCGACCAGGGCCGACGTCACGACCGGCAGCCGCAAGACCCACGCGACCGCCATCTGCGCCAGCGTCTGCCCGCGCTCCGCGGCGATCGCGGCGAGGGATCGTACGTTGTCAAGATTCGACTGGTTCAGCATGTTGTCGCGCCAGCTGGGCGCCCAACTGGCCCGCGTGCCGTCGGCGACGCCGTCCAGATACTTGCCGGTCAGGAGTCCCTGGGCGAGCGGGGAGTACGTGATCGCGCCCAGACCCTCGTCGGCCAGGACATCGACCAGGGTCTCACCGGGGCCGGTCTCCCCCGCGTAGGGCTCTTCGATCCACCGGTTCAGCATGGAGTAGGACGGCTGGTGGATCACCGCGGGCGTGCCGAGGTCCCGCAGGATCGCGAGCGCCGCGCGGGTCCGGGGGGCGGAGTAGGACGACAGGCCGACGTAACGCGCCCGCCCGGAGCGTACGGCGTAGTCAAGTGCACCCATCGTCTCCTCGGGCGGCGTCTCCGGATCAAACCGGTGCGAGTAGAAGATGTCGACATAGTCGAGCCCCATGCGGCGCAGGGAGACGTCGAGGGAGTCGATGAGATACTTGCGCGAGCCGCCCTCGCCGTAGGGCCCCGGCCAGCAGCGGTAGCCGGCCTTCGTCGAGATCACGAGCTCCTCCCGCAGGTCGGCGAAGCTGCGGGCCATGTGCCGCCCGAAGTTGGCCTCCGCCGACCCGGACGGCGGCCCGTAGTTGTTGGCGAGATCGAAATGGGTGATCCCGAGGTCGAAGGCCCGCCGCAGAATCGCCTCCTGCTGGTCGAACGGCACGCGGTCGCCGAAGTTCTGCCACAAGCCGAGACTGATGGCGGGCAGGCGGAGCCCGGCGCGGCCGAGCCGGCGGTACGGCATGCGCCCGTCGTAACGCCCGGGGTCCGGCGTGAACTGTGATGAGATCAGCATGTGGGTTCTCCTTGGGATGTACGCCACCAGACTACCCGGTGATGACTCGATGCGGCAGGGGGTCAGACGGTTGGTATCCCCGCCACGGGATCTGTTCGCGGCCACCCTGGTGCGAGCCAGAGGGGACAGTCCCTCTTGGCGCACCCGGGCGCACCGTTCCACACCGGCCCCCAGCCCCACCAACCCCCAAAACGCACAATCACCCACATAGCTAATACCTACTGACCCACCACCCCCACCCCCCAGCAGTTCCGTACCATCTTTGAAATCATGCCCAACTAGGGATGATCTATCACCCGCCCCACTGCTTGACTTCGAGCAGGTCTTCGTCCGTACAAGAGCCGCCGGACGGGGGTCCGCCAACCCATCGCAACCGGTACCGGTTGCCCAACCGAGGAGTATCCAATGTCGGCATCGACGCCAACACCTGCCTCAGGCGAGAAGACCTACGCCGAACTGAGTTCCGCCCGGCGCTGGTTCCTGCTGATCCTCGCCAGCATCGGCAGTTCCATCATCTACGCGCCCGCCTATCTGAAGGCGGTCTTCTACGACCCGCTGCAGAAAGCCCTGGGTGTCACCAACACCGAGCTGGGCGCGGTCTTCGGGGCGTACGCCATGACCGCGCTCGTCTGCTACCTCCCCTCCGGCATCATCGCCGACAAGGTGCGGATGCGCACCCTCTCGTCGGTCGGCTTCCTCTCGACCGCGGTCCTCACCGCGGTGTACGCGATGCTGCCGAACCTCACCATCCTCTACCTGCTCTTCATCGCCATGGGTGTCACGACCATCTTCATCTGGTGGGGCGTGCGCTACAAGCTCGTACGCCTGGTGTCGGCGGAATCCGAGTACCCGCAGCGGATCGGCATCTCCTACGGCATCTACGGCGCCGCCGGGCTGGTCATCGGCCTCATCTCCACCGCGATCGTGGCGATGGTCGGCGAGAACCTCAACCTCGGCGTGTCCGTCTATCTGTGGTTCCTGGCCATCGTGATCGCGATCCTCGGCGTCCTCTCGCTCCTGTTCATCCCCAAGTTCGCGGGTGAGATCAAGCACGAGGGCGGCTTCAACCTGAACGAGTTCTTCTCGGCCTTCCGCAACCCGGTGGTCTGGATCGCCGCGGTCTCGCTGTTCTTCGTCTACTTCTTCTACACCGGCGTCACCTACACGACCCCCTACCTGACCGGCATCCTCGGCATCTCCCTGGTCGTCACGACCGTGATCGCCAACATCCGCAACTACGGGATCACGCTGCTGTCCGGCCCGCTGTTCGGCTTCATCGCGAGCAAGTTCAAGCCGTCGGTCACCATCGTGGCCGGAGCCTTGGCCTTCGTCGTCTGCCTGGGCGCGCTGATGCTCCTCCCGACGGGCCCGGCGATGACGGTGATCGCCGCCACGCTGGTCGTGATGCTCGGCCTGATCGCCAACGGCTCGTTCTCGGTGGTCTCCGCCCAGCTGACCGAGGGCAAAGTCCCGCTGCACTACTTCGGCGCCGCGACCGGACTGCTCTCGATCATCGGCTTCCTGCCCGACACCTTCTCGTCGACGTGGTTCGGCTACATCATGGACACCCATCTCGACGCCGCCGGCGGAGTCGCCGCCTCCGCGTACGAGATGATCTTCTGGATCCTGATCGGTTCCGCGATCCTCGCCGCGCTGGCCTCCGCGCTGCTGTTCGTCTACCTGCGCCGCAAGCAGACGCACGACACGCTGACCAAGTCCGACCTGACGAAAGCCGCGTAGCCGCCGTGTCCGCCGGTAACAAGTGGCCCGTACCGGACATGATGAGTCCGGAGATGGCGGTCGTCGTCGCGAAGTCGGCGGAGCTGGCTCCGCCGGCCACCGACGCCGCGATCGATCTGCACGCCATGCGCAAGGCCTACACCACCGAGCGGCGCTACTGGAACGAGGGCGGGCCGGTCATGGCCCGTACCTGGGACGCAGTGATCCCATCCAAGGCGGGGGACGTCGAAGTGCGCTTCCACGTCCCCCGCCCCCTCACCTCCCTGCCGGGGATCGTCTACATCCACGGCGGCGGCTGGATTCTCGGCAACCTCGACACCCACGACCGCATCATGCGCATCCTGGCGGATCAGACCGGCGCGGTCGTGGTCGGCATCGACTACTCGCTGTCGCCGGAGGCCAAGTTCCCCCGCGCCCTGCAACAGTGCGTCTCGCTGGCCCGGCACCTCGCCGACCACGGCCCGGAGTACGGCATCGCCGCCGGAAATCTCGCCTTCGCCGGGGATTCCGCGGGGGCCCAGCTCGCGCTCGCCTCCTACCTCTACCTGCGCGACGAGGGCGGCGGCGCGGACCACATCCGGGCCCTGCTGCTCTACTACGGCCTGTTCGGGCTCGCCGACTCCATGTCGCGCCGCCTGATGGGCGGGCCCTGGGACGGGCTCACCGCCGACGACCTGGCGTACTACTACGACTGCTACCTCGCCGACCCGGCCGACGCGCGCAGTCCGTACGTCGACTGCCTCGGCGCCGATCTGGCCGGCCTGCCGCCCACTTTCATCGCCGCCGCGGAACTCGACCCGCTGCGCGACGACTCGGCGACGCTGGCGGCGATGCTGAAACAGTACGGCAGCGCGCACCGCCACGTCGTCTACCCCGGCGTCCTGCACGCCTTCCTCCACAACTCACGGCACCTGCCCATGGCCATGACCGCCCTGACCGACGGCGCCGCCTACTACCGTAACGTAACCGATCCACCAACCAACTAGGAGAAACCATGGATTTTCGCTTAACCGATGAGCAGCAGCTACTCGTCGAGAACATCCGCGCCATGATGGAGCGCGAGAACTGGGACGCCTACTTCGCCGAATGCGACCAGACCCACCAATACCCGGAGCGCTGGGTCAAGGCCCTGTGCGACCTGGGATTCGACCTCATCATGCTGCCCGAGGAACACGGCGGGCTCGGCATGGGCCTGGTCACCCTCGTCGCGGTCTACGAGGAGCTCGGCCGCTGGTGCGCCCCGACCTACGTCCTCTACCAGCTGCCCTGCTTCGACACGATCCTGCGCGAGGGCAACCCGGCCCAGATCGAGAAGGTCATGGGCTATGTCGGCACCGGCAAGCAGATCTGGAACAGCGCCTGCACCGAACCGGGCGCCGGCTCCGACGTGGGCTCGCTGCAGACCACCTACACCCGCCGCGACGGCAAGATCTACCTGAACGGCCACAAGACGTTCATCACCTCGTCGGCCCACGTGCCCTACCTCGTCGTCATGGCCCGCGATTCCGAGAACTACGACTGCTTCACGGAGTTCTTCCTGGATATGAAGACCCCGGGCGTCAAGATCGAGCCCCTCGAGAAGCTCGGGCTGAGGATGGACTCCTGCTCCGATGTCTACCTCGACAACGTCGAGCTGGACGAATCCGACATCTTCGGGACCGAGGGCAACGGCTTCCGCCGCGGCATCGGTGACTTCGACCTGGAGCGTGTCCTGGTCGCCGCCTCCGACTACGGCATGGCGCTCGGCGCCTTCGAGGACGCCGCCCGCTACGCGAACGTCCGGGTCCAGTTCGGCAAGCCCATCGGGCGCTTCCAGCTGAACCAGCTGAAGTTCGCGGTCATGGCGGTCAAGCTCAACGCGATGAAGAACATGCTCTACGAAACCGCCTGGTCCTACGACCAGGGCCAGATGACCTCGGCCCAGGCCGCGATGTGCAAGTTCTACTGCCCGAAGACCTCCCACGAGGTCGTCGACGACGCCATGCAGGTCATGGGCGGCGTCTCCGTGGCGGGCGACCACCGCATCCAGCGCATGTGGCGCGATCTTAGGGTGGACCGCATCAGCGGCGGCACCGACGAGATGATGGTGCTGACCCTCGCCAAGGGCATCCTGCGGCAGTACGCCGCCTAGGAGACCGACATGCCCATCCCAACCGACAAGCCGTCCTTCGGTCCCCTCGACGGGGTCAAGGTGGTTTACGCGGCCGTGGAGCTGGCCGTCCCCCGGGCGTGCTGCCTCATGGCCGAGTGGGGCGCCGACGTCACCTGGATCGAGAACACCGGGGCCGGCGACACCATCCGCGACACCGCCTGGGTGAAACAGGCCGAGCGCCGCAACACCCGTTCCATCGCGCTGGACTACTTCAGCGAGGCCGGCACGGCGGTGCTGCTGAAGCTCGTCGAGACCGCCGACATCTTCATCGAGGCCTCCAAGGGCGGCACGTTCGCCCGGCGGGGCATCACCGACGAGGTCCTCTGGGCCCGCAACCCGAAACTGGTCATCGTCCACGTCTCGGGCTTCGGCCAGACCGGGGTGCCGGAGAGGGTGACGCGCGCGGCGTACGATCTGACAGTCATGGCGTACTCCGGCTACATGAGCCAGAACGGGACCCCGGAACAACCCATGAACCCCGGGCCCTACGCCGGCGACTACTTCAACTCGCTCATGATCGTCTCCGCCACGCTCGCGGCCCTCCACCGGGTCGGTGTGAGCGGCGAGGGCGAGAGCGTCGACCTCGCGATGTACGAAACGCTGCTCGCGATCGGCCAGTACTATCTGGTCGACTACCTCAACGCCGGCATCGTCTGGCCTCGCCCGGGGGCCCGCAACCAGAACCTCTGCGGCATCGGCGAATACCGCTGCGCGGACGGGTTCATCGGGTTGTGCGTCTACGGCGTGCCCCAGAACAAGTATCTGCTGGAGACCATCGGGCTGGGCGCGCTCTGGGGAACGAAAGAGTACCCCGAGGACACGTCCGCCCTGTGGCTGTCCAGCCCGAAGGCCGCGCTCATCGAGGCCAGCCTGGAGGCGTACCTCGCCGACAGGACCGTGGACGAGGTCGAGGCCGACTTCTCCGCCCACCGCATCGCCGCCCAGAAGGTCATGGAATTCCCCGACCTGGTGGCCGACGAGCACATGGCCGCCCGCGGGGTGTGGCTCGACTGGGAGACGGCCGACGGCTCCCCGTTCAAGGGACTCGGGGTCTTCCCCAAGTTCCAGCGCAACCCGGGCCAGGTCTGGCGCCCCATGCCGGACCAGGGCTACGACACCACCGACGTACTCATCCGCATCGGCTACAGCGACGGTGAGATCCAAGAATTAATCGATTCCGGCGTCGTCCTGGCGGGGTCGGGACAACAGTAAAGGAGACCCCTATGAAGATCATTGCCTGTTTCAAAGTATCGCCTGAGGCCCAGGACATCCAAACCCGTCCCGACCGCACCCTCAGCCTGGAGCGCGCGGCCTGGAAGATCGGGACGTACGACCTGAACGCCATCGAGGCGGCCCGCGTGCTGGCCGACCAGGTCCAAGGCACCGTCACCGGGCTTTCGGCCGGCGGTTCCGCCCTCACCAACGCCAAGACCACCAAGGACGCCCTGTCGCGCGGCCTGGACGACCTGGCGGTGGTGATCGACGAGACCCTGGTCGCGGCCGACAGCTATCAGACGGCCGACGCCCTGGCCCGCGCCATCGACCAGCTCGGGGCCGGTGACCTGATCCTGCTGGGCGCCGGTTCGTCCGACGCCTACACCCAGCAGGTCGGCAACCAGCTCGGGGCGATCCTCGGCTGGCCCGCGCTCAACGCCGTCAACTCCATCACCCCGTCCGGTGCCAAGGTCGTGGTCGAACGCCTCCTGGAGGACGCGGTCTACGAGATCGAGGTGCCGCTCCCGGCCGTCCTGACCCTGACCTCCGGGATCAACACCCCCCGCATCGCCGGGATGAAGGATATCCTGGCCGCCGGCAAGAAGCCGGTGACACCGGTCGACATCGGGGCGGTCGCCGCCCCGACGGCGACCCTCGTCTCCGAACTGGCGCCCGAGCAGGTCGACCGCCAGCGGACAATCATGGGCGGCACGCCGGCCGAGGCCGCCGCCGAACTGGCCACCATTCTCAAAGGACTGTGAGGATCATCATGGAGTCAATCTGGATCGTTGCACACGACCCGGCCACCGGGGCCGATCTGGCCGCCGGGGCCCGGGGCCTGGCTAGCTTCGTCGGGGCGGTGTCCATCGGCGGCGGCGCCATCCCCGGCGCCGACGTCACCGTGACCGCGCCGGTGCCGGGCGGCGGCGAACTCATCGAAGGGTACGCCCGGCCGATCGCCGCCTTGTTGGCGGAGGAAGGCGCCGGGGCCGTCCTGTTCGGAACCGACACCCAGTCCCGGGCGTTGGCCGGCGCGGTGGCCGCCCACCTCAAGACCGCCGTCCACAACGCGAGCGGGATCACCGCCGAGGCCGGCGGGCTTCGGATCACCCGGTCGGTCTACGGCGGCCTGGCCCAAGCCGAGGAGACCCTCACGGGCAAGGTGGCCGTCCTTGTCGTCGGGGCCGGCGTCCTGCCGGCGGCCGACGTCGCGCCTGTGACTGGCACCACCCGTACTCTCGACGGCGAAGCCACGACCGGCATGAAGGTGATCGGCAAGCGGGAGAAGACCACCCAGGCGGTCAACCTGGGCGCGGCCAAGAAGGTCGTCGGCGTGGGCCGCGGTTTCGCGGCGCAGGCCGACCTCGAACTGGCCCGGGCCCTCGCGGCCAAGCTGGACGCCGAACTCGCCTGCAGCCGGCCGATGGCCGAAGGGGTCGACTGGATGCCGGTCGAGCGCTACCTGGGCGTCTCCGGGGCCACGATCCGTCCCGACGTCTACGTGGCGGTCGGCATCTCCGGCCAGGTCCAGCACATGGTCGGCGTCAACCGCGCCAAGACCATCGTCGCGATCAACACCGACAAGAACGCCCCGATCTTCTCCCACGCGGACTACGGCATCGTCGGCGACCTCTATCAGGTGCTGCCCGCGCTGACCGCGGCGCTGTAGGCGCCATCACGGGAAGACCCGGGCCGGGGAGCGAGAAGGGAAGCGTGCCATGGTCGACATCGTCGCCGCCACGACATTCGGCGATGCCTGGGACGCCGCCGTGCGCGGCCACGGCGACCATCCCTTCCTGGTCTACCTCGACCCGGACGGGACGCGGAGCGAGTTCTCCTACGCGGCGTTCGACGACCGGGTGTCCCGGACGGGCCGGGCTCTCGCCGGGCTCGGCATCGGGCCCGGCACGGTCGTCGCCCTGCAGATCGGCAACAGCCCGGAGTTCCTGAGCTGCTTCCTCGCCCTCGCCAAGCTGGGCGCGGTCGCGGTCCCGGCCGGCCTGACCGCCCCGGCGGCCGAGTTGACCCGCCTCTACCAGGCCTGCGGCGCCGAATGGGCGATCGTCGAGGCGGAGAGCCTGGACGTCAACTCGCGACTGAAGGAAACCGGGGTCCTGACCGGGGGCGTACTTGCCGTCCACGGCGGCGGCGAGGCGTCGCTGGAGGCCCGGCTCGCGGCGGAGCCCCCCGGTCCGCTGCCCGCGGCCGCGGTCGGCGGGGACGCGGTGGCGGAACTGATGTTCACCTCCGGAACGACCGCGGCGCCCAAGGCCGTGATGGTCACCCACGCCAATCTGGTCTACTCGGGCCACTACGCCGTCTGGCAGGCCTCGTTGCGCGGCGACGACCGCATCTTCACGACCATGCCGGCCTGTCACTCCAACTTCCAGTTGGTCGCGCTGACCGGTGCGATCGTCGCCGGGGCCACGCTGGTCCTCTGCGGCCGCTACAGCGCCAGCCGGTTCTGGAAGGGCGTACGCTCCGAGCGCGCCACCGTCCTGCAACTGACCGCCATGATGGTACGCACCCTGCTGGTCCAGCCCCCCGACCCGGCGGACGCCCAGCACCACGTCCGCGAGACCCTCTACTTCATGCCCCTGTCCGACGAGGACAAACAAGCCTTCGAAGACCGATTCGCCGTCCGTCTGATGAATTCGTACGGCTCGACCGAATCGATCTGCTGGGCCGTGACCGACCCACCGGTGGGCGAGCGACGATGGCCATCGGTGGGCCGGGCCGGCTTGGGCTACGAGGTGGCCATCATGGACGACGAGGGCCACGAGCTGCCGCCCGGCACACCGGGTGAGTTCTGGATCAAGGGCGTGCGGGGCCGGACCCTGATGGCGGGCTACCACGGCGACACCGCCGCCACGGCCGCCGCCCTGACGACCGACGGATGGCTCCGCACCAACGACGTCGGCTACGTGGACGCCGAGGGCTGGTTCTACTTCACCGACCGGGCCCGCAACATCATCAAGCGGGCCGGGGTCAACATCTCGGCCACCGAGATCGAGGCGGTCCTGGAAACCCACCCGGGGATCGCGGAGGCCGCGGTGGTCGGCGTGCCGGATCCGGTGCGCGACGAGGCCGTCAAGGCCTTCGTCCGCCCGGAGGCGGGCGCCGAACTCTCGTCCGACGACGTGATCGCGCACTGCTGCGACCACCTCGCCGAATACAAAATCCCGCAATTCATCGAATTCGTCACCGACTTCCCCCGTACCGACTCCATGAAGATCGCCAAACGCGAGCTCTACGACCGGTCAACCACCATCCCGGCGCCGGCCGGGCAATAGCCACCATCCCCGGCGCCGGCCGGGCAATAGCCACCATCCCCGGCGCCGGCCGGGCAATAGAAAGGAACAAGATGGGCACCATCAACACGGACATGGTCGGCCAGACCTTCGGCCCCTTCGTCCGCGACTACACTTTCCGCGACCTGGAACTGTTCGCCCTGGGCTGCGGCGCCGGGCTGGACGGCAAGGCGGATCTCATCTACCTCAACGAACACGACGAGCGCGATCCCCAGCTCAAGGTGCTGCCGATGTTCGGGGCGATGCTGATCGTCGACAGCGCCGTCACCCGGACCATCGACTACGGCTACAACTACGCCGGCTCCCTGCA
>Ga0209628_10002447_pt1 | contig 12600 bp, 19 predicted proteins | sample TergutCu122P4_FD_187285 | JGI IMG/M metagenome (GOLD analysis project Ga0209628, IMG submission 187285) | Cubitermes ugandensis P4 segment gut microbial communities from Kakamega Forest, Kenya - Cu122 P4 (SPAdes) (version 2) | ecosystem: Host-associated > Arthropoda: Insects > Digestive system...
CCATCCGAGCAAGATGGGGTGGGCCCCGCCGAGGCAGGCCCCCACAAACGTCCGGCCGCCATTCTGGAACCGTCCCCGAGTGGCCGGCAACAGTCCCCGATTACTGCTCATCGTAGTCGCGACCATCCGCATGACAGCACCTTGTCGTCTCCGATCACGGCGCTGCGAACACAACCACGTACGCCACTTCGTCGCGATCCGTGGTTATCGACACTTGAACACGCCCATTGTCGGACGGCAGGACCGTGAGATTGCCCGACGAGTGCGAGCCGACAGCGCACGTACCACCGACCCAGCGGCCATCAGACCCACCCGCCACGGCCTTCCAATTCGTGTCGGACACCGAGCACGCCAGCAGGACACCGACGCGAGACATGCCCTGGGGGATGTCCGCGGTCACCGACGCCGACCGGGAGACCACCACGTTGCTCACGGGAACCTCCCCACCCTTGCCCAAGCTGGCGAGCAGCTCAGCGAACTGGGCATCAGCGCTCGTTGATGGCGCGGGCGTCACCGGCGTCACCGTCTCGGTCGGAGGCGGCGGAGCCGGCGTGACACAGCCGGCCGTGGCCAAGACGAGCCCAAGAATTGCGCCCTTGACGGCACCGCCGATCACCCACGCCCGCCGCGGCCTCCGGCCGGCCACTCGGCCACCCTGCGGCGCCATTCCCCGATCACCCTGTTCCATGTCCCTGCCTTTCGATCAGTCTCACCCCAGAGTACGACCCCGGCGACGCGGCGTACCATTACCGAAAGTCAGTAATTCCCCAGCATTCTCCCGCCGGAGACGACAACTAGTAGATCCTGACGGTCGCGCGTTGCCACGCCGACTGAACCATGGGGGACGCAGCAGAGCGGCTGCAGTCACCAAGTGGAGTAGGGAAGCGAAGAACGCGACCATGCTTGAGTGAAGTTACTAACTCTTGGTAATGGTGCGGTCAGCTTCGAGACTCGTACGCTGATTCCACAGGAGCCGGTTACGACAAAGCGAACCGGCCAAGACAACGGGGCCGCCGCGGCGGCCCAGAAGGGGCCAGAAATGAACAAGACACATCGCGTCGCATCCGTGGCGCTAGCCGGCGCCGCAGCCGCGGCGCTCGTCTTGTTGTCGGGTTGCACGACTTCCGGAACGGAACCATCCCCCGATGACGCGCTGCCGGCAATGTACAAGGCCGTGTTCGATCAGGCATTGGACGACCCGGAGACCAGCGACGTCGTGCGTCAGATGCTGTCGGGGTATCATATATCATTGGCCGATTTCCAGGAGTCGTTCCGCATGTTCAGCCAGTGCATGGCCGATGCCGGGTACACTGTCGGGGGCGACGGGGAGCGGTACACTGTCACCTGGGCGCGCAACCCAAGTGTGACCGACAAGGCGGCGACCGAAGACGCAATGGACGCGGAAAACCGCTGCTCCAGCAACTCGACCACCGGTTGGGGCACGGTTGGGATGCTCTACCGAGACATGACCAGCAACCCCAAGGCCTTGTCGCAAGCCCAACTCGTACGCCTCTGCTATCAGGAGCAACGCATCCCCGACGGGGCGAGCTTCTCAGACGACCAGTTCGAACAGATGCTGAAGGATCCGGCCTACAATCCGAGTTCCCCGGAGGCGACCTTGTGCTTCTGGGATCCCACAGGCGCCAAGGGCCTCACGATCGACATGGCCGAGCAGATGCAGACTCAGTCCAAGGGAGGGTAGGCGCCGGGTGACGCCGCTCACGCGCGCCAGATCGAGGTCCCCGGGCCTTTGGGGCCTTCGCCCTCCTCCAGTGCATACTTTTTCACGGACTCAGTGAAAGAGTACGCACTGGGAGCACGTGGAGCGCCCCGCCCGGGGGCTCCGGTGGTGAGCGAACCCGTACAGAACCCCGCGGTCTTGCGCCTTCCGGAGGGCGTTGTCGGGAGAACCGGTACGGGTTTGCACCGGGCGCCAGGTTGCAAGGCCATAGTGGAAAGCGACCGCTCCAAGCCTCCCGGCAGCCAGGCAGGCGAAGATACGCGCTGCCACAGGTGTAGGCAAGAACAGTGTTGCCTCCCCGCCTACACCAACCTCGCGTAGAGAACCTGCCGCCCTTGTCAGATAATGTCTTGTCGCTGGAAACTCATCACGAAACAGCGTACACAACAACGTATGCCGCCGCATCACGGTCCGTTGTTATCACCAGCTGAGCATGCCCGCTATCCGACGGCGAAAGCTCCAGGGAGCCAGATGTCCTTGAGTCTTCTTGGCATATTCCACCCACCCAACGGCTTCCGTCATCACCCAGGACGGCCCGCCAAGCTGTGTTGGGTTCCGAGCACGCCAGCATGACACCAATCCGGGACATACCGTCGGGGACACCGACGTCAACCGAAGCCGAGCGCGTCACAACAAGACTGCTCAACACAGTCCCGCCGGCAAGGCCCACAGCATTGATCAAGTCGGAGAAGGTGGCGCCGGGGCTCTGTGGTGGCGCCGATGGAGCGGGGGCGGTATTCACTGTCGGCGTGCTCGGAGGAAACCCGCCGGGCGAGACACAGCCAGCTGTACTCAGCACAAGCGCAACCAGCGTGCCCACTATTGTGACGCGAACTGTATGCGACCCTCGCGAAGTGGGGCTCTTCGTCCGATGGGCTCCCCACGGCACGAATTCCCATGCATGATGTTTCATGATTGTCCTTTCGTTATTCGAAGTCATTCAGTAGCTTCTCGGAAGACGAACGCGCAGTGGACCCGTCGTGGAGAGCGCCATGCCGCTTAGGCTTGACGCTCTCCACAGGGTGGCCCACATCCGAGATGGCTATCCCGTGAATCCAACCCAAGACAGGTAGCCATAGGGTGTCTTCGTGGTTCCCTTGCCGGTCCCGGACTCGGTCTTCAGAACGTTGCAGTTTGCATCATACTGTTTCGCCGTGTAGCTGAACGAACGGCCCACCGTGCCCCACTCGATGTAGGCACCCGCGGATGGGATCGTCCCAGTCAGTGCGTAGGTCGTCGAGAACGTGTTCGAGCTGGTCAGTGTAACCCCGGCCGTAGCCGAAACGCTGGCCAGTACCGAGCTGAGCCCAACAGTCACGCTGGCGCTGGTGGACGAGCTCACCGAAACTGTGGTGCCGATCGTGATCGTGATCACGGCTCCAACTGAACCCGTCGCACGGACAGTGGAAGGCATGTAAATGCTCTTCACGTTCGAGACCCCAACCTCCCAACTTGCGTTGGTGCACAGGCTCAGTGGCTGGATGGCCACTGGGCCACCCGGATCGGCGTTGGCTGTGCCGACGCCCAACAAGGTGGTCCCCACAGCCAGCAAGGCGGCGGTGAGGGCCATGATGGTTTTCCTCATGATTACTCCTTTGAATTCCGAGGTCAGCTAGGCCGACCCTGAAGTGGTGGTCGATGACCACTGCGGCCATCGACCCTTATGGATCGAGAGTATTACCTTCCCGGGGGGCCCCACCATTACCGAAAGTATACAGATTCTGCTGTCCGCGCATCCCATGTCTAGTCGACACTGACAATCCTCAGCTGCAATGCGCGGATGAAGATGCGTATGCGCGACCGAACGTCAAGCTTTTCGCTGATTCGCTGGATGTACTGCTTGACAGATGCCTCAGTTAGCCACATGACAGCACCGATCTCTTTGTTGCTCATGCCCTGTGCTAGGTGCCTGAGAAGCTCCGTCTCACGCGGCGTCAGAGGTTTGGACAGCGGCTTCGCCGCAGCGCCTCCGTCAGCCCTAAGCGCTTGGGCCAATGCCTGACGCACTTCAGTGGACAATGGCATCTCTCCTGCAACCGCTTGGTGAATGGCCTCGATCAACTCCTCTGCCCGGGCATCCTTCGTGACGTAGCCGACCGCGCCAGCCCGCAGCGCCTCAGCGACATCGGTATAGCCGCTGAACGTAGTGAGTGCGATCACGCGGGCATCATGGTCGTGGGCACAGATTGCCTTGATGGCATCGGGGCCGGACATAACGGGCATGTGCAGGTCCATCAGCATCACATCCGGACGCTTGTCAAGATATAGAGCCACACCGGCCCGGCCGTCCACGGCCTCACCGACGAATCGGAACTCACGCCGCCCGGCCAAGAACGCCTTGTATGATTGACGCGCTTCCGCGTCATCATCCACCACAGTAACTGTCAGAAACTTCTCCATGCCCATGGACTTTACCTACCCGCTCAAGTCCGCAGCCAGTGGCCACCCCTCATTCCCCAGAGGAGGAGATCAGAACTAGTGGTTGTGCTCATAAGTTCGTTGGCGGTGGGGTGGCGAGTCGGTCGAGGAAGTGGTGCAGCTGTTGTCTTGTCCATGTCCAGTTGAAGGGGTGGCTGTTTCGGTTGTACCAGTCTTCGAAGGCGATGATCCGGTCGGCGAGGGCGTCGAGACTGTCGAATGACTGGCCGTGGAGGGCTTTGCGGGACACGATGGAGAAGTACACCTCGACCTGGTTCAACCATGACGCGTGGACCGTGGTGTGGACGATACTTGCTGCGGGAAACGTGTCGGCGAGGCGGATGTCTGCCCAGACCCCCTTATGGGAGGAGCCATTGTCGGCGATCCAGTACACGTGGTGGGCAGACGCGGAGGGTTCTTGTGTCATGACCTCGGTGACAAGTTCGGCGAAGGGGGCGATCTCGGTGGTGGGGGGGTGATGCCCATGGCGTGGCCGTCACCCACGTCGATGACGGCGAGGTAGGCCAGGGTCCCGCCTCGGTGGTAGTAGAACTCAACCCGTCGTGGCCCTGCGGGACTTAGCGGGGGTAGCGAGCGGGCCCGTCGCGGGGCTTGGATGCCGGGCTTCTCATCGGTGGACAAAATGTAGTGATTCGCGCCGAGTGGCTCACCGTGTCACACTCGTTGATACAAGTCGATCACTTCCCCGGCCCGCTCGGCGAAGTCAGGTGCCCGAGCCGAGATCCACGACCGGGTCTGCCCCGGGCGGATCGAGTCATGGTCAAGCCACCGGCTCACCGTGTGCCGCGACACGGTTTCGACCACTTTCTCCTGGATCGCCTTGACGGGCAACTTCCGCGACTGACCACATGTCCAACGGCAGGTGCTTGTCGTCGTCGGGAGTCGTGCACGCGATCGCTTTGACATGGGCGGTCTGCACCGGCGTGAACCGGGGCGGACGACCCGGCCGGGGCCGGTCCTTCAGCCCGGCCACACCGACGGTAGCGTGCCGGACGTGTAACATACCGGACGAGTAGCATACTGGACGCGCCACTTCCGCACCGTTTCCCGACTCACCCCCACCTTCTCAGCGATCACCTGATTCGACTCGCCCCACCCCGCAGCCAAAATGATCGACGCACGGTCACGATGCCGACACTGTGCCGACAGGCGACACATCCACTTCAACCGACGCCGATCCGCAGGAGAAACAATCACGTGAACAGCAGAAACACCCACACAAGCCATCGTTCACCGTGACGTGGCCCACCCTGGGGGGTGACACGCCTGTGACCGCGTGGAACAATGACCCGTATGGCTACCATCCCCGACTCCACACGATGCTTTCTCACGTTGCAGCTCACCACCCGAGCCCACGACCGGTGGCCCGACATCCACCGCGTCATCACCCGGTTCCGCAACCCGTTCGCGTACATCGACGCGGAACTCACGGACGGAACCATCCTCAAACTGTGCCGGCTACGCTACACCGGCTACGCGAACGCATGGGGTTTCGCGATCTGGCGCGCCTCCCACGACGACTACCAAGACTCCTGGCTACCCACCGGCCACCCCTCCGGCACACCCGAAGACGCCCTCGACACTGCCTGCGGCCTCTACCTCCGCGACCCCACCGCCTGGACCACCCCACCCCCAACGAACTCATGAGCACGACCACTAGCCATGCTGCCCACCCTACCGAGCAGAGGTAAACGCGCCGAAAGGGGACGACACCCGACGATTGGGCAGACAAGACTTGTCAAGCCAAGCGCACGTGGCCGTAGAGTGAATACCGCGGGAAATTCAAGAATGTCTGACCCTGTTAGGAAACAATTCTACTGATGCCCCGCATGGAGCTCCTTATCACTTGTTCGGTCATTGTGGAGCGGGATAGATATTAGGACCTGCCCCCGCTGCCTCAGCAAACTGGTGTTTGGAGACCAGAATACCAAGACACCACGGGTGGCCATGAGACTCAGACAGGCCTCTCTGTCAACCCCCTGTGCTCCACTACCGTTGGTCGCAGCCGACTGACGCGAACTGAGGGAAGGCTCATCCCCCATGAGCAACACCCCAACCCCAAGAGCCGGCGTCCTCATGGCTGCAACAACACGGCACTTCGTGCCGAACCTCCATCATGACTGATCCACCCTAGAGCAGCGACTCCCCACCCTACTGTGTTGCGTGCACGGTTGTGACATTACCCGGTGAAGCCGACCCACGAGACGTACCCGTAGGGTGTCTTCGTCGTTCCCTTGCCGGTCCCGGACTCGGTCTTCAGAACATTGCAGTTCGCATCATACTGTTTCGCTGTGTAGCTGAACGAACGCCCCACAGTACCCCACTCGATGTACGCACCAGAGGACGGGATAGTCCCAGTCAAGGTGGAGGGGGTCGAGAACGTGTACGAGCCTGTCAGCGTAACCCCCGCTGCTGCCGAAACGCTGGCCAACACCGAACTGAGGCCAACCGTCACGCTGGCGCTGGTCGACGAACTCACCGAAACCGATGTGCCCTGGCCGATCGAGACTTGGACTCCGACTGAACCCATTGCACGGACCGAGGAAGGCATGTAGATGCTCTTCACGTTCGAGACTCCGACCTCCCAGCTTCCGTTTGTGCACAGGCTCAGCGGCTGGATGGCCACTGGGCCACCGGGATCGGCGTTGGCAGAGCCGGCTCCCAACACAGTTGTCCCCACCGCAAGCAAGACTGCTGCCATGGAGATGATGGCTTTCCTCATAGTAACTCCTTCGTGTTTCCAGGTCAGTCTGGCTGACCTTGTTGTGGCGGTCGATGACGACCATCCAGCCCTATGGTTCGACACTACGGCCCCCGCCATCAGTCAAACCATTACCGAAAGTAAACACTTTCACACCTTCCCCGTCATGAGATCTGATCCAGACCGACGATCCCGAGTTGTAGCGCATGCATCGCGATGCGCGTACGGGTCCGAACGTCAAATTATTGCTGATCTTCTGGAGATACTGCTTGACCGACCCTTCTGATAGATACAGCGCAGAGGCGATCTGCCGGTTGGTCATCCCCCGGACGATACAACCCACGAGTTCGGTCTCACGCGGCGTCATAGGGTTGGACACACGTTTCTTGGTGCTGCCACCATCAGCCTGGGCAGCCTTTGCCAGGGCCCGCCGGACTCCTGCGGATAGGGGCATGTCTCCAGCAACAGCTTGGTGAATGGCGTCGATCAACTCGTCGGCCCGGGCATCCTTGGTCAGATACCCGCTTGCACCGGCGCACAGAGCCTCAACAATATCGGCGTGCTCCTCGAATGTTGTCAGGGCAACCACACAGGCACCCGGCACCCGCTCGCAGATGGCCTTGATGGCATCCGGCCCCGACATGACCGGCATGCGCAGGTCCATCAGCAAGACATCCGGACGCTTGTCGAGATTCAGAGCCACACCCGCCCGGCCGTCCGCGGCCTCACCGACGAACCGGACCTCAGGTCGTCGGGCCAGGACCGACTTGTAGGATTCGCGCACTTCCGCGTCATCATCCACCACCGCTATGGTCAGAATCTTCTCCACGCCCATGGACTTCCCGCACCCGCTCAAGTCCGGAGCCCGTGGCCACCCCTCATTGCCCAAAGTAGGAGATCAGAACTAGCCGAAAGGTAATGGTATCCCAGGTCGGAAGCAGACGAGACTGTCCAATACGCGATAGACCACCGTGGATGGAGTAAGAATGAGAGTCCGCCTCATGATGTGCGCAATCCTGGCCGTTGCCTACAGCCAGTTCTGCCTGACTGTACAAACAGTCCCGATCTCTTGGGGTGCAGAACCGCCGGGCCCAGGCGGCCTGTCCTGCCTCCTGTTCCCATGGCTGTGTTAGGGGTGTTTGATCCCATGCGTAGGATCTTGTGGTATGGCGCACCAAACTACTGGATCCACCCAACGCGGTCAGGCCGATGACAAGGCTTCGCCCAACTGGATGCGGCCTCTCCGCCGCTTGAGGCTAGGCACGGGAGTCGGGGCACTCGTTACAGTGCTGGCCGTGGTCAGCATCATCGACGTGCCACGCGAAGCCGGTCTCCTTGACGGCGGGCAAGTGCCATGGTGGACCCTCATCGCTCTGATTACCGCCTATGCCTCAATGGGTCTCGCACCCTGGCGGCCACTGACAGCTGCAACCCTCAGTCTGGCGCCCCTCGTGATCGAACTGGTCCGCAACCAAGGCACCGGTGCCGAACCGTACGCGATAGTTCCGTGCCTCATCGCGGTGGCAATTCGGTCACGCCGCTGGCATCTGTGGCTCGTGTGCGGGGTGTACGCGCTGTGGGTAGTAGCGGGAGCAATCAGGAAGCAGAGTGCCTACTACTTCGGCTGGTCGTACGGCCTGCTGATCTTCGCCGCCACACTGATCGGCCTAGTCGCCCGCCACTTCGTGGTTGACCGGATGGCCGACCGGCGGAGGCTGGCCGAACTCGAAGCCCAGAACAAACGCATCCGAGCCGAGGAACGCGAACTCCTGGCCGGAGAACTCCACGACTCGGTGGCCCACGAACTGACCATCATCACCATGCAAGTGATGGCGCACCGCGACGACGAGACACCCGACACCATGAGAACGGCACTGGACAGGGTCGACCGGGCGAGCCGGGATGCGCTGGCCGAGCTGCGTACCATGGTCGGACTGCTGCGCGACCAACCCGACGAAGCGCCACCCTCCGCCACCCCGGAACGCAACACCATCACCCAAACCGCTGACAACGTCGTCGAAACGCTGACCTCCGAGGGTTTCCGTCCCAAGCTGCAGCTCGACATCGAAACCGTGCCCATTGGGTCATCCCTCCAGAACACCATCTCACGCCTGCTGAAGGAAACGTCCACCAACATCCTCCGCTACGCCCCCCAGGGAGCCGAGTGCACGTTCTCGGTTGCCGCCGAAGGCCCGCGAATCCTGGTTGACATCCGCAGCCCGCTACCCGACACCCCGGTCAAATCCTCGCTGTCCAACGGCTGGGGCCTGCGCGGCCTGCGCGCCCGGATCGAACTGACCGGCGGCAACCTGGAAGCCGGCCCGGACGACGGCCAGTGGATCGTACGCGCAACCCTCCCCCAACCTATGTCCCTGCCCACGGCTGAGGAACCGGATCGCGCCCCAGAATCGGTCAGCGCGCCGGGGCAGAGGACGTAGTCATCCCAGGCTTCCCAGTCGCCGGACAGCGCCGGACATAACCTGCGGCCATGGGTTCTTCGTAACTGTTCACTTTCGGTAATGGTGCGGGACCCGTCTGGATCACTACTCTCGAAGCATCAAGGTCGCGGGCGCGACTTCGGTGGGAAAGGCAGACATGACCAAACGAGCATGGACATTGGCGCTACTCGGAGTTGCCTGCTTGACCGTGGCTTTGGCCGCCTGCTCACCCGCCCCGTCTCCGGAGCCGCTGCCGTCGACTCACGAGACGGGGGCCCAGACCCCGGAACCGTCACCGACGCCAACCTACCCCGTCCCACCGCGGGATCCCACACCACCTCCGCCGGCAGCGCCGACCGAGTCGCCCCCGGACATCCAACTGCCGTCGAAGTATCCGCCCGGCACTGTCGTACTCGGGACGTTGCCATCGGTTCGGGGGATCGCGGAACTCGGGCCCTTTCACCCCGGTTCCGCCAAGCTGGCGGTGTCCACCATTTGCTACGGGTCAGGGGTGCTGCACGTCACCATCCCGGGAGTGGCCGAATACGAGCAGAACTGCTCGGGGGACCCCGCCGACCCAGGTATCCAGAACACCTTCGCGCTGGGAGATGTCGGAGCGATCACCGTCCGCGGGAGCAGTGACGAATCGAACCTATGGGCGATGGTGGTGACAACGACTGACACTCAGGGCGGCTGAGGGATGAGGCCGGCGGTGACCTGTGTGCGGTCCCTCAATCAGGGACCGGACTCAGGTCGTACGACACGCGTGCGGCAGTTGTAGTACACTTCCGTCATGAGTCCGACCATCACCTTTCGGCCAACCGCCGATGACACCCGGATCATCACCGGCGCGCAAGCCCCGGACGAAACCGTCTCAGATGTCATCCGGCGCGCCCTGCGGTATCTCGACCAGGAAGCCTGGCTCGAGCGCTTCCGGGCCGAAGCCGCCCTGGTCGCCCATGACGACCTCAACCAGGAACCGGAGGCCTGGTGATAAGAGGCGGGGTCTACCGCGTCGATCTCGGTACGCCGCGCGGCCATGAACAAGGCGGCCACCGCTTCGGCGTCGTTCTGTCACCATCGGAATCGCCCCTGACGGTCGTGACCGTGGTCCCCACCTCAACCTCGGTCCGGCCAACCGTCTTCCGTCCGGCGGTGACCATCTGCGGACGCGACACCCACTTGCTGGTGGACCAGATGAGGGCCGTCGACACAAGATACGTCCACGACATCGCCGATGTCCTGTCCTTCGCCGACCTGGAAACCCTGGAGATCGCCGTGGCCCGCTACCTCGGCTTCTGAGACCAGTCAGATCTCCGTTACACGTATGATTGGTGCCCACGGCAAGCACTAGCGCCAGATCCTGGGAACCGGCACCGCGCCCACCCACGCCGCTGCCTGAGCGGGCGTCGGCACTGACACAACGTATCCGATGAGATACACTTGTGGCTGTGGAAAAGCAGACATTGTGACAGCCCAGGAGTTGGCGCGCGAATGGAGGACTCAACAATGACTGTGAAAACGTCGCGCTGGGATGCCAGCGATTACCTGAGCACATCAGAAGACATCGTCGCCTATCTTAATGCGGCCCTTGAGGAGGACGACCCAGCCCTTCTCCAGGCGGCCCTGGGTGACGTGGCCCGGGCTCGGGGCATGACCCAGATCGCCCAAGACGCGGGCGTGGGTCGGGAATCCCTGTACAAGTCCCTGCGGACCGATAGTTCCCCCTCCTTCCGCACGATTGTGAGAGTCCTTCAAGCCCTGGGCGTACGCATCGTCTTCGAGCCCCTCGCAGAGAACCCGGACCTGATTCGACGATATCCACTCAACGTGCCCGCTCACGGACAGCACACTTGACGCATGAGCTAGGGACACAAACACACGGCGACGACAAGCTCGTACGTGGCTGGGGTTCTCCAAGACTGTTCACTTTCGGTAATAGTGCGGGACCCATCCCGATCGCTACCCTCGAAGCATCAAGGTCGCGGGCGCGACATCGGTGGGAAAGGCAGACATGACCAACCGAGCATGGACATTGGCGCTACTAGGAGTTGCCTGCTTGACCGTCGCTTTGGCTGGGTGCGGTGCAGAGCCGGTCACGCCTTCAACTGGCCATGTTGACGGCAACATCTTCATGCAGGGAGGTGGAGGAATCGTCGAGCCTACCCCGGTGGAGGCCGACGTCATCGCGACCCCGACTACGGGGGACACGAGTAGGACATTCTCGACAAAGTCGGCGAAAGACGGCTCGTTCGTGTTCGACCTCTCACCAGGCACGTACGAACTGTCGGCCACAATGCTCGCGCCGAACCAGGGCGACCAGGCCACTCCCGTGACTATTACGGTCGTCGCCGGCGCCACGGTCAGGGTGAAACTCTCCTTCAACTACCCGGCCCCCGGCGCTCCGCAGCCCACCGGATCGCCGACGTGAGGCGAGCAGGCGAGACATGGGGCAGGGGCTTCCGCGCCCGTCCAACGGTCAGGCCCCGAGCAGGGCCAGTGGGACAACGGCGACACCGTCCCCCGCCGGTAGGCCTCAGGGCCCGCGGGTGTGGAACCACTCACGGCAACGAGACCATTCCAGGGCGGTCTACTATACCATTCCACGGCGTCGTACTATGCCATTCCGCGAGCCAAAAGGGACTGTCCCCCTTGGCGCACCAGCCGCTTGTGGTCCCACGGGTCAACCAAGTCTGGTCCAGACGTTCAATGCCTTCTACTGACAAGCCATAATGGGATCTGGAGCCATCACTTAGTGCCCCGAGGAGAGTACGTACTTGTTCAACGGTTAGATAGATCGATGTTCAAACGGTAGATAATGTCGCGTTGAAGTGTTAGATTGAGTCCATGTCCTATCACCGCCGCATTCTGGATGACGCGCTTGACGAGCTCTTCCCCCACCTGGCCGCCATCGCGATCGAGGGAGCGAAAGGTGTGGGCAAGACAGCAACCGCCCGCGAGCGAGCCACAACCGTCCTGGATCTCAGCGACCCGAACCAGCGGCGCAGCGTGGCCGACAATTACGACCTTGTGACCCAGCTCCGCTCGCCAGTGCTGGTTGATGAGTGGCAACTCGAGCCCAGCGTCTGGGACCGTGTGCGCAAGGCCGTGGACGATGACCCAAGCGGGGGCAGATTCTTGCTGACCGGGTCGGCCATCCCGGGCAAGGATGCGCGCGTCCACTCAGGGGCGGGACGCATCGTCTCATTCCGGCTGAGACCGATGTCGCTTGCCGAACGGCGAATCGCCCAGCCCACGGTGTCCCTGCGTTCATTGCTGGC
>Ga0209628_10002449_pt1 | contig 12596 bp, 13 predicted proteins | sample TergutCu122P4_FD_187285 | JGI IMG/M metagenome (GOLD analysis project Ga0209628, IMG submission 187285) | Cubitermes ugandensis P4 segment gut microbial communities from Kakamega Forest, Kenya - Cu122 P4 (SPAdes) (version 2) | ecosystem: Host-associated > Arthropoda: Insects > Digestive system...
TTTGCACCCCTTTGGCGGCGATCCGCCCCAGAAATCTCGGTTTTTACAGAAAAATGGCCGCAAATTTTTTTCAAAATTTTACCAAACCGGGTATCGCTGTCGAACTTGGGCTAATTCGCGGCCACACCCATTTTTTCTCTTGATTCCCGCCCTGAATGTTCGTATGATTCGCTCCGGTAATCATTATGTCCGAACAAGCCTTTACAATTGACCTTTGCAACGTTTTCCGTGGTCCGCTCGATTTGTTGCTTTATCTCGTTCGCAAGCACGAATTGGAGATATTGAGCATTCCGATGTCGCTCATCACGGAACAATACCTTGATTACATTGCCGTCCTGGAGCAAATCGACGTCAATGCAGTCGGGGATTTTCTTGTGATGGCAAGCACGCTCATTGAGATCAAATCGCAGGAAATTCTTCCCGGCGAGGAAATCATTGAAGAAGAAATCGAAAACCCCCGCAACGAACTTGTGCAGCTTTTATTGGCGTACAAAGAGTATCACGACGCGGCCCGCGATTTGGAACAACGGGGCCGACAATGGCAGTTGCATTTTCCCCGGCTGGAGAACGATCTGCCGCGCCGCCAGAAATCCTGGGCCGACGAACCGATTCGGGAAGTGGAGCTTTGGGACCTGGTCAGTGCGTTCGGTCGAATTCTCCGCGAAAACACTCCCTCCGCGAAACATCAGGTCATTTACGACGATACGCCGATTTCCACCCACATGCAACGGATTTATGCCCGGCTGAAACGGGAAGACGAAGTCGATTTCGCGTCGTTTTTCGAACCGCAACAGCATAAAACGACGATGATCGGCATTTTTCTCGCCGTTTTGGAACTGGTGCGACACGAATACGCAATCGTTCGGCAAGACCGCCTTTTCGGCAAAATTACGCTCTCTCGCGGCACAAGTTCCCAACCGCCGGAATTCGCTGAATTAGCAAGTTGGACATGAATTTCCTCACTTGTTTTTCGGCAACGGCGGCAATTCAAGTTCGTCCTCGGTTGCAATCGTTTCCGTCTTGACCGTTTCACGATTGATCGGGATTCGTGAGACCACCGGTTTTGTCGAGTTGATCGTTGTCGTCGTCGGCACCCAACGTTCCACTTGAACCGGCTTTTGAACAATTCGCACTTCCTTGACCTGGCGTGGAATTTTGACCTCTTGGACCTGCTCTTCGAATATCGTTTTGTAGGTTGTTCGCGGAATTTCTCGGACAACCTCCTGTTCTTCCATTTTATAGACCTGGACCGGCACGATTTTCTCGACACGTTCGACAACCGGTTTGTAGGTTGTTACGGGAATTTTTTTCACAACCTCTTCCTGTATCACACGTTGCACCTGCACCGGTTCGACGCGGGTTACTTGCTCGTCCTGGTAAGTCATCACGTTGACGGGAACCTGCTCAATGACGGTTTCCGGCTTGAACGTCGTGACCGGAACCTGCTCCGTCACGACATTCGGTTTGTAAACTTTTTCCACGGAATATTTCGGGTCGCTTGTGAGTGGCGTCCAATACAGGCCGGGCAGGCGGTATCGGTTTTCCCCGGATGCCGGGTCCAAATAGCTTCCCCCCCTCTGCCAAGTCAACCGGTTATACGTTCTTCCCGGTTCTGTTTTGACGGAATCAACGTAACCGCCTCTGTCAACGGTACGATTTTCATAAGACGTAACCGGACGCTGAACGGTATACCGCTTTTCCTGAAAAACCGTCTGCTGCACCGGTTTACGGACGGTTTCCGTGATTTCCCGATGCTCCATTTCCAGAACCGGTCTGGAGACGATCACTCTCTCTTCCCGTTCGGATGTTTCCGGAACGTAACGGGTTACTTCGTAACTTTCGTCACGGTATTCCGTCGTCCAAACCGGTTTGAGCACTTTGTACTTCTCCAGCACCACGCTGGTTTCGGGAACCTGTCGGGCAACCTTAACCGTCTGCGGAACCGTGTCCCAGACGGTTTTATAGGTGGTAACCTGTTCTTCCCGATACTGGGTTTCCACCTCTTTCTTGTAGGTTTTCACTTCGACGGGAGCGGGAGTAGAACCGTATTGAACCTGATACGCTTGATTATCGGAAACGACGCCGCAACACTGGGCCAAAACGGACGCCGAAACGGAACAAGCCAGGCAAACGCAACAAATTAAACGCAGGGTATTCATTGGAAGATCGTCTCTTTAAAAATGATTGAAAGTCCACCACCTTAATCATAGTACGTGTTTCAAGAGAAAATGAAATCAAAAATTGAATTTTTTTGGGTGTTTTTTTCTTAAAAAATAAAAAGACCCTGAATCTCCCGGAAAATCGATATTATTCCTATCCTCCTCCTCTTTCGTATTTTTCTGAATGATTTCGCTTACACTCCCTTACATTTTCCCGATTTTCCTTGCACGGTTCCCGCCCCCGACGTAGAATTCCGACGGGCCTGAAACGTTGTCTGTAGTACCCAACCAGAATGGCAACCGGGAACGCAACGAAGTAGAGTGACCGGGTTGAATGTGGGTTGATCTGGTTATTACGCTGCGCTCCGTCTCCCGGCTGTCATTGCGGTTCGCTACCTGTTTTCCATCCCGCTTCTGAAATAAGAAACAAATCCGGCAACAATAGAACAATCCCTAATATGGCAGCTTGGTATTATTACGACAACAACGGCAATAAAATCGGCCCCGTGAGAGGCAGGGAACTCAAGCAGCTTGCCCTGCAAGGAACGGTTACACCGGAAACGGTGCTGGAAAGCAGCGAAGGTCGTATCCTCGTTGCCGGAAACGCGAGCCATTTGACTTTCGCCGAAGCACCGCCGCTCGAAATCGTTCCAGACGAGGCGTTTGCCATTTCTCCCATTTCCGAAGAAAGATATGATTCGGCACCGGTTCCGTCAATATCGATAATGCCGGATGTGGAGGAGTCGAACCCGCCGCCGCTGAGTCGGGCCGTCTTTATCTTCCTCGCCGTGTTTGTCGGTCTGTTCGGCGTCCATGATTTCTATGGAAAACGTGTTCGGGAAGGTAGAATTCATCTCGCACTGTTGCTACCGTGGATGTTTCTCATTCTTGTTTCGATCTTAATGGTTTTCGGATACTCGTTGTACGCACTGATTCCCTCATCGATTGCGTTGGAGATACGAAAATGCCAGACGGATCTCAAGGACAACGAAAAAAAACTTCAAGCCTGTGAGAAAGAAACGGAAAGAATGAGGCAAACGCTTGTGAAAGCCAGGAGAGGTGAAATCGGCAAAATTCATGGATCGAAAAAAACGGATCCGCAACCGAACGAGACGACCAGGGAAATTGCCAGGCAGTCGGACGAACCAGACGATCAGACCAAAAAGGTCGTTCCGCAACCGGATAAATCGGCAGAGAGAGTTGCTACACCGGTTGTTGCTCCGCGTCAATCCGAAATCGACGGAGAACTTGTGGAAAAACTGGAAATTTCATTACAGGAATTGGAGGATTCGTTAAGAAATTTGGAACAGAATCAAATGAGATTGCTGGACAAATTGGAAAGCTTAAGAATGCAACAGGGGGCGAGAATGCCGGCCTGGGTTTCCGTTGGTCCGCTTTGGTTCTATTTCTTTTTCTGTTTTCTCCCTTTTCTTTCGTGGGTAATGGCGATGGTCGAAATCGTTTACGTGACGAAAGACGGGACCGGCAGAGCATTGAGTAACTGAACTGGCATATTGCGGCTCTGAAACAAACCCAACAGCGAAAAAGAAAACGATTATGGCAACTTGGTATTACTTCGACACGAACGGCGATCGAGTTGGTCCCATTCGGGGCAGACAACTCGTACAGCTTGCCCAACAGGGGACGGTTACGCGGGATACCTTCGTCGAGGATCAGGAAGGGCGTATCGGTGCTGCAAAAAATGTAAGAAACCTGGCATTTCCCTCCCCCCCTTCTCCGCCGGCCGCCAAGCCCCCGGCAAGCTGGTATTACTATAACGAAAGCGGAAAAAAAGTCGGACCGATGTCGTCGGCGACTTTAAAAGAACTTGTTCAACGGAGAGTCATCACACGAAAAACCGTACTGAAGGACGGTCAAGGGAATAAAGGTACTGCGGGTAACGTGAAAGGTTTGACGTTTCCCGAAACGTCCCCGGCACCCGTAGCCAGACCCACGTTTGCAACGAGTTGGTATTACTATGATGAAAGCGGAAGAAAAGTCGGACCGATGCCGACGGCGACTTTGAAGGAATTCATTAAGCGGGGACTCGTCACACGGAAAACCGTACTGAAAGACAGTAACGGGCATAAAACCTTTGCGGGTAATGTGAAAAGTTTGGCGTTTCCTGAAATATCTTTGCCGCCACAACCCGCCGAACCGAATCCATTTACACCTGTTGCCCCCCCGTCGGTGGTCAAGGTGCCCTTCACGCCCCGTGCAAAAAAACGCAGTCCCTGGGGACTGGGACTGGCGGGCCTCGTCGGTCTCTTGCTTGCTCTTGTCGTCATCGGCCTTGTGTGGAAAATGTTACCGTCAAATCACTCCACTCCCTCTCTACAGGAAGAACTCGAAAAGTTCGTCGCGGGGTTGGAGCTGAACATCGTTGCCATTGCCGAGTCCGGGCTCGCTTCAGGAGAACCATTTAAAGCGACGATGAGAACAGCTGCGACACTCTATGAATTTGTTGACAACGATTCTGCACAAAAAATACTGGAGATCAATTTCCATGAAGCGGAATTCAAAGAAGCTATGGAAAATTTTCAAAAAATGTCCGAGTCGGATCAAGGTCATATACTCGACGTGATGGGAATCTCACCCGACCGGTTGCAACTTCAGTTTTACGATGTCCTTGTGCCGGAAGGAGAAAAAATTACCATCGAACTGACCAAGTATGGTAATGAAGTTCTACACGGCCCTTTTTGCTACAAGGATAAGCGTTTCAAAAAAGAGGAATGTTTCTTGACGTCGGAAAAATTCCGACTCGACGACTGGGAAACCCCGACGGAGGTTAAGAGAATCAGCGAAAGTCGTAAACTCTTTATACAAACCGTGAACGAAACCGCCTCGAAAGAAAGGGGAGAGGGGGAAGAATAATGCTGGAGAAACTTGCGAACGGTACCAAATTGTGAGAAGACGGCACCATCGCCGGGAATTGTCGCCGGCCGGAAAGAGTAAACCCAATCAGAGCCGCGCACGCAGTAAGCGGTGCCACCGATGGTAACGTGAGAACCGCTTACTCCGTGCGCGGCTCTGATTGGGTGTGGTTAATTGACGTTGCATGGTAGAGTAGCGAGGCTTTCTCATTTCTCATTGAAAATGTGCCTCCTCACCAAAATCTGTGGGTGGTTTTTTAGTAAAATGAAGCTAACTGCTTTTGTATCAAATACTTACAACTGTTTTTGTGGCCGAGAAAGTGAGGTTCAAATTTGACAGATATTTCCAGATGTACTATTTCGATACAACGTGACTGAAATACTTTACTTTCAAGGTCCATTATCTACTTTTCTGTTCCACATACCTCAAAAAACCTATTTTTTTGCCCACAGATTCTGGTGGGGAACCGAAAATGTTTTCATTCGGAATTATCGGCGGTGGTCTCATGGGGACCGCGATTACCGCGACGCACTTGAAAAACGGGTGTCGCGTGCTTCTCTGTGAGCAGTCCGACGCCGTGCTTGCCGCTTTGCCGCAAAAAATCGCCGCCGAACTGACGCTCCAGGGGGAAGTGAATACGAGAAAGCTTGTCCGGGAGCAACTTGTCCTGACGCAAAAAGTGAACGACCTGGTCTCGTGCGAAATCGTGATGGAGTCGATCCCGGAAAAAATCCGGCTCAAGCAGAAATTGTACCAAACGCTTGAGAATCTCGGTTTTCGCGGGCTGCTCTTCTCGAACACCTCGACGATTGAAGTGTCGAAACTTTCGGAGCATTACTCCGCGAAGGACCGATTTTGCGGATTTCATTTTTTTCATCCGGTCCGAAACCGCTCGCTTTTGGAAATCGTGCGTGGTCAAAGCACCTCGGAGGAAACGATCCGGACAGCTCAGGAACATGCCCGGCGGCTCGACAAAACCCCGTTGGTCGTCGAAGATCGGCCCGGTTTTCTCGTGAACCGCTTGCTCAATCCGATGCTCCGGGAAGCGTTGGCGATGCTTGACGAAGGGATTCCGCTTCGGAAAATCGAAGAGGCCGCCGTTCGTTTTGGGATGCCGATGGGACCGATCCGAATCATGGACGAAATCGGACTCGACGTCACGCTTCACGCCGGTTGGGTGCTCAACAAGGCGTTTCCGGACCGGGCCTACCACTCGCCGACCTTGCTCAAGTTGATCGATCAAGGACGTTTGGGACGCAAAACCGCTTTGGGATTCCTGCGGTATCCCAGCGAAATTTCCTGGGAACAGGAAGGGGAATACGACGAAACGTTGGTGCAGTTTCTCCCGGCAGAGAACGACCGGCTTACCGGTGAACTGATAACGGAACGATTATTTTTGCCGATGTTTTACGAGGCGGTTCGGGCTGTCGAAGAAGGGGTCGTGAAGGATTGGCGGGAGGTGGACCTTGCCGTCGTCTTGGGACTCGGTTTCCCGAAAAGTTGCGGCGGTCTGTTCGCCTGGGCCAAATCGCTCGGATTTTCAAACATCGATTTTCGTACAGAGGCGCAATCGTGAGATTGCGCAACAAAAACGAGCCGCCAACGTTTTTTCTCATTTTCGTCGCCGGGTTACAAAGCCTGCGCCGGTTACTCACCGCTTCTCGCACCCCATTCTTCACTTCTTTGTGAGGATTCCTGGGATTTCGGTTCTTCTTGCGTTTGTGTCGTGTTTTGCCGTTGTGTACGGCGACGAAAGAAATCCTCCTCCAGACCTTCATCATCCGGAGTAAAGTAGTAGTCCAGAATTTCCGCACGGCGGCGAAGCGTTAAAAACGTAAGCCCGAAAATCGCAAAGGAGATTCCGGCAACGATAATCACGATTTTAAGAAATGTCGGGTCAATAAAAAACATGATACAGGCGGTAAACAACAGCCGGCAGAATTCTGAAAGCAGCCGCCCGCCGTCTTATTTCTCGTTAAGCGTTTTGATTTGGTCACGCAGTTCCGAAGCCTTTTCGTAATCTTCCCGGGCGACGGCTTCGTCCAGTTCCCGGCGTAACCGGATCAGGTGGGTCCGGGGATCGTCCGCTTTCCCGCTCCGTTTCGGCCTTTTGCCGACATGTTGCGATTCGCCGTGAATGCCGAGGATCAGCGGATCAAGCTGTTCTCCAAAACAAGTGTAATCGTTGGGGCAACCGAGCCGTCCACGGCTGCGGAAATCGAAGAACGTGATACCACAAATCGTGCAGGTTTTTTGGTCGATCTCCTTGAGTTCCTCCGACGCCTGGGAAAGCGACATTTGTTGTACCATATTTTGGGCCATCGATGCCGACAACCCGGACGCCGCCTCCAGTCCTTCGGAAGACTCGCTCAAATAATGCCGGGCGTGTTCCTCGCATAAATGGAGTTCCTGCGGCTTGTTGCCGGTCAACTCCGTAATATGGAAAGTCGCAGGTCGATCACATTTTTGACACTTCATTTTTCAATTAGGAATCACGAATTCTTTTTATTTCCTGTTTCTTTTTAGTTCTTCCGGTAGTTCCCGGACGACGGTGGGAAATGCCCAGCTGTCGCCTCCTGCGCCCAACGCCCAGCCTCGTTGAGTGTTGTCGCGAGGATTTCTTGTACGTCTCGCGCTAATTTTAATGAAAAACGTTTCCCGGTCCGTTTGTTCCGGAGGCATGAACGTGACTGCATAGAGACATGCGACCATGTCTTTGCCGTCGTCGTAACAATTGAAGAGCGTTTTATAGTACGAAATATCCGCCTGATTCCCCAAGACCCAAAGAGTTTTCATACACGGATCGTTAAGAACTGTAAGAAAACCATTGACGTTTTCCCGCTCTCTTTCCGCGTTATGGGTTAGCTTGGATTTCCACCAATCCTCCGGGGCAACGCCGAGTCTTCTGTACCAGACCGGATTCTGCATTTCGAATACCAATGGGATGTCTTGCGATTTGACGGCATCAAACCATATCTGAAAAAAACGATCCGCTTCCATGCGGACGGTGTACTGGTAGTACGACCACAGAACGGAAACGCCAACCAACGTAAACGTTGCGAAAAAAAGTCCGATCAGAGCCGCAAAGGAACCGAGCAAGGCTCCACGGGACCGTTGGATGCGGAAATACGCCCATAACGCCATCGGAACTCCGACGATTGCCAAAAAGAGACACTCCACGTACAGAAAAGCGACCAGGGAAACGATGCCCAGAACCAGCGAAATCATCGCCAGGATGCTCCATTGACAATAGTTTTCGACTTCCTGGCTTTCTTCGGTCGTTTCCCAATGGGTCGAAAAGAGCGATTTGTGCGGCGTTTGTCCTTCAGGTGTCATATTTCAAATAAAGGAAACGGTGGTTTATTTTTTACTGTAGTTGTTCGGATCGTTTGTGTTGCGGCGGACTTCCATCATAGAGCATTGTTCCACCTTTGGCGTACATATTGTCGAGCAGCATCCAGCGTTTATTGACTTGATCTCTCACGTAGAGCGGCGGATCGTTGTTGTCCCAGATGTTTTCTCCCGTAAAAGGAACGAGCGTTCCTTTGCAAAGAATCCTCATTTTATAGGCGAGGAAATTGCTTTGCCACTCCCCGGTTTGTTGAGAGTTTTCTTTGGGCGGAAAGGGGGCCATCGGAAGCGTGAAGCCGATATTAAAAACGAAATTGCCGAAAATGAGAATCAGAAAAATCCCGTTGCCGACCTGTTCAACGACTTTCGGGAAATGGACCCGGACCCGGGAGAGTTTGTTTGTTACCGTATTGAGCAGGAAAAACATCAACGAAAACAGAAGCCAAAACACGAGAAAATCGTAGAGAAACAGGCCGCCGGCCCAGGCATCCTCGATCAATTTTGCTATCGGCTCAAAATAATTGAGCGTGATAAGCGATGCAAACGTGATGTTGGAACAACAAATCATGTTGCTCCATAGTCCTTCGTTGAGCCGCAAGCCGAAAATCGCAAGCGGTACGGCAATCGTAAAGACGATTCCCAGTGCGAACAAAATATAATTAATCGCGTCGGCCATTTTAATTACGAATTATGAATTACGAATTACGAATCTATTTCCTATTTCCGATCTACATTTTCATGACTCTTGCGAGTTCTTCGACGGAGGTGATTCCTTTAGCGATCAGCAACGAGCCTTCGAAGAGGAACCCTCGTTGTCCGCTTTGGGTGGCAGCTTTGCGGATTGCGTCCACCGTCGGATTGGCGACGAGAATCTTGCGAATTTCGTCGTTGACCTCAATAATTTCGTACATCGCCGTCCGACCGCGATATCCGATGTCGTTGCACGTCAGGCACGGCTTGCGTTTTTCGCCCGGCTGCGGGGCACCGCGAGCACGGTACAATTCGGTGATGCGGTCCGGCGGAAGGCCGAGCCGTTGCAACAGAGCCGGTTGCGGTTCGAAAACTTCTTTGCAGTCGGGACACAACCTGCGAATCAAACGTTGCGCAACGACAGCCGTGATCGTGGACGCAAACAGGGACGGCTGAATTCCCATCGCAAGAAGCCGCATCATCGCATCGGCGGCGTCTCTGGCCCGAATCGTCGTGATAATCAACCGTTCGTTTGCAATTTCGTTACAACAAAGCTCGAATACGTCCGTGCTAATCAGGTCCCGTATCAAGAGCACATGCGGTTCCCGGAAAAAAATGTCCGGCAAAACCGTCATCGGCGTTTCCCCTTTCCGGGAATTGTATTGGTTGAGCATGACGTTTTCGACGAACTGATAGGGATTCTGCACGTCTTCGACCGTTGCAAAGTCCCGGGTAAACCGGTCGGCGGTTCGGGAAACGACGTTCATCGTACTGCGTAATCCATTGGCGGGTGCCGCGGAAAAAACAACCAAGCCCACGGGAGCGTTGATAAGGGACTTGACCTTTTCCTGCATGTCCGTTCTCATGCCGAGTTCGCCGAGCGAGTCGAACGGTACTTTTTGGATGACGAAGGTAATGATCCCCTTTTCCTCTCCGGTCGGCGTTCCCTGAATCACGAAATCGGCGTTAAATTTCGTTTTTTTCCGGACCGTCGCAACGAAACTACCGGCTTGCCGCTTACGAAATTCTTCGGGATTCCCGCCGATCAGATACTTAATCGACGTGTTCAACAGCGGTCCCTTTTCTCTCATAAGCGGAAGAGTCTCGATCCAAACGCCGTCGATCAACTCTTTCACGAGAGTCTGTTCCGCCTGAAATTCAAACATGATTCCGTCCGCATTTCGTTCGAGTGCCTCGTAAACGATTCTGCGAAGATCGTTGAACCCTTCATGGTTTCGGGACAGAACCGTTCGGGCGTTCAGCGTCGGATTGTCGAGATTCACTCCTGCCGCTTCAATTTCAATGGGAGGACCAACCTGATACGACATTTTTTTCTCAATCTTCATCTTAACGCCGAGTTTGCTCAGAGCCACGGCGAACAGATACTTGGTGTGATCGTACGTCATCACCTTTTCGTACGGCGGGAGCGGTTTGTTTCGAACCGAAATGTAACAAAACAGCGGAACAAGCCATGTCATTATCGTAAGCGGATACGAAACGAAGAAAAGAATCGGGTTATCAACCGGCAGATAGAAAAAGATGGTTCCCAGTACCGTAAAGGGAAAAAAATTGAGGATATTCCAGAAAAACCGGGTCGGAATTTTCTGGACTTCGCCGTCGCAACTGACCCAATCGACGGTCAAAACCCACATCCAGAAAACGAAGATAAACAGGAAGATTTTCGTGATGCTCAGATAGTTACCGCTTCCGAGCCAGCCGTTTGTCCTGGCCGCATTAGCACGTTTGGAGGCGGCCTCTTTCGTTGCCACGCCGCCGCCACCGCCCCCCCCACCGCCAGCGGGGGGTTGCGGTACCGGCTGCTGGGTATTTCTTGCTTCCAAGTCTTGTGAAGCAGCCGTAGCCTCTAGCACTTCACCGGTACTAACTTGGGCGCAGACTTGCGAGGTCCCGTCAAAAACGAACCACCCTATTACGGCAAATATCAAAATCAACAACCGCTTCATATATGAGAATTACGAATTACGAATTACGAATTACCAAAATTCACGAAACTATTCAAAAAATAGTAATTCGTAATTCGTAATTCGTAATTAAATTTAAAGTATGCCCGGTTCTTTAACTTCGATCCCCTTGAGGGCCATTTTGAGGGCTTCAACGTTTGGAGCGACTTCAAAGGCGGTGGCCCGGTCGATTTTCTTCGCTTGAACGAGACCTTTCAAACTCATGGTAAAATCCATCATTCCTTCCGAGGCACCAATTCGGATTGCGTCGGAAAGCTTTTCGTCCTTTTCTTCAAGGATCAGTTTCTTGACAATCCCGTTGAAAATCATAATCTCGACCGTCGGAACCCGCGAAACCCCTTCCATGCAGGACGGCAACAGTTTTTGGGCGACGATACATTTCATATTGAACGCCAACGCACTGCGGATCGCTTTGTGCATGTTCGCCGGGAAAAGGTCGAGAATACGGCCAAGCGTACTCGGTGCCGACGACGCGTGAATCGTTCCGAAAACAAGGTGCCCGGTCTCAGCGGCGTGAATCGCCGTCTCGAACGTTTCCCGGTCACGCATTTCGCCGACGAGCATCACGTCCGGGTCTTCACGAACAGCATGTTTCATCCCGATGGAAAAGTCAATCACGTCCTGACCGATTTCCCGCTGGTTAATCAGGCATTTGTCTTCGGTAAACATGAATTCAATCGGATCTTCAAGCGTCAAAATGTGCTTGCGGTAGTTCCGGTTGACGTAGTTAAGCATGGAGGCAATCGTCGTACTTTTACCGGACCCGGTAACGCCGGCCAACAGGACCATACCCTGATAGTGACTGCATTCCCGGTACAGCGACGAGGGAAGATGCAGTTTTTCCAGTTCCGGAATGTGGTTATTGATTCGCCGGGCCACCATGCCGAGGTGTCCCATCTGCGTCAGAACATTGACGCGGAACCGCCAGTTGACGCCGTCCACTTCGGTCAGGTGGGCAAAGTCCGCTCCGCCGGTTTCGTTGAGAATACGGCGGCAGCGTTCGTCCATGATGGCAAGGATCATTCGGGTCATCTCCTCGTCGTCAATCGGTCCGCGATCAAGGGGACGTAGCTCCCCTTTGACACGCACATACGGCGGCCGATCCGCTTTCAAATGAAGATCGCTTCCCTGTAATTTGACCAAAGCGCGAAAAAATTTGTCAATTTCGTAATCCTTTTTCTTCTTGACATACCTTTCGGCTAAGGAACTGACATCGGACATAACGGAATGAACTCTGGAAAACTTAGGACAACGGCAATGATCTTACGAGGAAAAGGGAAATAACGGATGCATTATACTACTTGAAGGAGGTCTTGAGAATCCCCCAAAAAAAGAGAGGGTGAAAATTTGCAGGCCGATAACAAGAAGTTTGCGATCTGTTCCATTTCCTCCCAGGAGGATTGCAAAGTCGCTTTTTTCCTGGGAACGCAGGCTTCCAGCCTGCCAGTCTACGCCGTTAAGTAACTTGTCGCAAAAAAAACGATTGTTTTTTGTTGCAACCATTTATATTACAACAGGTTAGGAAAAAATTCTGTTTTTG
>Ga0209628_10002450_pt1 | contig 12596 bp, 8 predicted proteins | sample TergutCu122P4_FD_187285 | JGI IMG/M metagenome (GOLD analysis project Ga0209628, IMG submission 187285) | Cubitermes ugandensis P4 segment gut microbial communities from Kakamega Forest, Kenya - Cu122 P4 (SPAdes) (version 2) | ecosystem: Host-associated > Arthropoda: Insects > Digestive system >...
AGCCTCAACACCTATGGCAAAACACCACATGCGGCAGTGAAACAACCTATATATAAGAACTCCTGAAGATGGACACGTAAATGTCCGAAACATGTAGAGGCCATTTATGAGAAAAATCATAGTAAAATTGTTTGCATCAAGTTGGTACATCTTCCTTACTTATTAATCTTAAGTATTTGTATATTAATGTCAGTAACACAATAATAATAGAATAAATATATGTGCAAATACCACATATGAACAAGGTGTTATTACTTGTATTATCATTGCCCCAAACTGCTACCTATTGCATTAATTCTCATGGGAATTCAATTTTGATGTATGCTTACTTTTTCAGGAACACAACTAAGGTATAAAACAAGGACTAAATGTGTGTGCAGTTCATATTGCACAAAATTTAGAGCCATTGTCGGCCATAGTTCAGTTTACACAGTGTACGAATGACACAGAAAAATGTACACTACATAAATAGTTTCCAAAATATTGCATTTCTGTTGCACAGTGTACGAATACTATGGAAAAATGCTTATTACAGGGGTGCTGATAAGTCCTTAGCCGGCCAGGAAGGAAACAAGCTACAGCGACAGAAGATTTTGAGTTTCATATATCCTATTTATAATCATAATTGGAGGAATATTAGTACTATTTATATATATAATAAGACTTGCAGCAAATGAAATATTCTCACCATCAAACAAAATACATCGGGAAGTAGGTCGGGCTAAGGACATATCAGCACCCCAGTATATATGCAGGATATTTCAGGGGAAATCTGCCATATTTAGGAACAACATTCCTTAGGTTAAATTAAATCATTGTGACCAAAAATACCTATATCTGGAGTTGAACAGTTACAGAAGTAATAATGAAGTAGAACAGTGGTACGTCAGGCACAACTATTTTATTGTCGTATTACATAGGCAACATGTTTTGACCTGTATACAGGTCATCTTCAGGCCCTCTTTTACAGATAAGTCCATAAAATGCTATACATGTTGGGATCCATCATGTTAACAGAGGTAAAATACATAAAAAACATAAGAGGTTTATGCTGGTTGAATAAGGTAAAAATCTAGGAGACCGTATTTATGATGTTGAGATCTGTTTATACTTCTATGTAGTGCCACTTTGTGGTGATCTTTTGTCATATTGGGTGCCTTTGCTATGCCCTGTGTTCTTAGTGTATGTCTTGCTTTATTGCCTTTGGGGTTGTGGTATGCGTGCTTCTTAGCGCCAGAAATGAGACTCTGTATATAGGTCGAAACATGTTGCCTATGTAATAAGACAATAAAATAGTTGTGCCTGACATACCACTGTTCTACTTCATTAGCACTATCTAAGTGCAACATTATATATTCCATCAAGTTATTTACAGAAGTAATGGCTAGAGTAGTTTTAAAGAATGGGAGCTGTTATACATTTATTGATTACCAAATACATATTAGAGCTAGGAAGAATTTGTAGTTGCTGTCATGTTGACACCTGTGTGTAATAGCTAATTGACATCTGAGTGACATAAAGTCATGGGTTAAGTAAGAGAAACTTGCACAAGTTTTATAAAAATTATTCAGGTTTCAAGTAGTTCACAAAGCACATCGCTGCTGCAAGTCTTGACTTTGCAGTGGGCTCAAGTATGGACATGCATAGTGTACAGGTAACATATCATGCTCAACAGGTCAGTGTGTGGAACCACAAGAAGATTACATTTTACTTGTATCAGTTCCTCCTTAACTGTTCAACTTCAAATATTGGTATTTTTGGCTATATCGATATAATGTAATCTAAGGAACGTTTTGCCAACTATAGCAGATTCTCCCAGAAACACTCTTTGTAGTTCACACAGTGGTTCTTTTTTATCACAGAAAGTTTAGAGTTTGGTGTACCATGTACATATATATCATTATCCTTACCTGTACACTTGCTTTGCAGCACCTGTGCTTTCAAGGTATACAGTTACAAATATCCAGTCCCTAAAAGATGCAGTTAAAGCGCCAGGCTTGCTGTCGACTCATATCACAGTATGGAGGTAGTGAAATTTTATGGTTTGCTGTGCCATAATTTCTGAAGCATTCCTTAGCTAATTCATTCTTTTTAGTGATGACTGATAAAATGTGTATAGTTTTTTCAGTCTGTTATTGCTGTCATCAGTGCACTGTATATTATGAACAGCACTCAGGACACTTCAATTCAACCTATGGGCAATGCAGTGAACGTTTGTGTTCATAAACTTTCTGTAAAAATCCATTCTATTCTCCAATCATGCTGGCTGTTCCTTTTGTGCCGGTTTCAGTAACGTGACTGAAAGTAAGCCACATTGAGAGGTGAAAGTTTTCCTGTTCATGTTGAACAGTGTGCCAACATTCATCTTCATATCACATTGGAGAGGGTTTACTGATAAAAAGTCTTCTTCCTTATTTTTCTTTATGTACCAAACTTAAAATAGCAACTTTGCAATGCTAGTTTTGTCATTTGAAGCATCCACTAATAAATGCAGAGATTTTTGTTTTTGTACCTCAGAAATGAAATCTTTCCTTACAACATCAGCAATATGAGGCATAAATTCAGCACATCTCATTCTGCTGTTATATTCCTTTCTGACTTCAGCATCAAGTTCATCCACCAACTCTGGCAAATTTACAATGTCTTCGAAGGTTTTTTGAAACATTTTTTATCATTTTTCATGCATGCTACTTAAGTTGTTGATTTTGATGCAGTTAATGCATAATGGGCTTGAATGCATTTCTGGCATTGGAATGATTTTCCATGCATTTTAAAAGTTTCCTGTTGGAATGGAGTACTGAATTTAAATTGGCTAATTCAGAAAATATAGCACAAGTTTCATATCTCACTTCACTGGTGTTGTGGTTAATATTTAACCACTGCATTGTCTTGCACCATATTTATTTAAACTTCTGTTGCTTCGTAGTTGGAATTTGCCTTGTTGAAATGCTACTGACATCTTCTTGTGCTTTCTCTGTTATCCGAACTCTTGCTGGCATAACATCAGTCTTCAAAGCTTTCTTCTATAACAGAATAGTAAAAAATTTGTTAGTTGTGACTGTTTCATATTTTCTGCTTTTGCATTTTATGGAGTGAACTTCATGGTCAGCAGGAAAGAAATGTAAAATAAACACAAATAACTCTTTAAGATGCGTGATTCCATGCTTCCCCCACGACATAGATGAGAGCTACAATCTTTTGGGTTATTATGCAGCGAGTAGTGGTAATTTCTTAATGGCGTGTTGGGAAAACCTATCGTTCCCATCTTCAGGGTTCAAGAATCCGAAAGAAAGCCTGTAGTCCCAATACGGAGTTAATGTAGGGAAGAGTGTGGGCAGTGAAAAGTCTCAGTAACGTGGTGTCAGCCAACCCATAGCATCAACCCTATTGGCTGACACCACACTACTGAGACTTTTCACTGCCCAGACTCCTCCCTATATAAAATCCGTGTTGGGGCTACAAACTTACTTTTGGATTCTTAAACCCTGAAGATGGAAATGACAGGTTGTCCCCAAATGTCGGCAAGAAATTACCACTACTCGCTGCATAATAATGCAGAAGAGCGCAGTTCTCAACTTTTTAAGACGTCTTAAATACTCAGGCCTGTATACATTCACCATATTAGATTCTGGTTAGTTTGTATTTCAGTACAAACCATAATTCTTGAAGTGGCACTATGCTGTCTGTGACTGATTCTGACTTCACATAGCCTAGCTGCTTCATCTACTGATGACATAGTTTGTTACCCCAACCACCCTTATATGCATGGACTAGAAAGAGTGCAAGCTACCAAGTAGTATGTAGTGGACAGCTGCCAGTGATGAAATACATGGTCAGTTTTAAACTGTTTGTATATATGGAAAAATCTGCATTACTGATGATCAAACTATTGGGTGCCAACATACAAACTAAAGTTGCCTGAGTGACCAAGCATGTGGGATTTGTGGACCTCTGCCTGAGACTATCAATATATGAGCCCAGAATGAAAATCCGTGAGTGAAATTGGGTTTTAGTGTTGAATTATAACTAATCCATGAGTGAAGTTGTGTTTTAATATTGGATTATAAAGTAATTACTGAAATGTGACCATAACATGAGGTTTGTAGGGCTGAAAGTTTGTGCATTAGGAAAGTAAGTTTAATGAGTTCTGTCTGTAACTTCTTGTTAGCAATCAGTTTTGACATTCACATAAAGAACAGTTGCAGTGTACTGAGTTAGTTCAGTATCATTTTTATATTGAGCTTCAGTTTTGTACAGATTTATGTTATGTTTGAAAGCTGTTTGTACTGAGTGTTTCTAAAAAGAATGACAGGCAAACATCATCTTTAGTGTGGTTCGTATGTGTAGATAGAGTGTGTTGTCCCATTTTGTTGTAGGTACTTCTGTGATACTTCTTCATGTACTCTGTAGTTAAGAACTGTTTATTACTTGGTGAGGCATAACACAAGAAGTATAATTTGATGTTTTTCTGACTGTGCATCATAGTATAGACTTTTTCAAATTACCAACTTAATGCACAATTCCTTTATTCTTCAACAAAATGTGTGTTACACTACGATCCTCAACATGTTTCTAGCAGCGCGCTGCTCATCCTCAGGAGGACAGATTGTATCACCACAGCCTCTGGTATCATCACCCTCTGTAAATAGCCATGCAGTGTGCACCTGCATACTGTACGGCTATTTACAGAGGGTGACGATACCAGAGGCTGTGGTGATACAATTTGTCCTCCTGAGGATGAGCAGCGTGCTGCTCGAAACATGTTGAGGATCATAGTGTAACATACATATTGTTGAAGAATAAAGGAATTGTGCATTAAGTTGGTAATTTGAAAGAGTCTACAAGAAGTATAAATATTTATAAGTGTAATATTTGTTACATGTCATTACTGTGAAACCTCTTATATCATTTTGATGTTTAGTTGTGCACTAAAATGCAATAAGAGCAATTAAAATCATGGTGGTGGTGGTGGTGGTGGTGGTGATGACAATGATATGATGAAAGTAATGACAGTGATGGTGGTGGTGGTGATGATGACAGTGACAGTGACAACAACTACAATAAGTTATACAGAACTGATTACCACTGTATGTGAACCACACCTTGAAAAATTGCTGTGGTTAGAGTAGTGTCCTTTATGACTTAGCATGTTAATGTCTCACTATATACATACCTTATTTTTGTGGCATCAAATTGCAGTGCCATAAAGGTCACTGTTAAAGAAGTGAGACTGCCAACATTGATAGCTACTGTAATGGACACAAAAGTTATGAGCATGTTGGAAGGTTACACAGGATGTTTATATTATCAGGCATGTGACTTTTATAGTATAATTTATTGTAACTGTAAAAGAAAAATGTTGCTTTACAAACTAATAAGGAAGCATGAGATTGACAGATTAAACCTAAAGGTGTGAAGTTTCTGTTATTAAAATGAAAACTTGGAGCCTAACCTGAATGAATTACAATTTTACATCACTAAAATTCTGTTGAAGAAGAATATATGAAGCCTATTTGTGCATTAGAGTTAAGTTTGGTGTGTATAAATCATAATGAGTCCAAATGTGGTGTATTGAATGTGAAAGCCTAAAGTTGTGTCCCTATATTGCTGCTTTAATGTCCACTGATTACAGTCAAGAATGTGTAGTTTGTGTTACTAAAATCAATACTCAAGGTCTAGCCTTCATGTATTACTGTTAATTTTTCTTCTTGCCTGTATTTTTGTCATGTACTTTGTACCATGAATTGTGTACAAACAGATATTAATAAATGCAGAATTACATATTTGAAAGAGGGGTCCATTAAGGAGGCGAAGGTCGGCTTTGGACTCTAGTGCCCTCTAAGAAGAAGAAGAATTTGTACCGTGCCATGCCTTCATTTTCTGTGAGTGCTGTGCAGGCAACCATGCTGATTCACAAAATGGTGACCTAAGTGATATTGAAGACAAGAAGACACATGTATATATTTTACTGTTGTTACCATATCTTTGGATAACTCCAAAACTCCATGGCCTTAGTCCGCGAGCGAACTATACTGACAGAGCGGCCGCCGCCGGTCGGCGAAGTTAGTGCCAACTTTTGCGGGTAGAGGGGTGTCACGTGGTCAGCACAATGGTTCCCCACGGCCGTTAATCTCTGTTTTATAGACCTGGAGCCGCTACTTTTTTATTCAAGTAGCTCCTCAGTTGACCTCACGAGGCTGAGTAGACCCCGTTCCAGACCCACTACTACTCAGAAAAATCTGGTAGCACCGGGAATCAAACCCGAGACCTCTGTATCTGTAGCCAGAAACTCTGACCACTAGACCACAGAGGCGGTCTATCTTTGGATAACAAATATTAATATTTTGAAGTGTTGTGGAATGAAAGATTGTCTGTGAAGAATAATGACTTGTGTACATATTATGGTCCAGAGCCAAAAAATACACATCGTTTCAAAATTTTGCCCTTGGATTTGTGCAGTTTAATCTGTTTTGACTCTGCCATTTGTGCTGTGTTGCAGTGTGTATGGCAGTAGTGGAGAAGTTTGCCAACACGCTATCACCAGATGTCAGGTCGAACACAAAAAAGATAGAAGATGAGTTCCGAAAGTTCTGCAGGACAACAAAGGGCAAGGAGAATAGGTTTGTAAGTATCAGATACACAATATCAATATTCAAGGCATGTTCAATAAGCAAGGTTCCCCACCTTCTAACTTTGATGTTAATTAAGCATTTTGTTTTATGGTAGGCGTTAACACTTGTATTAGGGGTAACCTGCAACATACAGTACAACAGTCATTCAGGTGCTGTTCATGCGATAGGTTGATGTGCAGTGGCAACAATGCTGGGAACTTGGTCCCACAAAGAATTTCATAGTTTGGTTCAGTTTAGAGGCTATATTTATTTACTTCTTACTGACAAAGTGCATTTCAGTTTACACAAATGTAATGTGATTTGGTGGTCTAGTCATTTTCTGCTTGTACAGAATAATATGGTTATTGGTGTTTGCAGATATTTTTTGACACCAGCGTACATCCTTGGTTATTAATTATTGTTTTATGAGCGTACGGGAACTTGTCTCAAAAGCACATGACACATGACATGAACTTTCACCACATATATGTGTTCAAGTCAACAGTATGACGCTGAAAAGACGGAAAGCATCCGTTACTGACATTCAGGACTAATGTAATTTGTCAGTTTTGAAGCATACCACTGGTAGCATAACATGTCTCTGACAGTTGTGGTATGTGACTTTCTTGCATGGTAAAATTTGTCTAACATGAGCTCTACAAACCGTTGGTGTGGCTCTTGAATCAGAATCCCCATACAAATCAATAATACAACACAACAAATGAAGATGTGTTTACAACATTGCCATGCGTCATCTGTTGATGTGCATTAAAAACCATAATCACTGTGAATATAATTTTGTTTCTGCAGAAGGTGAAGTAACAATTATGTTATGAAAACTTTTGCAATTTTATATGACAAATTGCATTCTAAATGTTATAAACGAAGAGATATTTCAACACTGTGCTTAGAATCATTTTTCTTTAACGGTTATATGTTTACAGCAAATTAGCATTGAAATAACTGAAAGTAAAGTGGCTAGTAAGAATTATTAAGTAAATATGTAGGAGTAAAATAAAAGAATAAATAGGGCAAAAATATGTTAGCATGTGACTGAAACCAGCGAGCTGTCACATATCCAATTTTACCTCAGCCCCTAAACCACCTGACATGGGATGTTTAAATTGGTTATTGTTAAATACTAGTCGCATTATGAATGATGGAAAATTTCACATTCAGTTTTGTCTGCAAGTTCTGAATGTGGGTTTATAGTGCTTGGTCATTTTGTGTCATGTCGGAATTTTTTGTCTCCAGAAAGTTTAAAATGAATTGTAAAGGACTAGATTGTGCATTCTCGCTGAGTGTAGGAAAAGTTGTAACCCATGTGTTCAGTATGCACATTGAAAAGGATTTCTCTGGGACAGACACAAAATATCTTCCTTAAATTATTGTTATATAGTTAGAAACTGTCATTTTACAGTGCTATTATCTGGGAGGTCTGGAAGACTCTGCTACAGGCATTCTTGGAGAGCTGTCAAAACCAATTTCATGGTCTATGCCTGCTGATAAAGTATGTGAGAAACTAAAAAAGAAAGACTCTCAAGTCTGTGATTTACGTTATGGTAAGTTCCTATTATTAGCTTACATGTCCTGAAGTATGAACTGTTTGTAGTGAATTAGTTGAGTAGTAGTAAAGAGAAACTGTTTCTATTAATATGCAGTGATTTTACTGTCGAGGAGTATATTGGACAGAGACTCATGGAGGACAATTATTGAGCGGACCAAAACTCGCAAAGAGTTGAAGCTTCTATCAAGAAGAAGAGAAAGATTTTACTATCAGTCCTGAGAGTTAGTATGGGACTGCAGGTTTTCCTACACACAGGAGACTTGCATTAGGTATCAGTTGCTCAAACAGTGCCTGAAATTAATTTCAGTTTTTCACTGTGCATTATTACAGTCAATCACTTTTATTAGCCAACTAAATGCACTGAATTGTACAAAACTTAGAGGTTAAAATCTACATTGTATAAAAGTTTAAAAGACACAAAATTAAAAATCACTGCAACATGTTTTGGATTGTACGTGATCCGAAACATGTTGGAGTGATTTTTAATTTTGTGTCTTTTAAACTTTTATACGACATAGATTTTAACCTCTAAGTTTTGTACAATTGAGTGCATTTAGTTGGCTTATAAAAGTGATTGAGTGCCTGAAATGTTGCAAGGGAAGCACAGAAAATCTGCCACGTAAGGTCATTTGGGTATTATGGTATTGTTACAAAAAATTAAGAATATTTTATTTGAAAATTCTGTTACTGCAGTGTTTGGTTTTCATGTAATGTGATTACTAGTGCTGTGAACCAAAATTTCAATTCAGTCACATTAGGTGTGCTGACCGCAGTGAAAATGTATTTGTTTAAGATGGAAATTCTCATATGTATACAAGTTTACAACAATAATGGGCTTGCATTGTATGAAGATAGCTGATATTAAGAGCCAGTTACAATGTGATTTGCAATTTTGTAGACAAAACAATAGACCTGCGAACAGTAGACCTGAAGAAGCTGAAAGTACGAGACCTGAGGAAGATCCTGAGTGACTGGGATGAGACATGTGAGGGCTGCATCGAGAAGCTGGACTTCATTTCAAGGATAGAGGAGCTTAAACCCCAGTACATGACACACCAGGAACTCTAGCCATATCTGTCTTTAGGGGACTGAAAGGCCAGTTCTGCTGGAAAATGGCAAGTTTCATTGCTACAGACTGTATTTACTTGTGGAATGATTTAATTTCATATTCAAACAGTGTGGACATACAGTTGGCAAGTGAAGTAATATTGTCCAAGGTAGTTAAGAAATAAAACTGTTTGCTGTTGTAATAACTGGGACAGAGAATGCCTTAACACAGAGCACATGTCATTTGGTATAAAACATTTTCAAGATGACTAGAACTTATCCTACCTTTCACACATCACAGATTACACAAGACACAATTTAATTGCTTTGATATATCACAGCTGTACAGGAATTGGTATTTTTTGTGTTTTGTTGACCGTGTGTCTCTGTATAATCTTGTAAATAAAACCAACTTGGTACACAATTTGTTATATTTATATTTATCAATCTCTACATGTTTCGGGTGACTATATGCCCATCATCAGGAGAAACAACTGTGTTTGTGCGTCACTTGGTACTCGTTATTGTAAAGTAGTAGGTTGAATTTTTCTTGGTAACTCTAGTGAATGCCTGCTCTGACCTTCGTACACCCTGCAGCGTGTAGGAAGGTCGCAGCAGGCGTTCACTAGTTACCAAGAAAAATTCAACCTACTATTTACAATAACGAGTACCAAGTGACGCACAAACACAGTTGTTTCTCCTGGTGATAGGCCTATAGTTGCCTGAAACATGTAGAGATTATAAATATAAATATACTAAGAACAAATTGTGCACCAAGTTGGTTTTATTTACAAGAAATTGGTATCTACTGCTGAGTTACAAATTTAATACTGATGTGCTAGAAGGTTAAAGATATAAAAAACTGGTGTCGGGAAAAATGAGTCAGTCGTTTTCTTGTAGGAATCTGTGAACATAACCAACCTGTAAAATGAAAAGTTGCTTTTTCGGGCTTTCACCGCATCATCTTATGCATAGATCTTGTTGAAGTGTACTGTCAATATACATAAAAATTGAGGTCTATTCCAGATTATTGCCAGCAAGTCCACTTTTGTGTTTACTGAGCAGTTTTTTGAATTGTATTGTGTATTACATAAAACATGTATTTGGAATTAATTCATTTACTTGCCAACCTTTTTTAATTCATGAAATTGAGAATGTGGTACTTTTTATTAAATTATTTACTCATTAATGTGGTCCAAGAGTCTGACTTTGAATTTGAAATATCACAGTGACAACCCCTAAAATATTTTAAATGGAAGTTGGGGTTGTGTCTAATTCCAGAGTGGATTTCAATGAAATGAGTGGCCTATGTAAAATGTTGTGAAGGTTATGGTGGGATTTTTATGTGTATGGGAACTAATGAGAACAGCAGTTGTGTTCGAACTTTAAAATTGCATTTCTTTTTTGTCCCTCATTACATTTAATTTTGTGCTGCAGGCAGGCTGTTGAGTATCATGTGTTCAGAAATTGTCATATACCCATAAGCATTTGTCATGGTGATGGTTTTGATGCTAGTAATTGTACAGACTTTTTCCCATATTCATTGTGTTTATTAAATCTTGGCTTTGGATATAATCCAAAATTTTATACATGCTGGCTCAGAAAAGGCATTAATTATTATATGCCTTAGACTGTTATATTGTATCAGGTTTGCTAACACATCAGTGTTACAAAAAATAACAGCACATGAGCAGGATCACACATTTTATTACTAGGCCATAGATTTACATACATAAATGAAAATTTACAGCACCGTAATTAGGTTTACAATTTGTTTTCATGTGTATACACTCCCTGCAGTTAGGCTCTGAAGACCTTATTAGGTGGTCAGCAGTTGTTTTAAATGAAGCTCATGTCCCAAAGTAGTGGGGTAGGTTTTCACCCTAGTGTCAGTCCTTGCATATGTCAGCACATGGTTATGCCTTGTGAAAGTTATTACATGCACTATAATAAATGGGTTCACTCTTATTCTGAATCCTTGCTCACAGCCAGATGGTCCCCTCAAGTGAAGATTTTGTTATGTGCAATACAGTGTGTATAAGAATGACTCACGTTATGTTTGTAAGGCAATAGTTCTGAAAATGTGTAGCATCATTATGTCTTGTATGATAAACAGTGGTGAAAATATAAAAAAAGTAAGGCTCCAAGGTTAGGCTGTAAGTTGTAATAAGCTCAAATGAAACAATGAAGAAAACAGAATACATAAAATACCAAGTTTTAGGCTATTGGTTTTCCCTTTGTTGTCATATATGTTAATAATTAAGAGAACATGGAAATACACTGGAGACGAGGCTTTCATCAGTCTGTGTCGCTGCGGTCATCCACCTCCACATTTCTGATAGAGGCTTCTGTAATAAATTCCATATATTTACAAAATGGATATTATCTCTCTGCTAGTGCTGCAGTTTGAATTTGTAGTCTTGCTTTCCAAACCCATTCCTGGTTTTACATACCTGTCAGTTCATAAGATTTTCCAAGATTACTTGCTAATTTTTCTGCAAATTGTCTTGCATGACTGTTGCCTTTAAGGATAACTGTATGTTCCTTATTCACTGAGAGCACCCCACTCCACTTTTTTTTTGTCTTCCAAAAACTTTCCTTTGCCGTTTTTATACTTTGTACTACATCAGATGGTTCTTTAAGGTTATATGACAGGTTGTTGTCAGTTTATACATTCTATTTGCTGGTGGCCACTGTATTTTTGTAATCATTTTGTTCTTTTATGGCAGCCTGTAGTTAGGGTACTTCTGTCCAATTATTTTCCATGGTTTCCTAGAATCTAATTTCTCATTTTGAATTCCATTCCAATTTGCTGAACGTCCACGTCCAACCTTTTCATTTTGTACGTCCTTGTTTTTGTAGCAATTTAGTAATTAATTTGCTGAACTAAGGTCTGCTGGAGTTTTTTCAAGCTCCAATTTCATTTTGGTACAACACTTACATTTACTTACATTGTTTACTTTTATTTTACTGTTCAAACACTGAGAACTATTTTTGTTGACCACAGCTATGTCCCACCATCTTGTATGGCAGATGTGTTGGAACATGTATTTTCATCAATGAGATGAGTAAGCATATTAAGAGCTAAAATAATTTATGTTGGTTGATCATTTGTGAGGCTCTGGAGATCAGATTTTGACAGTAAGTTTGCCACAAGTGTTTCCTGTTTAAAGTTTTCTATTATACCAAATGACTTTGAAGGTAAATTTGTGTTTTGGAAATGTGAACATGGAGGGGAAACCGCAAGCAAATATTGTAATGGACTGGCATCCTTACTTCAAGGCATTTGAAAGCCGTTACACTTGTTCATAGCAGGTTTGGACGTCATGACACAGTGCCAGATATAACTGAGTGGGCTGCAGCTTTACACT
>Ga0209628_10002451_pt1 | contig 12588 bp, 6 predicted proteins | sample TergutCu122P4_FD_187285 | JGI IMG/M metagenome (GOLD analysis project Ga0209628, IMG submission 187285) | Cubitermes ugandensis P4 segment gut microbial communities from Kakamega Forest, Kenya - Cu122 P4 (SPAdes) (version 2) | ecosystem: Host-associated > Arthropoda: Insects > Digestive system >...
AACCCAAAACACCTATATCCAAAGTTGAACGGTTACGGAGATAATGGCCATTGAAAAGTGTGGGCTTCTGGGGTGTCCACGTACTGTACGCCGTCCGTGACGCCATACTCGTACACTGTGCATGCCCGGCAACGAGACACCGCTAGCTAACATCGTAATGCAGTGACGTTGGCGATACCGTTACCGATATTGCTCTATTGATTAATTTACTATTTACTGTATTCTTTTATTCTGTATCAACTTTTGTACGTGCATATACTCTAACGACAATACTGTTCCTCTTAATTAGTTTTTCAACTGTAAACTTTACTCCATTTATGTCTTAATTATATGCCGTTTATACTGTGACTATTTCCACATCCATATGAAATTGTATTTCGATTGGATTTATGGAAAAATAAAACTAACTAACTAACACCTGTTATACCATAAAATTTCATTTTTGATGATAGTATGTCATAATTTACGCAGTCAAAAGCTTTTTGTAAGTCACAAAATTGCCCGCCAACTATTATTCTGTTATTGAGGGATGATAATATATTATTAATTAATGTATATATGGCTATTTCAGTTGAACTATTACACCTGAAGCCAAACTGTTCCTGCTGAAAACTGCTGGATTAACTAGGCTTCATCAGTCATCTTACTGAGTTCCACATCGCCTAGACACTCTCGAAACAAACCTACCGCCTTCTGCAAAACGATATCAATCTCATGGAAAATGTTGGCGCCGAAAAGCGATACGCAGTCTTACCAGATTTCACAATGTTCCACAGCAGACGATTCCATGCCAGTACCAACACGCAATCGTCGTGGATCGGGCGCGTATTGGCACCACCGTGGCGGCTCGGCGGTTCTACCAACAAAACAAAGACTTTCGTCCGGACCACAACAAATTCCAACAATCAGCATCAAAACATTTATGTGTCGCAGATTACAGCTTACCTCATAAACTTATCTCAGGATACATCGACTGAGAAAGAAACATTTTGCGTAGGGAATAACGGTGATGTCGTCGCGTTACGTTCATCATTCCAGTAAAGTATATGCACATAATCCTGGATCAGACGCAACATACTAAATGTCCATCATTCTATTAGACTCGACGCACGCAACCACGGATCGCACACAACACACTCAATTCAGTTCAGTTCAATTCAATTTATTCAATTCCATCAAATCCATTACAAGTCTAAGATACCTACTAGATATAGAATTAGTCGCAATGTACTATATCAGACACTTGTACATAGAAATTCAATTCACAAAATACTAATTATAATTTTTAGTGGTAATAAAATGTCATAATATATAGGTTATTTGATTGATTTAATTGATATGACTGATCGATCCATTTCCACAATTGCATTGGATGCGGACCTCGTCATAAAAATATACACATCATTTTATATTCTATATTGTACAAGATATAAGAAAAGTATATAGCTTCTTACGGAGACAACTTCCGATAGCTTCATGTCAAAAATACTAGACAGTATTATATACACAATAGCAAGACAATGTAATGCTAGAATATATCAGCATCCATACTATAATCTAAATGCACTATAGTATAGTGTGAAATATAAATTTAAAATGAATACAAAACTAAAAACAGTATGACAAAATATTTTATGAAATTGCATAGTACAGGCCAATCTGAAATTACCTATACTGAAATGCATCTGAAACAATCATATATCCCAACACTAGGAGGGGAGGTGTGCTATCTGTTACAGTAACAGTGGAGTTTGATGGTAATATGTCACAGTAGTTCAGTAAAAATAAGTAAAATTATGTATAATTGGAGTCCTAAACAAACATTTGATGTAATCAGGATGATTACAACCACAAAAATACTTGGTAATGTATCTATCCTTTCTCTCCTTGAAACTTTAATAATTACCAGTTTAGGAGTTTATTTAATATTGGAAATACTCCTCCAATGAATAGAAAGAGTGTAGGTACAAAAACTTTTTCAATTGTAATTCAAAATTCTTAGGGTCATCTGATAACTGTCATGTGTGGAGGGAGATAATTGTAAAACCTTACTCTTGAGTAGTAGATTCCCTATTGATATCCTGTAAATTCGATGTCGGTTGATGAAGGTTTGTATCTTGACTAGTGTTTATGCTATGAATCTCTGAATTTACTGTACATTGGTTTTTGTTTTTTTGTAACAAACATCATGAGAGAAAGTATATATTGAGACATCAAAGGTAATATTTTAAATTTCCTAAATAAATTCCTACATGAGACCCCCCTTCTACAGCCCATCATAATTCTATCTTCTTTTGCATCCTAAAGAATTTTTTTACTGTGGGGTGAGGTACCCCAAAATGGGAGACCATAATTTATGATTGAATTAAAATTATAGTACACTGTTTTCAGTGTCTCAAGAGACATGTATGAATTAACAATTCTCATTGCTTAACAAACTGCACTTAATTTTGGAAGAATGTATTCAATGTGGTATTTCCAGTTAATTGTATCATTAGTATAGATTCCAAGAAATTTTATGTTGGGTATTGTTGTGATTCATTTATCAAAATATGCAATTTTAATATGGGTTTTGGGCTTGTTTTTTGTAGTAAATTGAACTTAGTGATTTGATGTTTTTCTGACCTTGCATCATAGTATAGACTTGTTTCAAATTACCAATTTAATGCACAATTCTTTTATTCTATAACAATACATATGTTACATCACATTCCTCAACATGTTTTGAGCAGTACTGTGCTCATCTTCAGGAGGACAAATTGTACCACTGTAGCATCTGGTATCATCACTCTGGAAATAGACAGTAGTTCACCTATTTCCAGAGTGACGATACCAGATGCTGCAGTGATACAGTTTATCCTACTGAAGATGAGCACAGTACTGCTCGAAACATGTCAAGGATTATAATGTAACATACGTATTGTTATAGAATAAAGGAACTGTGCATTAAGTTGGTAATTTAAAACAAGTCTGAACATAGTGAGTTTTGTTAAAATTTATGGAAAGTAAATTTGTGTTTAGCAACTGCCCCTAATTGCCTTTAAAAGCAAGAGTTGGTGTTTCAAACCCCTTCAACATATTCCCAGAACTCAGGATGCCTAGAAACCTAAGAAAGATCAGCGATGTGGGTTTATGTCCAACACAACATAATTGTGATTATTTTCTTGTGACCGTATTCTGTAAATCAATAATTAACATATGTTTCATTGGTAGGCCTACAGATGGATAGTGAATCTTACGTGGAGTCATCACTTTGAACGGGAGATAACAAGACAGTAAGTGAAATGGCATCATCCAAATACTCCTCAGGAGAATTTTAAAGCTACCCCTTCAGCAGGGAAGGTCATGGCCACTGTTGTTTGGGAAGCAGAAGGGGTGATTTTGGTATATATTATGCCATGTGGTGAAACCATAAACACACATCTATACATTTAAACATTTAAAACCTTGCAGAAGCATTTCGGGGTAGTTTGACCTCACAACAATGTTGCTGAAATCTTCAACATGAAAATGCACAACCACGTCCAAGTTAGCACATGCAGACGGCAATCGAAAAACTTGAACTGTTCTTCACTATCCACCAGATTTTGGTTTTTCAGATTTCCATCTCTTTGGAGCACTCAAATGTGCAGTCCGTCAGAAAAGGTTTGGTAATGAAGACGAGGTAATTGAAAAAGTGATTGAGAGTATAAAATTCGGACCAGTACAATAAGGGGATAGGCGCTCTAGCTGTGTGCTAGTTCAAGTTCATTGAAGTTGACAGTATGTAAACAAATGAGATGTATAGTATATCCATCTAGTTATCCTATGAATATGATCAAAGAGTTATGTAATACATTACTAAAAACACTGTGGTGCAAAATGTTTTGCCCATCCTGTGTACTTATATTTTTAGGTTTCCCATATGAAGCCCCTGTAAAAAGAAATGCTCCATTTCCAGAGTATCAGTACAGGAGCCCTCCTACCACGTTCCCCTGACTGAGCCTCTGTATAGAGTGAGATGCTCCATTTCCAGGGACTTCTTTTGCATGTTTTTCAAAGTCCCCAGTAGAGGAGCCATCCCTCCAGTTTCCTTTTGCACAGCTCCAATAGAGAAGGGGTGCTGTTTTCTGAGCCTTCTTTTACTGGGCGCTCAAGAAACAGGTTTCAATGTCTGTGCACTGTGATTTTTTCGTTAGAAATTTTAGAAAAAAATAATGATGAATGTATTTTAATTTTAGTAATTTATTGGAAGAAAACAGGATTGTTACATAACAAAATTAGCAACCATAATATAATTTATTCATCATAGAAACCCAGAAAATCGTCGTCACTGCCACTAAAATCATCTTCATGGTTGTTTTCACTTGATGCATCACTTTCTTCATATAAAATATCATCTTCACGTCCATTTAGTGCATTGTTAATGCCACATTTTTTTAAAGACTTTACAACAGTCTCACTTTTAACTCGCTGCCAGGAATTTTTCACCCACTTGCAAACATTAGAAATCGAAGGCCGTTTCACTCTTCCTGCCTGTGTAACGTGACGAGTTGGTGCCTCAGTCCACTTTGCCCATTCCTCATGCATAAATCCCTCGAATGGTTTATTAACTGAAACGTCCAGAGGCTGTAATTGACTAGTTAATCCACCCGGAATTACTGCGAGATGCATCTTCAGCTTAGTGGCAAACCTTTTTGTTGATTCTGTTATATGTGCCTTGAACTGATCGCACACTAATAAAGATGGATTTTTAAGAAGACCACCTGGACGCTTGGACCACACTTTCTCTAACCACAGCTTCATTCCTTCTCCATCCATCCATCCTTTAGAATGAACATGAACGTAAATCCCATGTGGAATTACATCTTTAGGCAGTGTTTTTCTTTTGAAGATTAATAAAGGTGGAAGCTTTGTGCCCTCAGCACAGCACGCAAGATCAACAGTGTTACGCGTCTTCTCATTACCAGAAGTCTATATCATAACTGTCTTAGCACCTTTAACATCCACTGTTTTATTCGATGGAACATCAAACGTCAAAGGTACCTCATCCATGTTCCCTGATTGTCCTATCTCAAAACACAGCTTCTTTCTCATGTTTATGGAAGTCTATAATCTTTCTTTCGTACTCACGGGGCAGTTTTTGAGCTATTGTAGTTTTAGTACGCAGACACAGGCCATTTCTTCTCATAAATCTTTCGCACCATGAAGTTGTTCCAGCAAAATCAGTAATAGACATTTCAATGGCTAGTCTTCTCGCTTCAATTAAAATCATTTTCGTTGAAACAGCAATTCCATTCTTCCTGTGATCTATTATCAAGTTTTTAACATATTCTTCAAGTTTTGGCCATTTAGGAGCACAAGAACGTAAAGTTTTTTTACTCTTATCTGCTTTGATTAAATCTTTCCTTTGCTTCCTCCATTGTCATATCATCTCCTCTGTCGCAGGTGAGCCAGAACGCCTTTCAGCTGCCCGGTTTCCATGTTTTTCAGTGTAATTCACGACTTCAATTTTAAATGCAATACTGTAAGATAACCGTCTCTCTTTTGATCCCATGAGGGTTTTCTTTGATTTTAAACTTTAAATTTAACTCTTTAATCACTGTTTGTAAAAACATAAATAAACACAAAACAGATATACTTTAAGGAATGCGTAATTCACTTGAATTACACTTTGTTATTGCAGTAGCGTAAATACCTGGAATCACACGTGATGCAATGTATACATTAGGGTAAATCCCTGGATAAGAAAGCAAGCCATTCAAAAGCAGTTATGCCAGATCTCAGGATCTGGAAGCAAATTTCACTATCTCATGATAAAGAGGTTGTATAATAGATGTACGGGAATTTATAAGTTTGGAAATAATACTTACCCTTGGCGCATTAGACGCAGGTCGAATTTAGGTAAAATTTTTCGTGAAAAAGACTGTGTCTTATGGGCCAGGAAATATGGTAATAAAGACACTCTGTCCTGAATACTGTATTAAACTGAATGCATTTAATTTACTTAGAAATACTATGTAACTTACAAGCCATGCCAATGTCTACACACAAAATGCACATCCAGACACCAAACTAGAGGGAAGAGAAATAAAAAATCATTCTAAGCAAATGTTTTCAATGGTTTTTCAGACCTTATGGAGACAGTGATATCATATGAATGATCATTCATTTTGAAATAAAGTAAAATGGTGTTATTGGTCAAAATTTATTTGAAGAGGTTGCAAGAAATAAACATCAACCACTGTGTTAAGATCTCATACAAATGTAGTGTTGTCATGTTGCTGGAGGTTACGTGTAACATAAAGGCAAAATGACCCTACATATCACTTAACCTGGCATTGGATTTTCAGGGCCCTGGTGAAGAATTTCTTATAAATATCATCACATAGGACATCTGACACTTTTTAACCTTTGGCTTGTATACATCTAGATGCAACATAATTACTTGATCTGTCCACAATATATAAGAAGGCAGTCCACTTATTCTCCAAATCAGATTAACATAAAATGCCAGCACTTCAACTTGATGCAGCTTGTACGAAAATTATTGTGTAGTTTGTATTAGATATTCTACTTGACCTAACCTGTGAAACAGATTGTAGTAAAGAGGACATTACATTTGCAGTAAATTACATACAAAGCTAACTAACTAAATAATTAACTCCATGCAGCAGAGTTTCACTTCAGCAGCTGAGAGTTTCTCAGCTGGTCAAGAAAGTCCCTACATTTTATGTAATCCAAGGGTATATTATGTTGTTTGCAGAAGCCTGCCATGTTTGCCTAACCTGAGCCAAATTAAGCCAGTACACTTCCTACCATCCTATTTATTGAAGATAATTTTAATATTATCCTCCCATCTATGCCTCAGTCTCCCAATTGGTCTCTTTCCTTCGGGCTTCCCCAAGAAAACTCTTCTGCCCCATATGTGCCACATGCCTTTAAAATAAACATTCAAAGCCATGAGTTCTTACAAAGTATGTGAATTTCACCTTCCTGTGTTCTACGTTTAGGTGCCTGGAAACTGACTTTACAACAGCAATACCTAAATAGCTTACTGCTTTTCATCTATATTATACGTGAAAGGATCTTCACTTCCTTACAGCTATATCATACTGGATAAGTCGAGCTGTACTGGGTCAAAGTAAACATCTCTTATTGAAACACAATTTTATTCAGCATGTTCATCAGCATATCATTTAAAGTGATTTATAATTTGGCAAGTCTGTTGTGCATTCTTCTGGTGTGTTTCACAAGCTGACCTTTCACAGTAAATGCTCTGTTGCAAACACTGCACACATAAGGCTTTTCACCAGTATGTGTCCTAATATGGTTGTGTAGATCTGCTCGCCGCGAGAAGGCCCTTTTGCACAGAGAGCAAATATGACGTTTGATCCCAGAGTGTACAAAGGAGTGTCTTTTCAGGGTACGCTTATCCTTGAATGACAGCTGACATTCATCACATCTATATGGTTTTTCACCTGTGTGTACCCTTTCATGAACAGTGAGATCATGCTTACTAACAAAAGCTTTCTGACAAATGGGACATTCATGAGGACGTTCTCCTGTATGTTGTCGCACATGACGAGCAAGATGTGCCCTCTGTTTATATGATCGTTTACATTCGACACACTGGTAAGGCTTTTCTCCAGTATGAGTTCTCATATGTTCTTGCAGTTGTTGGGAGGTACAGAATTGTTTTTCACAAGAACTGCACTTATGGCCAGAACCTTCATGAAGTTTGAAATGCCTTGCTAAATCATACTTGTGCTTAAATGTTCTGCTGCACACCAAGCACTCATGCACTTCACCCATGTGGAGGACTCTATGCTGATTGAAGTATGACTTTGTCTTGAAAGCTTTACCACATTCACTGCACTCGAAAGGTCTGGGGCCAGAATGAACAACACCATGAATCTCCAGTTTACTCCGTCTGCTGAAACATATTCCACAGAGCTGTCACACATATTTATTTACACCATCATAAATAGCATATGTTTGGTGGTTAACAATTTTTCCCACTTTCTTTGGAAATGTATTCATTCCTAAAGACAAATCCATTACTTCACTGTAAACAATTGTTGCTCCATGTTTTCTATAATTAAAAAATATAAAACCCTTTACACTTTCTCTACTAACTAATACCTTCTCCTTTGAAAGGTCAAACGTAATAACATTACCAGAAATTAAGCATCAACTGAAAAGCAGTGAATATAAGAAAGCAGAAGAATACACCACATTTCAGTTCTTTGTCTTGAAAGACAACAGAGGAAAACTCCCAGCTAGAAAAGCCATTCAAAAGTAAAGAAAATACAGTAACTCCTCATACCAACATGATATAACAGCCTTCATATTAGAAACAACAAACACTACATTTTTCTTAATTATTTCTCATTTGTGTTTTACATACAAAGTTACACCACAATAATGCAATAATTAACTGTCACAGAAACAAAATTAAGAAAATTTATTTCATACCAAATTAAATGATAAATTAAACTACATACTTTGAAGCTAAATTACACAATACAAAATTTGACTTGTTCTCATCCTCACTCACTCACTCATTCACTCACTCACACCCCTTCCTATCATATAAATATGTATGTATGTATGTACCATATTTCCCGGCCCACAAGACGCACCGTGATTTTTTCATTAGATATTTTAGAAAAAAATAATGATGAATGTATTTTAATTTTAGTAATTTATTGGAAGAAAACAGGATTGTTAAATAACAAAATTAGCAACCATAATATAATTTATTCATCATAGAAACCCAGAAAATCGCCGTCACTGCCACTAAAATCATCTTCATAGTTGTTTTCACTTGATGCGTCACTTTTTTCATATAAAATGTCATCTTCACTTCCATTTAGTGCATTTCTAATGCCACACTTTTTTAATGACTTTACAAAAGTCTCACTTTTAACTCACTGCCAGGAATTTTTCACCCACTTGCAAACATTAGAAATCGAAGGCCGTTTCACTCTTCCTGCCGGTGTAACGTGATGAGTTGGTGCCTCAATCAACATTGCCCATTCCTCATGCATAAATCCCTTGAATGGTTTATTAACTGAAACATCCAGAGGCTCAGTTTAGAGGCAAGCCTTTTTTTGATTCTGTTATATGTGCCTTGAACTTATCACACACTAATAAAGATGGTTTATTAAGAAGACCACCTGGATGCTTGGACCACACTTTCTCTAACCACAGCTTCATTCCTTCTCCATCCATCCATCCTTTAGAATGAACATAAACGTAAACCCCATGTGGAATTACATCTTTAGGCAGTGTTCTTCTTTCAAAGATTAATAAAGGTGCAAGCTTTGTGCCCTCAGCACAGCACGCAAGATCAACAGTGTAATGCGCCTTCTCATTACCAGAAGTCTTTATCATAACTGTCTTAGCACCTTTAACATCCACTGTTTTATTCGATGGAACATCAAACGTCAAAGGTACCTCATCCGTGTTCCCTAATTGTCCTGTCTCAAAACACAGCTTCTTTCTCATGTTTATGACATATTTATGGAATTCTATAATCTTTCTTTCATACTCACAGGGCAGTTTTTGCGCTATTGTAGTTTTAGTATGCATACACAGACCATTTCTTCTCATAAATCTTTCGCACCACGAAGTTGTTCCAGCAAAATCAGTAATAGACATTTCAATGGCTAGTCTTCTCGCTTCAATTATAATAATTTTCGTTGAAACAGCAATTCTATTCTTCCTGTGATCTATTATCCAGTTTTTAGTAAATTCTTCAAGTTTTGGCCATTTAGGAGCACATGAATGTAAAGTTTTTTACTCTTATCTGCTTTGATTAATCTTTCCTTTGCTTCCTCCATTCTCATATCTTCTCTGTTGGAGGTGAGCCAAAACGCCTTTCAGCTGCCCAGTTTCCATGTTTTTTCAGCGTAATTCATGACTTCAGTTTTAAATATAATACTGTAAGATAATCATCTCTCTTTTGATCCCATGAGGGTTTTCTTTGATTTTAAACTTTAAATTTAACTCTTTAATCACTGTTTGTAAAAACATAAATACACACAAAACATATATACTTTAAGGCATGCGTAATGCACTTGAAATACACTTGACTACACTTTGCTACTGCAGCAGCGTAAATACCCGGAATCACAAATGATGCAATGTAAACGTTAGGGTAAATCCCCGGATAAGAAAGTAAACTGTTCACAAGCATTGATGCCAGATCTCATGATTTGGAAGCAAATTTCACTATCTCGCGATAGAGATGTTATGTAATAGATGTACGGGTATTTATAAGTTTGGAAATAATACTTACCCTCGGTGCATAAGATGCAGGTTGAATTTAGGTCACATTTATTGGGGAAAAACGTGCGTCTTATAGGCCGGGAAATAAGTTATGTATGTATGATGTGCGTGTGTGTGTACATACATACATATGGAGGTATGTGCCTATGTATGTATGTGTGCACATCTGTATGTATGCATGTATGTACATATATTCGTGCACTGCAAGTGTGCACGTGTATGCGGTTTGTTGAAATGGAAAGTTTTCAAGGACTGTTCTGGATAGAGGAGTACAGGCCATTCAAATAGTCCCAATGGGCATTAAGGCAGCATCCCATTGAAAACCAGCTGATGGATCCCCAGAGCAGAGAAATGCCTGGGCAACTGCTGGAACCATTGCAACAGTGTAGCCCGGATGTCTTTTGTCTGACCCAAATACATAGCGTTTAGCACCTTCTTGAGAGGGCCAGGCTGTCAGAAGTCACATAATGGAAGGACCAGATTATAAAGAGGATGGTTTAACACCTTACAGCACATGCAGCACAGTTCATACTGGACAATGCGCGCACACTGCAATGGATGCATGTCATACAATAGGATGATATCCTTTCTGAGCATATCAAGATGGTGTTATGAAGGTTTTGGAGAGTTTCATGATAATTAATGCTGCAGATGGTGATGCCAAGGTCCTTATTAATCACTAGTATCAGAAATCCACAATATCCAGCTTTGAAAGATACTGTACCTGAAAATCCGGCATTTAAACATGTGACACAATGTTCCTATTTAATCAGATGCACCTGTTCTACTGCACACTGCATGTTTAACTGCTGATACATCATGCACACTGATGTGATCACCCGTGACTAGTTACACTTGCTGGCAGGTGCACAAACAGTTTTCATCTGAAGAACATTCATATACATATTCCACAGCAGAGAAGTATGACACCCATGCACAAAACAATTTAAACAAACAAGGTTTTAATGTGCAAAAATTGTTTCTCTTTATTCTCTATGGCTCAGAATTCTAAACTGTTACTGACTGCAAAACTGGCAACTATTAATGAAAGAGAACTGTCACTTATTTACCACGACGAAATGTAACCCTCCCCATATTGCAAAACTTCACTCAAAATCGTAAACCCTCTTCCTTTTCTTTAGCCAAAGATAGTTTTTCTCTTTTCACTCATGTCAGTCCAGAAGAGTAAGAGAAGCATGCTCGCAGTCTAGGATCGTATTTACCAGAATTAAAATAAGGGAAACATAAATTAACGGCACATTTCAAAACATAGTGCACAAGACACAGACATAAACTGTTAATACAAAGAAAAAAAAGGATGCAGATTATTAAGGATGGAGTACTGAGTTGAAATATCAAGTAGGTATCACTTTACAGAATTAATAAAATACAGATACAAATAGAATGTGTTTCACTATGGTCTGAGGAAGAATATTCTCTGTCAGTATACCACAGTGTGCGGCTGTATGCTCCAAACTAAATATATGAAGAAGATTACATGCTCAAATGTGAACCCAACTGAGCTGTTGAAAAATAATAAAATGGAATATTAACAAGCAAAACAAAATAAAATTACAACAATAACTAAGAACATAAAATATCTCAAGATTAATACAGAGACATAAATTAAGTAAAGGCATTACACCAACTTCAGGGCTGTGCCATGGCTCTGGCAGTAAACAGATGGACTCTACCCATGGAGGTCCAGGCTCAATCCCAGGTGGCCCATCTAGGATTTATGGTTGACAAGTAACACTGCTATACTTTGTGCTCCAAGTACTTTGGTTTCCCTGTCAGTATACTTCTGCCAATGGTCCATAATCATATTTCATTCCATCCACCAGCAACATATTATCAGCAATTGACAGCATCATTAAATAAAACGGACATTATAACTTAGAACACAGGTAGTAAAGGATAAGAATGGAGATCTACTTGTTTACAGAGTGTCCCAGGAGGAATGTGCCAGACTTCGGGAGGGTGTTCCTTATGTTAAAGTATATCGATATAACCCAAAACACCTATGTCCAAAGTTGAATGGTTACGGAGATAATGGCCAGAGAAAAGTGTGGTCTTCTGGCGGGTCCACGCACTGTACCTGTCAGCTGACAAGTCTTATCCATGTCCATCCTTGAGTGTGGTGTCATATGACGGAAATTCAGCTCACGCTAGCACTAAACTGCATATGTACTTCCTTCAGGGTGATAATGTATTACACATTGTGAATGGTTGGTAGGTTAGTTGTATGGAGCTGCTAAAATACCTTTTGTTTTTTCCCAAGTGTATAGTGCTTGGAACCCTAAGGACAACTAT
>Ga0209628_10002452_pt1 | contig 12588 bp, 6 predicted proteins | sample TergutCu122P4_FD_187285 | JGI IMG/M metagenome (GOLD analysis project Ga0209628, IMG submission 187285) | Cubitermes ugandensis P4 segment gut microbial communities from Kakamega Forest, Kenya - Cu122 P4 (SPAdes) (version 2) | ecosystem: Host-associated > Arthropoda: Insects > Digestive system >...
AGGCCTGTGTATCATGCACTATGTGAGGGTATACTCATACCCTCACACAGTGCATGATACACAGGCCTCACAGGTCACAATATGCAGCCATAACACTGAAAACGTCCTATACAGCCTCTACGTATCTACTTTTAATCAAGTGTGTAATTTTTAGCAAAGTACTGACTGTAGCTTCCTGATGATGGTTTCCTTGTAAACCGAAACATGTTGGAGCAGTTTTACTTATTTTAAAACTGTTTTAATAACTCTACGTTTCTTAACGTTGTGTGCGTCAGTTGGTTATTAAAGTGTTGAATATTATTGATGCACGGTTTAACCATGAAGTTTTTTGACTGAAAAGCTATTTAATGTGTCACAAACAAACTTGTTAAAAAAACTGCTTAGATCCTATTAACCTACACCACTCTATTTGTTTCCACAGTAAGTAGGGCGAAATAATTATCTGAAATTAATTTATTTTAAGTATGTACGAAATACATTATGTACAAAGTACGAGTATATAGCAAAAATACCAGTTCTGAAAAAAAACCTAGACATTATTTCCAAAAACATAACGGCATCTGCTAACACAAACCAGGAGCGTACAATGTGACTAAAAGATGAAGGCATATACTGATGAAATTACGTCCTTGTGTTGTGTGTGTGTGTGTGTGTGCGTGCATGCGTGCGTGTGTGTGGGGGGGGGGCGGCAGGAAACACATTTAGCTTTCAGACGGCTATCTGTTAGGAAAATTAAGACAATGTCAGAACTTTAAATCCACAAAGATCGAGATTTTTTTTTTCAGCATTCGCCCCACAAAGTGGTGCCCACTGTATGCTGGGGTGTCTCTCCGCGGGAGCGTGCATCATGTTGTGAAAGAGCTCCGGCAACACGGACTTATCCGCCAATTGAGTCAGACAGCACTTAATCTTTCGATATCGGCAATCGATATCTTATAATAGTCGCCTCAACTCGTACTCTTCCAAACGCTTTACCATAACGAAGGCACAGTGTGACATCAGAGTTTCTCATCACAGCTTAGCACAGTATAAGCAAAACCGCCCAATTTGTCTCACTGTTTCCTCTCCAGATGCGAGAGATTGAAATAAGACTTACTTTGTACAATTTTCTCTTGTTCCGTGCATAGGGTGGTTCATCTCTCTAGGAATATTATAGATCGAAGGAATGAAAATGAAGTTTTCACGACCGTAAGGATTTAAAACGTGGTTTTTTATATTGAGAAAGCGTATCAATCTTTCAGAAAAATGTGATGCTATTATATTCAGGTTAAAAGTAAAGACGGAGGAAGATTGTTCTTCAGAAAAGTTTGTGAAATGCTACAAAGCTACATATTGTCAAGTCGGCATCTGAAATGAAGAGATTATATTTGCGAATGAAGTCTACAGTAGACTACAAGGAAGGTATTATAGAAACATACAGAAAATTAACCTGTAGAAGGCCAAAATTAAGTCGTATTATATATATTCTCCGTCTACCTTGAAAAGAACACAAGTGCTTTCACTATAAAAATGAGCATCTGGGTGCTGCATACGAAAAAAATTGTTGCCACCTTCGAGAATCACACTGTATGGAAAAAAATGTAGTTTTTAGCGCTAAACATAGTTGTACATTTACAAACCACTAACCACTATACTTCACCTAAGTTCATTTTGTGAATTAGTGTAATCTAATACTTTTAAAGACAGGCATTAACATAAATTAGAAACGAAGATTAAGTTCGTACCGCGCTGTAAACACACTCCTTCATTATACAAATCAATTAGCAAAGGCCGCGTTGAGAAATAACTGCTGTTCTTCCTAAGAAACATACATAATAATTAAATTTACTATGCACGCAGATAGTATAAATCACCATAAGATAATTTAAGGCACAAGATTTGGAGGAAGTATAGAACAGCTGACAGACACCAGGGAATCCTCAGCCAGGAACCTCTCGCAAGGTAGCATACTATTACAATGGATCATACGAGAAATATTCTATCAAAATGTGTAATGGAATGAACTGGATCATATCACAGTACACAAGCTGATTCCTGTAACCACTACGAATTTCGCTTTCACAGAAGATCGGAGATGCTGGCCGGCTGAGTCACAATCAGTTACTAAATGCAGACCTTGCTTGACGTAATGGTTTCCTAGTTATATATGGTCGAACAAAGGGTCAATGAACTGCTAGTTGCTTCTTTCAATGTAACATCAATGATTTAACCTGCTGGGACTAAAGGAAAGTTGGTATTTGAAGTGGAAGAAACTTGATTGCTTCATTACAACTTTGAAGCATCTTTGACCACCCATGGAACAAAACTTACCCGAGAAATCGTGTTGGACTTCCTCAGATGGGCCCAATAAATCGTCTCACCTGCCGTTCGAACAATCGATACACCTGCAAGCCCACCACTGCCCCCTGGGGAACCCCGCACTGAGCGCCAATCACCTGGTATGAGCATCCGTGTAATAATGCCTCTGCTTTGTATCGATAGCGAAGTAATCGATTGCGAATGCGGAGAAGTGCTTTCAAAGAGATGGAACAGAATATCCAGTATTTGAAAAGGGAAAAATCTTGCGTGTACAGAGTACATGGAGGGGGAACAAATCACATAAATACAAACACTTCTCAGGCGTCGGGACAGGATAATGCATTCGGTATGTAACTAGGCTACAGTAAGGAAGACCGAGGAATCGGGTTTATATACGTAGAGTTCAAATCAAATCTGAGGCATGCTCAGCCTCTTTTCTTGGGTACCGGCGGCTGTTACCTCGGCGGTAAATCAGTCGGGGCGTGAAACTGACAAATCACTTTCAGCTAGTACCATTCGTTCATACGTATTAATGGGTTGATGCTTAATTTGGCGCAAGGACAAATCTTACCGTTAACTTTTAATTACGCCTTACCCAGGCTCTTCAAACAACTCGCTGAATGTGTTCATGAGTCTCATTTGAAGGACCAAAGGTACACCATCAGAAGATAATGGCGTAATTAGTTTAATTACGGAAGCTATAAAAGTACATATAAATGTAGGTTTCAGGCTCTTACTGCCTGTTTGTAATGGCATGCCCTTATTTATAAAAACAGCACGGCTCCTGCCTGACAATGAAAAAGAACAAAGAAAAATACCAGCCCTCTTATATGTGTTGAGTCGGATTCGAACACGTACGTTCACAGTAAAGATCTTGAACTTCTTATACTGAAGGGCTACTGGGATCACCAATAGGTAACTGTAAAGTATACATTTTCAGCAGCAGACTCCTAGAGGAAGAAATTCATTTGTATTTGAGTGGAGCCACTGTCCGTAAGATGAAGTGATGCAGTATCACTAGGGATCCCCTCTTGAACCAACTGATATGTATTCCGGGAACGGGCGACTCCAACAAGATGTCAAATAGTTCCCACGAGATAGCATACCGGTACATACAAGCATCGGACTTTCGTTTCGTTCGAGACCACCGCCACTGTGATAAAGCCAAAGGAACCTCTTACTGGCATGATTGTGTAAACCACAGACCCCTTGTTTTTTGAATCTACTGTTGTCAAAATATTTTAATAAACCATTTTATTTCAAGAAGCACGGTAGAATTAAAATTGACAAAATCTATATTCTTTTTTTGGACTTCTTCCCCCTTTAAGATAAAGCACAACGATCATTCGAAGCTTCGGGAAAAATTCAATACAAGATACAGCTTCATAACCCAGAACATGAGAAAACATTCTTCGTACGTGTTATCAAGCCTAACCAACCTTGCGGAGTAGGGTTGTACTTGAGACACAAATAACTATTCAGCTAGCCACGAAATTTCCTGCATTATATGGAACCCGAAAGTTTATTAGTGTGTCAGAAGGGCCTATCTTCACACACATATCAATCCAGTACACGCCCTAACATCCTCCTACTTTAAGATATATTCTATTATTACTTTCCCCTTCACGCCCAGGTCTTCCAAGTCGTATATTTCTGTCAGATTTCCTCATCATAACTCTCCATGGATCTCTGTTCTCCTCCAAGCGTTCCACATGGCCCTCCCATCTTATTCTGCTTGATTTCATCACCCAAATAATATTTGGTGAGAAGCAAAATCGTGAAATATTTTTTTTTTTTAATTTTCTCCAGGTTTATCCCATTCGATTCCAAATGTCTTCCTCTACAATCCATTCTCAAAAATCCTTTTCCCATATTCTTCCTTTAATGTGAGAGACCAATTTTCATAACCATATAAAACAACGGCAAAATTGTAGTTCTAAGTACCTTAATCTTTGTGTTTTTAGGTAGCAAATGGGAAGACAAAATTTTCCGGACCGAATGGTGGCAAGCATTCCACAAATGTGATACACGCATAATTTCTTCTTGCACATAGTTTTCATTTGCTAGTGTCGCTCAACAATATTTGAAATTCCCAATGTTTTCAAAGAATATGCTAGCTACTTTAATTTGTCTTTTTGTCATTTATTACAAAAATACTTTCAAAATTTATGAACTTTCTGTCGAGAAATCCTTTACTAAATTCTTGTTGAACTTTATGTTTTCCTTCCCGAAGTGTTAGTAAAGCAATATAGGGCCTAAATGTAACAGTCTAACACAACAGTTTATTGGTATATCTACAACCATTGATATACCAATAAACTGATGTGTTAGACTGTTACATTTAGTCCCTATATTGCTTTACTAAATCCGTTGGTTACGCACTGAAAACACTACGGTGAAAATGATGAAATTTCTCAGGGGAAATTCGGAGTTAAGAAAAACGTGACCCCATATTAAGTAATCGAACATTAATAACATAAGTGTTTAGGATGTACAATTTACACAGAGTAGACAATTTGAAATTTCACAGGGTAACAACGAATATAACATTGAACGACCTACGTGTGAGGGTGTGCAGTGTCCAAATATCCATTACAGCTCTGCCCCCAGGAAATAAGGATCCCTCGCTGCGGAGGGCACAGCTTTTGCCTCCACGTGTGTAGAAAACCAAAACCTAATACATTTCAAATCCGCATTTCTCAAGATATGTGTATTCAAAATTTGCAAATGATAATTGGCGTTTCTTGTAAAATAGGAAATTTTTGTTTACTTCAAGGTCCTTCCCCTTTGACATAATTCCTTGAGTCAGCACAAAACTAGACAAACATTGCACTGTTTACAGAGTGCCTTGGCATTCAAATGCCACTTAATTTCTTTCCATTGTAGCGAAATAGATGTCTTAGCTACCGGCCACGGCGTCCCCGCAGCTGAACAAACATTTCGTCTGCACTCACATCAAACAATAACACTGGATTAGCCCAAACAAAGGAGAAGGAAATAATTGGCACATGTACGAGTAGCTACTGTTTTGACAGCCGCCCGCCGGATATCCGACCCGCCTGGTTCGCTACATTGGGACCGCATAACGACGCCAACCTCTTAGTAAATTAACGCACCGAACAGTAGTTCACTGCATGGAGTAGCGTTCATTTTGAGACGTTCATATTTGCAGCCACTCGGCATGCATTTCATGAACCCCGAATTATTTGTGTACTGACATCGCTTATTTGGAAAAGTATCAGTTAAGACAATCGGTATAGGGGTGAAATGACAGGATGATTATTTAATAATGATTTGAAAAGAATGCAGAAGGAAGTGGTCCTGGCTAGGGAGGTAACACCCTTGCATTTATCTGGACTGAATTAGGCAAACCATAAACGACATATGTCAAAATACCTGAACCACGACATTCCGTTGAAGTCACTTCATTCTGCCAGTTTATGCTTTGTGACTTCCAGAGCTGACAGCGCATTGTTAAATGACTTACGGATTAAGAACAAATAATATTAATATTGTTTTGTATATTTTCGCAGTCTGAAGAGGTTTCAGAGAAAGACAAGGGCTCAGTTTTCAGGGTTTCAGTGTCTCTAGGAGGATTACACTGCCTATATATGAGACCACAAATTCAACCTAAAGACTATGACACTAAAATGCGGAATTTGTTCCACCGAAACGTCGATAAACACAGCCCATTTTCACTTGGTGAAACAACAGTATCAGCATCAACAGTAATCCACAATGAAAGCCAAAACTCAGTTAATAAATAACATAAAAGTAATAAGAGAAGACAAGATGAATAAATACCCAAATAAATAATAGAAACAGCATACCTGAGATTTTCGGTCATATAAAGGAGCAACTTACGAGCCATAATATCAAATAAAAATAATAACAGGCCAACTGCAAACTGAGACTTTTATAAAAATTAAGCCTTTTAAATACGAAACAGTATGTAATCTATATAAGATGCAAAAGTGCCCTTTCGCATAGGATCTACTTCGTACACTTCCAAAGACAGACGGACGTAGAAGGATCCGGAACTGGAGGGCATGATCAACTTCAAAACTTCTAATCATCCGAAAAAACTTTTATCACCCGATGCTTGAGTTGCAAGGTAATAACGATGAAGAATTGGAGAACTATTGTTTAACAACAATGATTTGTCTATTGTTTCTGGTTGTTATGGGGATTACTTTGCTTTATGTTTGGCTTGACTTAAACTTACACAAAAACTTACTACCTATAAAAAGCGCGAAATGAAATGAGGGCCTGTTTCTTGTCTTGCAAACGTAATACGGTGATTCTTATAATAAAAGCCAACGAGATGCACCATTTCTCAAATTTATTTTGATAAAGAACTCTACATGTTTCAAACAGATCTATTGTTCATCATCAGGAGTCTCAACAGCAATAGGTATTTGTCATGCTAGTTATGTTGACTGTCTGCTAGCGAGATCAGGATGACCTCGCTAGCAGACAGTCAACATAACTAGCATGACAAATACCTATTGCTGTGTATAGTGTTGAGACTCCTGATGATGGACAGTAGATCTCTCCGAAACATGTAGAGTTCTTTATCAAAATAAATTTGAGAAATAATATATCTCTTTGGCTTTTATTATAAGAATATATCACGATGCACAGTCCTCTGAATGTCAAATTCGTAATACGGTGACCTGCCTTTCATTACGACGAGCAAATGTCGACAGTGTTCATCACGTCTGATGCTATCCGCACAATAACGACATATTTACATTCGAAATATTCTGTTGAAGAACGAACAGGAAGTCGCAATGCAAATGAAATCGCACCCCACCACCTTATATATAACCCTCTTATTGCATTTTACCTCTCCCTCCCTTGCCAAATTTGCATTCCGTTAACGGGTACTGTCTGATGGTATTTCATCCCTAACATACAGAAGATTTCATGTTGCATTTTTAAAAAAAAAAATAGGGCTGGATTGAGGGTGAAAACATTAACAGTGAGGTCAGAATGACAGATTTCAACATTTGAGTGTTTCAAGTCTAGGAAGAGGCGGCAATAATAGTGATAGTGTAACCCTGTAATCTAATTCTGAGATGAAATACAATAGAAGAAACTTTCTTCATCCCCAGATCCTCCCCCTTGCTGCACAAATGAGCAGTAACTTTGAACGACAAAATAAAAAATATTTTTATACCGTAGCGGAACAAAATTAATAAAACCAATTTCAAATTTCCTCAACTGTCTGTTTCAACAACTTTTGTAAGTGCTTTGTGAATTTTAAATGTATCCTCATTCGTGTTTTTGTTATCATTGTTGTTGATTTTGTTTGTGTAGCCAAGCCTCGGTGTACGTACAGCGGCAAGGAATGGTTTAGGCATCAACAAGGCGGGGCTCTCCCTCTTGACAGTTGCATACGTTAAGGATTCAAAGTCCTTAATACACTTAAACACATCACGCAAGGACTGGAAGTAGGAGAGGGCAGTTTTATACATTGCAGCCGCCATGAGACGCCACTGGGTAACGGTGCGCAGTGCGACGAGAAGGAAATAAATGACACATTCATTGAGTTCTCATAATGTTACTTTACATACTCATAGAACATTTTGACGTCATATTGTAAGTTCTATGTGTTTGGATTGTAGGCTTAAATATATTCTCGTGAATATTTTTCACATTACGATTTCAATGGAAATTTATTCAATAGTATACCAACTTCAGGCAAACATTTTTCACTATCATCAGTATTCAATTTTTTTTATTAATATGGAAAATAAAACAAGGTACAAAATGTCCATAGTGTATGACACTTCTTGCAAGCCCGCTTTCATGTTGTTGTTACTATCCGTAAATTATTTCAGTGCAGTCGTCAACTGTTTACACGGAACTTTGGTTTGCCTTGTTTCTTGTATTTATCTCGTAAAGGTCGACATATCGAGCTTCCCACATTTATCGCGTAAATGGCGAAATCAATAAACCCTGCACTTTCTTCGAAACTAGTGAAGTGTTGTTTTTAAGGAAAAGTATTTTCTATGCAATGCTCACCAATTTCCGGAAGAGCATGGCCTTTTGGAAGAATCCCAGGCTTCGCCCGTTTGTCCTTCTGGTACGAGTAACATGTGGATGAAGACGAGTATGGAGCACTTTTGGAATTATACTGACAAGGAAAAACTGAAGTAATCGGAGAGAAACCTCTCATATTGCCACTTTTTCCACACAAACCTGACACGGAGAGGCTTGGGATCGAACAAGGGGCTTCGCGGAGAAAGAAAAGCGACTAACCCCTTTTTTTCAGTAGGAATTTTAAAATAATCAGTATACTTTGAATTATCTACATAATGAGGGGCTTAATGATCTGTACTCATCCAGTATTATTGGGGTAATAAAATCAAGAAGAATAAGAGGGGCGGGGCATGTAGCGCGTATGGGTAGAGGAGAGGTGTGTACAGGGTTTTGGTGGGGAAACCTAAGGAAAAGAGGCCACTTGGGAGACTCAGGCGTAGAAGGGTGGATAATATTAAGATGGATGTTTAGAAAGTAGAAGGTGGGGGTATGGACTGGATCGAGCTGCCTTAGAATAGAGACAGTTGGCGGGCACTTGTTACTGCGCTGATAAACCTTCGGTTTCCATAAAATGCGGGGAATTTCTTGACTAGCTGAAAACCGGTTAGCTTCTCCAGAAGGACTCTGCTCCATGGAGTAAGTAAGTAAGTAAATAAGTAAGTAAGTAAGTAACTATACTTTGAATTATCACACATCCAATGTTTCGCAATATTACTAAAATGTATTTGCAAAATAAATAATATAAATCACTTCAGTGTTTCTATATCATGTACATTCATTCCTGTTATACTGAAGCAGTGTTCTTTAACACAAGCTGATTCACGCGACTGTCACTGGCATAATGCATTCAGAATCACCAAATTTAAGCAGGATATTGTGTCTCTGAACTATTTTCAACGCATAGTCTCTCTTGATACTTCAACAGCAGTCCCATCTAACATAAAACTGGCCCCAACTCTCAACTGCCCATTTCTTTATCAGGCTTCTCCATAATCTCTCTTTTGATACTATACTCTGAGAACCCTGATACATAACACTTCTGCAGTAAAATGCTTGCTTCTTCGCACACGTGTATTCCCTTGTTGCAAGATGGGATATTGCCGTCTTCCAATGACGCTTGTGCAGCACGATCAAGTACAAGACCACTTCCAGAATTAATAAATTAAAAAAAATTGTGCTTCAAAGTGGCCACCTTTAAGCACAAGAATCCCAGTGCTACAAACCACCAACTATCTGATGGTACAGCTACCACACTGTCCCATTTCTGATAGACATTGCCATTTGCACTGAGCGTGCAAAACTTGTTAGGTTTTTCCAATGTAACATTTGCTGACCAATCAAGAAGTTCATTCCCTATAAGCTGTGGCAGATGGTTCAAGAAATCCCGTTATACTACCTCCTTCCTCAAGTCCACCTGTAATGCAAGTAGCATGATATTCTGGACACAGTATCACAATGTCCACAACAATAGCGTCATTCAAAGCATCTTAGAGGAATGTACGTTTCAGACTGAATAAAACTTCTGAATTCCATTACTGTCTAAATGAATTCATCTTCTGCACCACCAAGCCACACGAAGCATGCTTACTGTAAGTGTACTCGTTTCTGTCTCTGTTTGCACAACTACACATCTCGTCTTTACCACACGATTCCTCAATGATGGATTTTCTAAAATCTCACTTTATCTTTTGATATCCTCTCCTCAGATGTAAAGTTCCATCATTTCCAAAGCATTATTTTCAATTATTTCATCTGTGTTTGCTTCTCCTTTTGCAACGTGAATCTTCCGTTTAATTTCCCCTCGCTCCCTCCAGTAATAAACGAAAATTCTGCTCAGTCTCATGCAGTACTGCTCCTGACAGCACATCAAGCTTCAAGGCGCATAAGTAGCCAGTCCTGGTTTTCATCATCACAGTTCCATGGCTGCCACGGATGAATGTAAAAGAACCTGAGCCGGTCTAGAGAATTTTCTTTGCCATAAATATCACACATTTACTTTCCTGTTTCTTTGTGGGATACAGTCTTGCAAGGGAACATCATGTTTTGCTGCCAGGCTGATATCATCTTGCACTGCCACAACAGCAACAACAGGTTTTAAATCTTGGAAAATGACATCCTTCACAGTTACCATCACAGGCGTCGGAAACCAAATCTTAATTCGTTACATTTTGTCGTGAAATTTTCCAAAATGCCTGCCAACCTGCAAGTTTCAGTGTTTCAATACAGTACTACCTTTAATTTTTTTTTTCCAGGCACTGATAAATGGCTTCTTCCATCCAAGATATCTGTAAAATTAGTCTTTCTTGAAATGATTCTTCAAATGTAATAATATCAAGAGATATGCTGATAAACACAGCTTAATCAACTGTTTATCTTCAATTTAACTGCCAGGCAATATTTAACAGGTGTTCCATAACCCCACAACTGCATTCAAATCGAACATTTGGCGCCGTATCAAGTCACCACAGATTTGAAGACCTAAGACATGGCAGGGCGCAGGCGAAATATTGAGACCGTCAATCGTGTTTTAGGCCTTGGGTCGTACTTCACAGTAAACACTGTCTCCGTAATAAACACCAGTCACAACAATGTAAGAAGGTCTTCCCTTAATGTGCCTGTCACTCTTGTCCGATTTCAACGAATATCGGTATGTGTCAACAAAGTTTTGTACAAATTCCAAATACGAAGTTTCACGAAAACCCCTCTGGTGGGAGCCACTTACTCCACGCGTACAGACTGACTCACTAACTGAAATGAAAGCGCTTGCAGTCGCTCCTCGCTTTTGCGAACGAGCAAAAAGTACCAAAATTCGAAGCAATGGACGCCATAAAAGGCTGAGCTCTTAGTAGGGGCACTTCGTTGACTTTATTATCACTTCGATACAATAGGAATGGTTGTCAGTGCAGAAGACACCGGCTTGAATTAACTCGTATCACAAACAGTAACGTATTTAATGAAAGCAGCCCTAAAATACAATTTAAATAAAAGACACGCAGACTTACAGTGCACCTTGTTTTTTTTTACTGACAATCATACGTAACGTAAGTGATAAACAAAAGAATCACTCCTCATAATATTCAAGCTCTAAAGAGTTTACCAATTGTGTTTTTCTTTTTATTATCTAGTTTAAGGCAGATAAATTGCATTATACCAATAACAATTTGTGAAAGAACTTAACACTAGCTCTAAGATTATATACTGCTTGTAATATCGAGACGTGGCAAAGTTTTACTGTAAAAAGTATTCAAGAAATACATTCGTCTGTATTACTGTAGCCGTAAAACTAACTCAATGGAGCAGTTTCGGAAACATGCAAGTACACGTATAGTCGCTACAATGACTACGCTATGGGAAGGCCTATCCGGCGTTAGATTCCCGGTAGGAACAAGAGATGATCTTTTCTCCAAACTGTTCAGACTGGCCCTGACGTGTAATCCAGTTTCCTATTCAGTGGTTGTCTGGAGTTCTTCCTCCAGCGGCAAAGCGGCCATCCAACACCTATAGAATGGTAACAGGGAAACCTTACCGAGAGGTAAAGCGGTCTAAACGTGAGGTCACTCACTCACTTCCAGAAGTTAAGAATTGCCGAATTTTTGTCTTGAATCCTCCATACATTTTCATGACATGATAATTAATAAAGCACAAGGAGAACACAGGTTTTGACCACGGTAAACATTCAGATTTGGGGTTACTGTATTGTGACACCAGGTAGACTGGTAGACACTTGCATTGCTGTCTAGGAAATCTGCCGTCTTTATCTTCAAGAAAGAGAAGTTACTATGGAAGATCTTCTGAAACGTCGGTAAGTATCTACCAAATCAGACGGCTTCTCATTTAATCAGATTATAGTAATTTAATGCACTGTCTTTACATTTCCTTGTACGGAATGATGGGAACAACAAGAAACCACGGGCAGAATAATCGGTGTCCCGGCCCAATTTTGAACCAAAAGAGAGTTCACAACTTTTACTGAATCAGCCACGTTGTTCGGTCAGCGGGCTATTGTAGAAACCATAATAAACGAAGGCATTCCTTGTCCAGCGACTGTTCGCTTCTAAAGGTCTCTTCTCCATGGATTTGACAGTATGTTTTATCACAGTGTTCCTCAAATTTTTAAAGACATACAAAAGAATGTTTATGAGTTATTCTTAATAAAGAAACAGTAAAGCAGCAATTCAACAGTACTTCTTCATGTGGTCCAACTTTCTCGAAATTTTCTTAAAATTGCCTCCGTAAAGCAGA
>Ga0209628_10002453_pt1 | contig 12584 bp, 12 predicted proteins | sample TergutCu122P4_FD_187285 | JGI IMG/M metagenome (GOLD analysis project Ga0209628, IMG submission 187285) | Cubitermes ugandensis P4 segment gut microbial communities from Kakamega Forest, Kenya - Cu122 P4 (SPAdes) (version 2) | ecosystem: Host-associated > Arthropoda: Insects > Digestive system...
CCCTCACACACATTTCTGAGACCGAACTCAGGACCCTCCACGTTGGAGTACACCTATTCCATAGGGCGCACGAGGAGAGAAACACCACCGAACACCCCTCACACGTCCATCCCGGACGCCAAGAAGTTTCCAGCGTTGACTGAAATCACACTACGTAAGCTCGACCTCTCCATCTGAGCGTTTCAGTGTTCAGTAGACAGACAACTTCCAATCCCTCGCCAATTTCCACTCAGATCGAGCATTCTACTGCGAGTCCACTACGTAGTTTATAGATGTGTAACTACTTCTTGCAAGACAAAAGTAACTACTGATTCTCCGCCCTATACCAATGTAGTATCTGTCAAAACATTCTAACACAGTCCAGTATTTGATAATTGATATTTATAAGACAGTCGCAATAACTGTGCACCTCTTCCGGTATTTATATCTGTTACAAGTTACTGTATAGTTCTGTACACTGTAATACTACTTTACTTGTATTTTACCAGCTGTTGTGTTATAGATACACTTCATTTTGTAACCTTAACGCAAGACAATGTATATACCTGATATACTAGTTTTACACCTTACCTGTTATATGGCTTTACGTACTAATGAATAAGATCTATGTACATTTTCACCAACCTACCAATCTATGTGTACTCTTACACTACCTCAAAGAAAGAAAGAGATCTCGGTTCTTCAATGGCTTCTGCCTATAACGACAGTAATATGTAACTTAGTAAACTCCTCTCCAGGTTACCTGTGTTTGACCTGATGATGGCCTCATTAGAGTAAAAGGCCGAAACATGTCGTCATTTACTTAACCTTATGAAAAATAATAAATTTTGTTGCGTTTGACTTTTATACCTTATGTCATTTAATACAGTATCACACTTTCGACTTACTTCCGTGAAAAATGGCAACCGCGCTTACGGAGCACTGCGATACTGAAACAATCCAGCAGGATAGGCCACGCACAATCCAGAACCCGTGTTGTGTACGTGGTCACACAGTGAGGCATACTTATCGGAATAAAGCAACGCCATACATTTGTTTACGATTTACGGATGTTCATAATTTTCAACATAGCTGTCTTTTGTCAACAAGGATTTCTTTCTTTCTGTGTTCTGACACCAGACAATCTACTGCCAGCAAGTAAAAAAAAAAACTTACTCGAAACAGGTCACGCTGCGATCTTGCCTACGCGTCCTCGTACAAATGTGCATGCGACTTTGTACCTGTGACCTTGGATTACAAAGTCCGCTAGGAGATAGTAACGTTTATCGTCGCGTTATCATTGGTAGGTAGGTTTCACCCTTTCATAGGCCACAAAGGCCCTTAGGGAGAGTAGAGGTGTAACTCTACTCTATTTTTTACCTGGACACTAGGAGGGGGTGAGGGGTCAGCGTCACGCCCCGGCCGCAACTTACCTCCGGGAAAGACCCGGTACCCACTGTACAGGAGGCTGGGTGGACCTCAGGGCCGGTCTGGACAGGTGCGGAAAATCTCGCCTCCACCGGGATTCGATCCCCGACCGTCCAGCCAGTAGGCAGTCGCTATACCGACTACGCTACCCGCCCCACGCCTTGTCAATTGACAGCCATAAAATCCTGCAAAATCTATTGTTTTTAATTTGTCGTAGATTAATGTGTGTTCGAAATGTGACATGTAGTCTAGTACGGAGGTACCTTCTTTTGTGTACTTCACGCTCATCCAGAGGACTAAATAATAAGGGCAGCACAGTCGCACCCATATTCATGTGCCGGTGGGTAATTCAAGCACATTCACACACCCGATGTAAATAGGTAAAGTTCACCCTATAACCTGCCATAAAGGCACAGACGAGGAGTGGAGGTATGGCTCTACTCTTTCTCTAACGTCGGCGCTATATGAGGGTGGGCGGTTAACGCCAGGGCCGCTTTGCCTCCCGGGAGAGAAACCGTTACCCATTGTACAGGCGGCCGGGTAGGCCCCAGGGCCGGTGTGACGGATGCGAAAAATCTCACCCCCACCAGATTCGATCCCTGGACTCTTCAACCCGTAGTGAGTCGCTATAGCCTACCGATTACTGCATTTAAAAAAGCCCATGTCCACGCCATGAAGAAATACAGCGGGAGTGAAAGTACAGCTCTGCCCTCAGCACTCGGTGAAAGTGAGTGGTCAACTTCACGCCCCGACCGCCTTACCTCCGAGAACAAACGTCGACACCAGGAGGTTGGATGGTCCCCAGAATTGGTCTGGACATTTTGGAGAATAACAAAATAGCTTACCGCTGTCAGAATGTAAATCCCGTACCAGCTCCTAGCCTAGTCACTACACAGACTGCGACATCCCGGCTTCGCTAAAAATTGGAAATCCAATAACAATGAAACAGAACAAACATTTTAATGCGGACCGACACAGCCCGTCAGATTACTCCTTCAAGCTGAGCATGACTGTGATGGTGGTAATAATACGTGTAAAATGAACCTCAGAAGGCATTACATATAACCAAGAAAGGAGACCTCAACGCAATCTGATTTATACTCGAAAACACGTTCAAAAGATTACCCGATCACTTTCCCACTCATTAGCAAACCTCGACATAATACACCAGTTGCAGAATTACTGCGGCTTACCGCATCGTGCGTTATGTATCGCCTGCGTTGTGTCTTCAATATTCCATTGCACTGGCGGTCTTGAAATGCTGAAAGCAATCACTTTGCTAGTTACACATTTGGCGTAACCATAACGCAAACGTTGTGGTGCCTTAGCTGTTCAGTTTCCTATAAATTTTTAATTTGCAAGTGCTACCTTTTCTGTTGAATTATAAATGCGCAAACACAAAACACCACTAAATACCAATACCTTAAACGTGTTTTTCTACTTCTTGGGCGCGTTCAAAAAATTGCGAAAAGCGATCATTTGCATCATCGTGTCCGTCCGTGTGTCCATCCGTCTGATCTTCTGTCCGCATGGAACAACTGGGCTCCCACTAGACGAATTTTCTTGAAATTTTCTATTTGAATATTTTTCGAACGTCTTTCGTGAAGACCCAAGTTTCATTAAAATTGGACAAGAATAACGGGTACTTACATGAAGTCCAATATACCTCGTACATTTTAGATTACATCTCGCTCATTTCTTCTTAGAATGAGAAATGTTTCAGACAAAATTGTAGAGAAAACCAAAACACACATTTTATGTTCAGTGACTTTTTCTTTCCAAATTCGTGCACTTTGTGAGATAAGTTGGAAAAATACTGTAGAGCAGGGCAGGCCACATATGACAAAAAGGCGCATGCGCTTTACATGCTGGACACCTAAAGCTACAGACACACACTCTGAATGTGTAATACTTGATGCTTTCCGCTGCAACAATGTTTGCACGAACGCGCCTCAATATTACGTTACACGTACATTGCCTGTTGAGTTGAAGTAATGCGAATTACCAATAAAAGGAGCTGTTTCTTGAAGTGGGCGCGGCCGGCAGAGGAAACTATGACACGATAACAACCTTGTTCACGTAACACATTTAATGCGAAAAGCTGGAAAATTTTAGTACTGATGTCGCCAATAAGGAAGTTGGTCTATATGTAAATACTGTAAAATCTATGCGTAAGCTTACGTAACGCCAGCAGAATGCAGAGGACAGCACAATGAGTCCTTTGAAAATGTGGCAGATTTCAAATATTTAGGAACAACGCCCACAAGTCAAAATTTAATGCATTATTAAATTACGAGCAGATTAAATTCAGTGAACGCCTGCTTACAATTCATTCCAGGATATCTGGGCTTCTCGTTTGCTATATAAAAGCTCCAAGATCAAAATTTGCATTATTATAATATTTTCCCTTGTTTTTTTTATGGTTGTGAAACTTGGCCTCTCACGTTAAACGAAACACACAGGCTGACTTTATTCGAGCGCAGGGTGCTGAGGAAGATATTTGGGCCTCGACAGCGCGGTCTAAGACGTACGTCTGCGGACGCTCGCTTGCTGGGATGGCGATTTCGAATTCCGCCTTTTGTGAGTGTTGTCAGGTAGAGGTCTCTGTGACGTGTGACCATCATTCGTCTACAGCAGGGGTCTTCAACGCACGGCCCGCGGAGCTCTTTGCCATGGCCCGCCGGCCATTTTGAAAAAATAACTACAAACGCGATGAAATAAAAAGTAATTTCAATGATGCCCGCTGGTCACTAAGCTATACTGCGATATTTTGAATTGTAAGAAGCTTTCTACATTTACAAAGAACGTTGTGCATTTTATACTTTACAAATATATGAAGTCCTATAATAATAAACAAACTCATCTTTAAGAGTGTAAGTAGGAGTAGGGCTCATGATAAGTAAAAACAATCAATACTTAAAAAAAAATTCATGAAGAAAACATTCATTTCTTATTTCACTACTTTAGTACCGCATGAGGCTGGTAGATGGCCGAAGGAGCGTGTCTATTTAATATTTATTTTTATAGGATTTTATGTAAAACATGTAAAGTTTACATGTTCTACATAAAATCCTATAAAAATTGTAAAGTATCATATGCACGGTGTTCTTTGTGAATCTGGAAAGCAACTTACAATTCTAAATACCGCAGTATATACCGGTATAGCTTAGTGGCCCGCGGACATCATTGAAATTGTTAATGTGGCCCGCAGTGTCTGAAAGGTTGAAGACCCCTGGTCTACAGGATTCCTTCAGAGTGTAGTTAGTCGGAGTGTGATTGCGGAACCTCAACAATGAGGAGGCTCTTGATCCACTACGGCTGTAAAACCATAAAAAAAAGACCTAGGAAGTAATAGGAGTTGAACAAAACTGCGTAATTAGGTGAATCATGATTCACACTACTCACCGAATACGGAGAATCTTCGAGTTCTATAAAATGTGTGGAATTTCTTGACCAGCTGAGAAGTTATCATATTATCAAGAAAAAATGTAATCTGTGAAGTGCATTCACATTAAATGAAATTATTTACGCACTTATATAACATACTGTAATTCAACATTTATGTACACGCAGACCCACACATTTGGCGGAATAATTATTTCGAGAATAAACGCGTTTTATAAACTTCGCGTGTTCGGAAAATAATAGTAATTGTTCGGTGATCTACTGTACAATATATGTGTGTAGGCTAACCACGATGAATATGAAGCGACACAGTATCCAAAAGTATGAAACAAGCCAGATATTGGCTTAGGCCTTTACTCTGTTGCTGAATGAATTAGGAAATGTATTCATTGCCTAACAATTCTCGTCTGTCTCGGAAACTGCAAGATTTACAGAAAATGTACAATGGGCATAACGTGTTCTATTTTTCTCTGCACTTCTGTTCAAAAAACTTTGGTTCCGACAAATATTAAAGGGATTGTGTTACAAACATGCAAAGAAATGTCACTAAGTCTTTGTGCAATATCAGATACGTTTGTTTCATCGTAATTAAAATGCAACATCTAGATAACTACATGGGTATCTATAAGTAATACTTCCGGAAACAAAATATTACAGAGATTTCATAGACACAGTCCTTGTCTCAATGTGAGATATAACAAGATTGGCAATGTTTGTATAACGTAACACTGTGGCCCGTTCGCGTAATTTCTATACCTCCTCGGCTTTCCAAATAGCCATTTCACTCGAAGAGAGAGTTTCTACAGCGATTTCATGTCGCAGGCAACAACAAAACGCACTTGGGTCTTCAAGTAAACTGTGGGACATATTTGCCCTATTTTAACCAATTTTGGAAATTCTAGGCAGATTTTCGTGAAGTTCCTACACGTAAATCCGCCCAGCGGTAGCCGTGCTGAAAAATGTGGACAGACGGACTGACATGATAAACGCAATGGGCGTTTTTCGCAAATGCGCGAACGCGTTGAACAAGCTTGTTCAGTGGGTGGGACATATCCATGTATGCATCACTGCATTAACGGATGTCACCTGTGTGCATGATCACTGCTTGTGGTTTTACATTGGCAGCACTAGTTGACGGCGAAAGCGAGAACGCCCGAACTATAGCGGAAGCATCTAAAGTATAAGTGGTATAAGTACAGCGTGTGGGCAGGACTTCAAAAGGAATAAACTTTGCTAATGGTGTTCAGTTATATGATCTGTGTTTGTATGCGTGTGTGTGTGTTTTAGTGAACAGTTGCTTCTCTTCAGCTTGTATTATGGTTGTTCATATAATGTGTTTGACAACTTCTGGTGGATTACCACTGTTTACCAGGAAAAGAGGGGACTGCGAACCTGTTAGTATAACAACCGCAAGTGTCTTTCTTCACACCCCCGGTAGTTTCATCTTTCTTTGTTATGCCTTTTGTTGAAGTGCAGAGTACGGTTTGGGTCCTCCCATCAAAGTACCTTCTGTGCGGTTTTTGTGTGTAAATTCCAGTTTAGGTTAGGTGAAGTTAGATTCATGAAGAAACATGAATCAACGCCTGTATTCAGAATCGAACAGACGTTAAGCTAGAGAAAAATTCCTCCCCCTTTTATGAAATCCAAAGACGCATCATCATGTTTACGGGAAGGGCCACTGATCCCTGTCGCCAGCCAGATTAATGCCGTCCGTACTTGCCATCCTGATCCATTTGAAGTTTGGCCTCCTGTCCTTCCAAGTGGTATTTTTCTTCAGGTTTTCCAACAAAAATTTTATATGCATCTCTCTTCCACTGTGTATGCGCTACATTCCCAGACACATAAAATCGTCTGTGGGTCTGTCGCCCTTAATATTTGCAAGGAGAACAAATCATAAGGCTCCTGACTATGCAGTTCTGTCCAACCTTCTGTTACGTCTGTTTGATTCCAATTATCTTCCTCAGCACCTGGTTCTCAAACACTGTCAATCTGTGTCCTGTCCTTCAATAAATGTCAGACCATATTTCACACTCATACAAAATAACAGGCAAGAGTAGTTTTGCATACTTGTTGTGTCCTTTAATAGGTCCTATACCACTAACTTCCCTAGCAATATCATTATCTCTACTGGACAAACACTTGTAACAAATAGTGCATATGTCTGCAGCCATAATGCAGAAGTAAGTGTAGTGTGTGTACAGAATGATTCATTTAAAACCACACCCCAGTAAACATTATTTCATTGTGTCTTTTTTAAAATGGTCAAGGTAAATGGCATGTATTCAGAACAATGGTGAACACTCATGTATAATTTATTTTTAGCGAGATACAAGATTCAGTTTGGGTACAGTCATGAAGGATCACTAGATGTTCAAGTCAGCTTATATAATATGACCCAATTTAATGATGCGAGAGAAGGCAAATGGCTGATATGCAGTATATTAACCAGTAGTTTGTCTAATATAATAATTAATGTAATTGAAGTCATAAATAAAGTAAGAGTTATTTTCTATAAATGTGGACTGTAGGTCCCCAAGGAAAATGTTCAAATATTCGCCCTTTGAACTCTTAATAATGGAGTCATTTTTATACATAATGCAATGCTGTGTTCCTGACCTGTTCCAGCTCCCTTTCTCTGTGATTGCATCTCTGAATGGGGTACACATGTTTGGGAAATCACAGTCTGTTGTACTGAGGAGCACATCAACACAAGAGACAACAGTTGTTTGGAAGGTTAGAGAAGACAGGTAAGGACATATGCCTTCCCAGGATAGTTACTTGCATTGCTGTTGCAGATGATAGGATTCTTTTAATTACAGTGAATAGGTCCAACAGACATATATTTTCTGCGTGTGGTGGACTTGCACTTTGACTGCTGTTCAGGTGGGTTTATAGACCATTCAGGAGTGTAAAATACAATTGGTAGAAGTGCTGAACATAATTTTGTTGGATTTTGCTGGATTGACACTAACAAAGAGCAGCACTGCCAGATCAAAAATGTGGTGTAGTGGATGATATGAATTACATGTGCACTTTCACCAGAATAAACTACTAGCATACCTTATTGTTTACTTTTCTGTTGCATACATTCCAAGATGTACATGTCTGTTTTCCTATGAATTCTTTTACTTATGTAAAAAAAATTATTACATGTGGATTATCTCAGACATAACCTCAACACTTATGTTTAGGAATGTTTATGATCTTTGCATGAAATTTAACATACCTAACTCCAGTGGTTCATTTGTCATTGCCATCAAACCAAAGTGAAAGAAACTGTTTCTGCATTTAGGTTCCAAATTTGGTGAGTGTCATTTGTCAGGACTCTCACAGTAGGCATTTCTGAGTTTTGACACTACAAGTATGGCTGCCTATGATTTCCTCAACTATGCAGATGGTGGCAGCACATTCTTATGAAATGTTAGTGTAAACCTACAAGTCTACATGGAATCAAAACACCAAAGATATCATCAGAAATTCCTTGTAAATATCATAATGTGGCATATATATCTGATTTTCATCCTCCCTAATGATGTGGATCCAAACATTCATCCCCTCATACTCATAATCTAAGAAAAAATGTGCCAGAATGCACATACATACATATACTTATGCACAGTATGCAGTACCTATCATGAAAGGATATCTTTTGAGAAGAATAGATGATATTCAGAAAATGTACGTAACATAAAATGTTCATTTCATTAATTCATTTGCTTTTAAATGCTTTACGTTTCATACTTTTTTTAAATTGTACATCTTGTGTAATAACCCAGGAGTAGATGGGAGGATAATATTAAGCTGAATCTTCAGGAAGTGGAATGGAGGGGCATAGACTGGATTAATTTGGCTCAGGATAGGGACGTGTGGCAGGCTCTTGTAAACACGGTAATGAACCTTTGGGTTCCATAAAGTGAGGGGAATTTGACTAGCTGAGAACCAGTTAGCTTCTCAAAAGGACTCTGCTCCATTGAGTAAGTAAGTAAGACCTTGTGTAACAAATGTTATTAAGCTCTAAATACCAGAGTCAAAAAAATTAATTAATAGAGGATGCATACATTATATAGGCAGTAGGCAGTTACGTATGTTATCATGCTGTGCTCAAAAAGTGTAGAACATCGCATTACAGAAGCAAGCAGCTTCCTGTACATTGACATCTCTCCTGAATGTCAGCAGAATCTAAGAATTAAAAGTAAGTTAGACATTAGCAGAAGTTTTTGTCACTAAGTGTCCATTTGTATTTGTTACAGTGTAACACTCATTGCTGCAGCTTGCGGTGCCAGTGAAAGGCTTCTAAATCGACTGCTAACTTCAGTTTTTCACGTTATGGTGTTTACTGTTGGCATTGATGAATTACGTTCAACTCGTAATGCTGAACGTCTCAAGAGAGATCTGAGGGTAATGTCGTGAGACTATGTGCCACTTCAGTTTTTGACACTGGGGATCATTGCTTTAGTTCATTGAAGTCGCTGTAAGGTGCATTGTGCACAGTTATCACATAAATCATTTGTTCTTGTATGATGCCATAAATGGTAGATATAATTACTCAGTAATCTAACAAAGTAACTAACTGAGAAGTTAGTATGCCCTTGGTCAAGAAATTACCCACATTTATGGAAGCTGAAGGTTCATTAACTTTTGACAAGAGCCTATGACATGTGACAACCCTGAACCAGATTAATACAGCGCACACTCTCCCCTGTTGCTTTAAGATCCATTTAAATATGATACTCTTCTTTGCCTCATGTATTCCAAGTGATATTTTCCTTTCAGGAGTTTCAACCAAAACCCTGTATGCAACATGCCCTGCCAATCTCATCCTTCTTGATTTGATCATCCTAATGGAATTTAGTAAGGAGTACAAGTCTTGAAGTTCATTATTATACAGTTTTCCTTAGCACCATGTTCTTGACCATCTTGAAGGGATTCAAAATAACACCCTTTTAAGGGATTTTTGGTTTTGGAAACATGAAAATCACTGGGCACGAGGTCCAAACTGTATGGCAGATGGTCCAATATATCCCACTTCAATTTTTCCAGAAGTGTTTTGTGATCATCCATTAACATTCTGGGCACCCAGCATGCGCACAATTTTTTTTACCCTAATTTTTCTGTCACAGCTTCATGAATTGTGGTCCTAGACACTTCAGGAATGGTGTGATGCAATTCTCTTATCGTCATGCATCGATTTGCGCAAATTTCTCCTTCAATTTCCTGAAGAAGGTCGTCAGAGATCAAAGATGGTCTACTGCTCCTTTGTTCATCGTGAACATAGTCCTTCCTTTGGAGAATTCATGGCACCACTTCGCCACATTTTGCCGATTCATAACGTTAGCATAAACAGCAACAATTTGTTTGTGAATTTCCCCTGGACGTTCACATTTTGCGTTGAGAAACCGTATGATGGAATGCCCCTCGCATTTAGTGGGACTTTGGATTGGCGCTGCCATTTCAAACACGTCTCACTCAAAGCCAGTTCTACCACTGTCAAACAAGCACGTCTCACAGGTAAAGGATCAAGGTCGATGGCAGTTTTGCCATAATAAGCATTAAAAATTTCCCTATCGGCCTACACGTGTTGTATCTTTACTTTCTGGACACGCCTCGGTTATATGAGTCACTAAATGACATACTTCTTTGCTGTGGGGTACACAGCAAGAAAATTCTTCTACAAAGCATGCCGTCATAATTAGACTTCCTGTAACAGCAATGCTTGGCAGAGTGAATGAGGCTTCACATTGGAATGTGTTGACAGAGTACTGGGATGAACGAACTGCATAGCACGATTCTTCAGAAGGAAATGAAAGGTGTCATTTGCTTAGCATAAAAACAAACATACGAGGTTCCGAAGATTACAGGGAGGCTAGAAGCTGCTACTCATGAGGTGCATAATTGGGGAAAATGGCCGGAGTGTGAATCTGACCACAAATCATTATATAATGTGGATATGAGTTGGGCTATAATTCTGAGCCCCTGCATGAGTGTACGAAGCATTTAAATGGCCGCAATGCACCAGGATGGTTGTGTTCGTAAGATGCCGATTTAAGAGGATTCGGTGCGTTAGTACGATAATGGTTAAGAAACAAAACTTTAATTCATTATTGTTTGTAGGTAAGGTACAGATGTTTTCAACATGAGATGCTTTCCTTGTATAGGTGTGCTACCCTTTAGTGGATCACCTCTTGGAATGTGTGGATACAGCTGGCAACGACCGGGCAGGAACTTGCAGTGACCTTCTGGGCTTAGTGGAGGTCATGTTATGTCAGGAGAACCACCTATTGCAGGTGAGTTGGCACACTTGTGGGAATTTTGGGCAAGGCACATTGACAGGAATTGCAGCCCATCATCATAAGTTTTTGATTATTTCTGGGATTTTTATTTTTGTTTGCCATTCACAGATGGCAAAGAGGTAACCTTTATGTTGCATTTGCCATATTTACCACAATATGTCAGTTTTTTCATAACTCATCACCTGAAAAATGTGTCAGCATATAATTGCGCACAAAACTATAAACATCTTTTGTATAGGTATTTTACTGAAAATTGTAGGTGGTGATGGGGCATCATCTTATCTTATATTCAGGTAAAATGGAGCTAGCTCAACACAGTTGGATATTATCATTTGTGATTCTCTGTTTTGATTTCCAAGAAGTGGTATGTTGAAGAACCACAATGCATAACTAAATGACCATGTCATTTAATCCTCAAGCAACGAATTAATGTAGATCTGAGTAAAATGCTGTTGAGGGTGAATGGTCTTAGATCCAATTAAAATTGACAAGCCAAACCCCCCCCCCAAGTTAAGGTTATGGTATCTGTGGTTTGGAAATGGCAAATTTTCACATTGGAACTTTAAATTAAGCACATAAACATAGAAGAATGATCTGTATTTCTGAGGGTGCTAAATGTTGAAATTCAACAGGATTTATGCTTGGTTTAAAAGCACAGCAATCTAAACTTGTTACAAATTTAAGTTTTGTATATTTTGTCCTCCTTTTGTGGTTTTTATTTATACATTTACATAAAATGTTGGTGTTATGACATTGTTTCGTACCAAAAATAACTTCTTCAGTAGCAATCATGCATTCAACAATTGAAAATATCTTTGCATATTTCATACCTTACCACTGTCATGACTCTCAATCAGGATGCATTACCTTGTCAGCAGATTGTGTGTTAAACTTGGTACTTTGTTGCTGTAACTACATTTCCCTTGTTTTATTATGTAATAGGCCACCAATGTTATGACATAACCTTGCTTTATACAGGGTGGGGCAGAAACAATTAGACGATTAATAACTTGAAAATGAACACTTTAATTGAAAATTAAACGATAACCAGCTAAACAATGGTAAGTAACATGGAAAAGCATTACGTTTTCAAGTCACTTTCTGAAGATAATATCACTCAGGTGAGTTCCAATGGAGGTAAGGCACATCTTTGAACGTTTGTGGCATTTTCTCGATCATTTGCAAGAGTTTCCTGCAATATTCACTCCGTTGATTCAAATCACGGGGAAGAATTTGTTGCACCAATTGAATTTTAAAAAGATGGAATTTTAAATCCTCATGTAAGATGGGTCGAACGGTTCTAGGGCTTGAGTGTAAGGCGATTGAATGGTGAAGAGCAGAATGCTGAGGACTACGCTGAAATGCATGTGCCACTCGGCGCACATTTTCCGGTGTTCGTACAGTTCTAGGGAGACCAGGAGGCTTCTTGTTGACAATGGATGCAGTAGTCCTGAATTGTGTAACCCAATTCAATATTGTTCG
>Ga0209628_10002454_pt1 | contig 12584 bp, 8 predicted proteins | sample TergutCu122P4_FD_187285 | JGI IMG/M metagenome (GOLD analysis project Ga0209628, IMG submission 187285) | Cubitermes ugandensis P4 segment gut microbial communities from Kakamega Forest, Kenya - Cu122 P4 (SPAdes) (version 2) | ecosystem: Host-associated > Arthropoda: Insects > Digestive system >...
GAGGAGGAAAAAAAAACTTGATGGTACCATTAAGGAATGAAGAACCTTAGTTGACATCCAGCAGTCAGCTTGGGAGAATACCCCGGAAATTAAAAGGAGAATAAAAGGGAACAATTATCCTAAGGAGATCAGAGACCTGATAGCTGAGAAAAGGAAAGCCAGACGGAGATGGCATCATACAAGGGACCCGCAAGACAAAATGGAACTAAACAATCTTGCCCAACAATTGAAAAGAGAAATTAAAGAACTAAAAAACGATTCAATTAGTGCCTACCTGAGTGAAATGACTAATGATAATAATACTGATTACTCTCTTTGGAAGGCAACCAAAGAAATTAAAAGACCTGTCATGCAGATTCCCCCAGTTAGGAAACAGATGGACAGTGGGCCAGAAACAATGAACAAAAAGCTCAATGATATGCTAAACACATGGAACATATATTCCAACCACATGGGAGTCAGAAAGAAAAAAGAAATTATAACTGAAGAAATTGTTCAAGAAAAGGAAGAAATCAAACTTGCCACAACAACAGAGGTCATGAACGAAATAAAAAACAACATAAACCCTAAAAAAGCACCAGATTTGATCTCATAACCAGAGAAGTTCTACAACAGCTACTGAGGAAAGCTATAGTAAAAATCACCAACTTTATAAATGCTGCTTTTAGGCTGAAATATGTAGCCAGATTGCGGAAAGTGGCAGAGGTTATCATGATATCAAAGCCAGGAAAACCATCGCATGAGGCTGCACTGTATAGGCCAATTTCATTGTTGCCGATGATGTCAAAGCTCTTTGAGAAATTGCTGATCAAAAGATTAAAACCTATCATTGAAAGAAAAAAACCTATGGCATGCACAAGGACAACTTTAACCCTTTCTTTTTTACTGGTAACAACTGAGCATCCAGGCCAGTGATGTGTGCAGAATATCAATGTTTTCTCCTATTTGAAGCACACATTTTATTGAGCCACAAAACCAACTCACTGCATGGACTTGCCGTATGACACTGCCATCTGCAGTTATTTCTGATATGAGACTACATAAGATGAAAATCAGATTCCTGCCAATAATGTATATTTCAGTATGGAAAGAGGCTTCAGTTTTAAACTACATAAACTTTCTTATTCTGTACTATGCACTTTTTACACCAAAATCACCACTTTTTTTGTATGGGATTTCATCAACATATTTTATGATGTACAAGCTTCAATGGATGAAAAAACTGTACATATGCCATACAGTAGAGTATCGATATTTGTGAACTGTGCTATTCAGGAATTTCATCTATAGTGATCAACCATTTTAACACCACCATTTCAACCTTGTGTGACTGTTCCAATCAGCCACATTCCTGACAAGTAACATCCCCCACTGCCATACTACTGTGCAGATCACTCGCAGCTCAGTCAAGCTCTGTCTATCATTAAGAGTGCCTGATTGCTCTTGTGTGTCATGGAATGAGAATCTCCTTCAATCTTGTCATGTACACTTTCAAAAAGTGTCTGTATTTTACAAACAATAAAATTCATGCTTTCAGGCATTTTTTGTTCTTTTATGTTTTTATTACCACTCTTTCATTAAGTTCTTGGAATAGAATAGGTATTTTACACTGAAAATGAATTTCAAGATTAACTATAGTTTCATCTGTCCCAATTAATCATGAACTTTCAGACTTCTATTGTTGTAGCACTGTTTGTAATTTATTTCATGATGCTGTCTGTATCTCCATTTATGACACAAATAATTCAGTCATTGAAAACAAGACACAAAGTGTTGGCCAACAGCAACAGGCTAATAAGCAAACAATACCGGGATGGTTAGTCTGCATGTACAGTGCAGGCCATAAACGTTCCACAGCATTACGTGCAGATCTCTTACACTGATTCCCCCCCCCCACACTGTACAATACATGTGGAAAGTATGCACAGGAGTTCATTTTCATCCCTCAGGAAAGTGCAGTGTTCAATGCAGTGATTTTCATGAACTGCACAATTACTCAAAACAGCTGTGTGAACCTCTCCTGCACCGAACTGTATCCAAATCGACGAAAAATTAAAAAAGGCTGGCAACATTTCATATATGTCCTTAAGCAAAGTATGGGTTGAACTGAACCAATCTGCAAAAAAGTCACAACTGCTTAATAACAACAAGGGGAAGTCTCCCACTCCAATATTCATCCAAACTGGTACAATATATGGAAAGTACAAGCAGATATTCATTTAAGCCCTTAAGCATAGTTGTCACCAAGCCAATTCTCACAACGTTTTGTAAAGAATTCATACGCACAATTTCATGAAAATCTAACAATAGGCATAGTACAAGATGCAAGGCCACAGACAACTCATGGCCAGATGTGGTCTCCGTATCGGATGTTCTTTTTTACTTCCTAAGCAGCTATAAAGTACTTCCTAAGCAGCTATAAAGTATGGTATACTAAGAAATACAAGTAACTTTGGTGGCAACTTGCAGCCGCACACACGCATGCATACACACGTGTAAAGTGAATAAATAAATCGACACACTTAAAAATTCACTGACTTCAACAGATTTAGGTGAAATTATTTTTTATTACCACTACTCATGTATTCCAAAACCTTCCAATCCCGGAACTATGCACATTGTCATGATTGTAACTGTGCACAGACTGGACCCATGATGAAACCACGAACTACACTACCAACCTGCTGCTTACAATGGTATCTCATTACAGTAAGGGCTCATACTACAGAAAGCATTATACTGTGACACCGAACTTAAAGGTCAAGTGATACACATCCCTGCTCTGTATCTGCAAAATAACCAACTGAAATCACAGCCCACAGATCAGCCACTGTAAAAGCTTTCATGATTGTTCTCTGTTCCTCCAGGCAAATCCTTAGCCCACAGGAGCTTCCAATTATGCATTTAATACCATGTAATCTGGTAATCTACAGCATCATTAAACAAACAAAGCATAACTTAATGTTCCTTGGACTGTGCATCATGATATTAACTTTGAGATGATTACCAACTTAATGCACAAATATCTTTATTCATATAATATTACAATCATCTACATGTTTCGAGCATTATTATGCTCATCTTCAGGAGGTCAAATTGTATATGTACAACATCTGGTGCCGTCACTCTCTTTGAGTGGCCATACGTTACACTGGTTAAGAGAGAACTCTCTTAACCAGTGTAACATACGGCCGCTCATACAGAGTGACGGTACCAGATGCTGTACATATACAATTTGACCTCCTGAAGATGAGCATAATAATGCTCAAAACATGTAGAGGATTGTAATATTATATGAATAAAGATATTTGTGCATTAAGTTGGTAATCGCCTCAAAGTTAAACAAAGCATGACTACACTGCAGTGTAAGTATATTTCAGCTTCTTTCTACATGTCTGTCAGCAGTCCTTGGAAGTGCCATTACTGATCCACACTAATTAACTAAAGTAAACCAATCAACCCACCCCAACCACTGCATTTAAAAGTTCTGGCAATGTACATTTGCATCTTCCTGGTTTAATTTTATATGAACTGCCTGACAACACAAGTGGGGGGGGGGACTAAAACAAAGAAGAATTTTTGTGCAGACTACATACATTATTGTCTGCATATTTCAAATAACGTTCTGAGGGATCATTTAAAAATTATTTGGTAACTCTCCATGAAAAAATGGTGTTCTCATCTCTTTCAGTTAACAACGAAGCTCAGTAAAAAGTGTTCTTAACACTTGTGATCATGATATTTAATGTTCATATTACTGCAGTAACTACCAGAACTGACAGCCCAAACATTCACCATCCTTATTCAGACATTTCCTGATATCCTTGGCAGCAATGATTTGTGCATTGCTTTAGTTTAGATTTACATTTATGTTCCTTGGATGAATTGCTGTTTCCTTGTTGTAAGTAGCAGGTACAGGCTAGGGTACACAAGCAGACTTGTTTGTTGAGTAGTTACTAGCTGGTCTCTAATCATAAATGTTGTTGGACCTGTCAGATTAAAGAATTAACTCCCTTTAGCAAGTTTGTGCAAAAATGGGCATTGGTGTTGCTGGTTAGCATATGAAGCTTAAGAACAGTGGAGACCTGGTCTGAATCATGGAAACTTCCAGGTTTATTTCAAAATGGCACAAATGTATGATATTTCAAATGAAATGGTCAGAAAGCTTACATAATATAGTGTAACATAACATCACATTCTGTATAAGTTTGAAATGTGCAGTATTCAAATACTTTTCCAGTTTGCTTAGTCCTCGTGCAGATCAAATACTTTGGCATGGCACTAAAATAATCAAAATTGCATGCATGAAGAATTAAAGAGTGGATTAAATTCAAGAAATGCTTGCTAATGTTTGGTCCAGAATCTTTGTTCCTGCAATTTGCTGTACAAGAATATAAAGATTAAAGTATACAGAACTGTAACTTTGCCTGTTGTTGATGTGGGTATGGAACTGTCTCTTACGTTGAGAGGGTCGAGGGAGTCTGAGAAGAAGGTACTGAGGAAAATGTTTAAGTCAAAGAGGGATGCGGCAACAGGACACAGGAGTTTCATTATGTGTACTGCTTACCAAAGATTATAAGGGGACAATATCAAGGAGGAACTGTGCAGGGCAGTGCAGAATTGCATATAAAATTTTGGTAGGTAAACCTGAGGCAGAGAGACCACTTTGAAGACAATGGTGCATAAGATGACAATTTTAAAATGTATTTTAAAGAAACAGTCTTGGAATGAATCTTAAAGGAACAGGATGGGAGGGCACGGAGTCGATTAATTCGGCTCAGTACAAGGACAAGTGGCAAGCTTTTGTGAACACAGTAATGGACCTTCAGGTTTGGTAACACATGGGAAATTTCTCGACTAGGTGGGGAGGAACTGTTTTCTTCTCTGTAGGGACTATGCTTCATGAGTTGGCTGGTTAGTTGGTTATGCAGTATGTATCAGTAACAGTACTTCCAAGGACTGCTGCCAGACATGTAGACAGAAGCTGTAATATACTTACACTTCAGTGCAGTCATGCTTTGTTTGTTTAATAACACTGTAGATTTCCAAATTATATGGCATTAAATGCATAATGAACATGATGCTTCATAGAAATATATGAAAGGATATATTTAAACACCTGAACCTTCAATTTAATTACAAAAAGTACTAATAATTTGCTTCTATCACCTTATAAAAGCTAATAATTTATTTGAATATTTCAAGCCATCTGAGATGTTATGCCATGCCAACTTTTAAATTGTTATACTACCTTTGCAAAAGAACTATAATTCCACCATTAACAAGGCGCTGAGGTGTTGTCAACCTTCTTCAATACTCTGGGAACCTAAAATCTCACATAATAAGTACCTTTCTGTATTAAGTCTGAAAACAGTACGAAAAAAGCTACAAGACCAATGGGTCTCAGTTCCTTCACACAGTGCAGTGTGCATGATCCTACCTCTAGAACCCCAAGAAGACATGCATTTTTAAAGATGATTCACAGCTAAACAAACTGCACTAAATGAGATGTGGAACAGATCAACATGACAACAAAGTCCCCAAGAAAGTATAGAAGTACAAAGGGACTTGTCTTAACAACTGAATGACTCAGTTTAAGTTCAGCAATCATCCAGTATGGTCGGTACCAAGCAGCTCAGCTGTCACTCGCAGCACACAGAGTATGAGTTGGCTAGTGACATCTTTTCTCACGCAATGAACATGTAAACTGGGAGGAGAGGCAGAGCTCCACTCATTCTCAACCTTGCAGCACTAGATGCAAGTTTATGGTCAGTTCCACACACTGGCCACCTTACTGTCAAGGAAGAACTCCTGATACCCACTAAACAGGAGGCTATGAGGGCCCCAGAACCAGCCTGGATGCTTTGAAAGAGGAGATAAATATGTTACTTTTGCTGGGAATTAAAAGCTGAATCATCCAGACCACAGACAAATCGCAACACTGACTGAGCTATCCCCTATTTGAGTAGACACATTATACATTCATACCAATGTTTATCCCAGCAAACTAAAGTGATAATGCATAGCAGACTGCTGTAATGTCACTAACAAAGGTCATATCACTTATATGAACCAATAACACTGTCATATTTCATGATAATCTCTTTTGGACTGGACAGACTGACACACTCCGATAAATCTCATGATTATGGCCATGCAACAGTTGAACTAAATTCCATTGTTCCAGTGAGTCTCATGGTAAAGGTTTTGCTTTGGCTTAGGTTGTTAGATGCCTCCCTGTCATCACAGAAGCCTGGCTTTGATTCCAGGCCAGTCCACGTAGGATTTTGGTAGACAAAGCGGCCCTGGGATAGGTTTTTGTCCAAGGACTTCAGTCTTCCCTTGCTGGTATTCATCATCACTTCACACTCATTCAGTCATGTATCACAATGCTATATAATGTTAGCAATAACAGTGTCATAACACACTAACTTACACACACTAGTGGTAAAAAAGGAAACACTACATTAATTTAATCCACTGTAATGATCTGAATTCTGCTAAATCAATTCTTGTTGTGGGGCACCTCATTTATGACACCGGAAGAAGGAATCACACAGTCACTGTACAATGGCTGTATAAACTAAATTCCTTACATTTTTAACAAATACTGCACCTGGTCTTTACATACCTGCTTACAATACATGAAAATTCCTGACACTCAATTACTTCAAACTGAGGCTCAAATTATGGGTTAACAGAAATAGTATACAGGACAAACTGCCAAACCACTGCAGAGACATGTTGTGTTTATACCTGTCTTACTGTCGTTACCGGTCCCCTGTTCACCTTCCAGTGGTCTCAACATATACAACCAAGTGCTGTAACACTAATCAAGTACAGAAAGTTTGCAAGATTCTGAAGTTCTCACAGCAGTGTTCCTCAGGATTTTCTCCTGGGATATGACGCTGTGACATTGGGTGTGTGGTTCCTAACGTTTTGAAGTTCTCACAGCAGTGTTCCTCAGGATTTTCTCCTGGGATATGACACTGTGACATTGGGTGTGTGGTTCTTAACGTTTTGAAGTTCTCACAGCAGTGTTCCTCAGGATTTTCTCCTGGGATATGATGCTGTGACATTGGGTGTGTGGTTCCTAAAGTTTTGAAGGCAACAGAATCTTTGAAAAGTCACGACCCACTGACTGAACCACTCAGTGTCACATCACAGAAGACCTGAGCTCTAACCCTCCTTTCTTCATTTAATGAAACTTTCTTAACTTCACAGGTTGTTTTGCCATCAGATTACAGGATAAGCGTGAAAGAAATTGGAAGAGACAGTAAAGAAGCTTGCAGCCCTGTTTTAAGACACTATCCTTTCATTTTCCTGAAGTGGTGGGAGTGGCTGGAAAATGAAACTCAACTCAGAACAGTCAGACTCCACAACCCAAATGCCAGACACCTTGAATGTGCAACAAGCATGCTAATCACTTAAACTGCTAACAGAGTGTCAGTACAAACAAGTTTCAACCTTGTCATGTTTTGGAGTCTAGGGAAGGCCACCAAGTGACTGGTCTGAGTTGTAACAATTCAGACTTATACTAAAGAGGTGCACAGTTCATAACCAAGCAAGGCCGCAGATTATCCCAAGCCCCTTATTGTGTTTCTCACACACATGACATGGCAGTACTTCAAATTATGACAACACCACTTCCTTTGACATACTTTTCAATCCATTTTTCATTATTTCACCCTGCCTTTAATGCCATAAACAAGACTATGAGACCTGGTAGACAGTCCCAGGCACATAAAATTTTATATTGAGATCAGTTTATCACAGCAGTGTTATGGAAGTTTCAAGTCTTCTAACTGTAATACTGTGTTGTTGGGTAAGTCACTCCCAACATTTCAAAGAATCAAGGCATTTCGTTCTACACTGCTTGACCCCGAGTATGAAGGCACCACATTCCTTTCAAATGTTGGAAACCACATGGCCAACTATCCAGCCTCACAACCCAGAAGACTTGCAACCTCAAAACCTTATATACAAACCAATTTGTGGTATTAGATAATTAAACCTTTGGATTCCATCACTAGTAAAGGTGCTATCAGCCCAGTTCTTTCTCAGCATTTAAATTTCAAATGAGATTGTAATGTGTTTTATACCATTATAAAAGGCAGGTTCATATTTTGCAACGTTCCATAGTGTCAGAATAACCAAAGGTTGAAATGAGTCCAGTCACACCCCACTGAAGCACCCTGCATTATCCATTATCAATAATGACATGAAACAGGGAGCTGCAATAAAATGTAATTTATTTTATGTATGCAGTATCCATTCAACTGCTAATAAACTGAAATAGAGTGTGTGAAACACAACAATTGGCAGAACTGTGGTGTACTGACATTTCACAGCTTGGTTATTACCCAATTTACATCACCTTTAGTATAACATCTTTGGGCATAAAAATGTACCAACACTTATGTCACTTCCTCTTTTACTTCACTTCTGAAATATGACACAATGTTAACTGACTAACAGTTATTCATATTTCAGAGATGTAATCTGGATGCAACATCAAGGTCGTCTTGAAACAGTGACACAGCAGCCTTCTCTAAAATGTCAGTAACTACACTGGACAACAAACTTCAAAAAAATTTTTTGTATCTGTGATGAATATGTTATTAATTTATTTGTTTGCATCTATGAAGTTAGAAAAGGGAAATAAAAAAATTACTTGGCTCTAGTTTTAAAATTATGCTACCACTATGATACATTACGGAATAGGTTGAAATATTATACGGAACAGTGGATTAAATAAAAAACTAAATACTATTCAGTAGAAAAGAATGTGTTTAGTAGAATTATTCTGTTTAGGGATAATATTCACAACGTAAATTGAACATCTGCACAGTCTTTTTCACGTAAGTTCATTACTTAACACACACAAAATCATGTGTTTTTTCCTCCCTGTTTTGCCTGTCGCTTGTATTTCATGGCAGGGGCATCCCTTGCCAAAGTCCAGCAGTAGTCAGTGAGCATAGCCCAGTTCCATTTCCATTGATATCTCTTCTCCATTGAAGAAATGTCTTGATGGAAATGTTCTCTGTGTTCATCATTCACTGCACCACAATTCTCTGGGAAAAATCCAACTGTGAGTGAAGGAAGTGTATTTTTAGTGACATGTTGCAGCCTAATTTCTGGTAGCTCTGCAAAAGGTTGTTTACAAGATCCTCATAACTACCCTCCCACCTATCTAAGATACTCATAGTTTTGAGCCCTTCTGTTTCCCCAAAATCCTTTTACTACAAATTTAAAACTGTCCCAAACCGCCTTTTCGTCACCTTGAAGGAGCTTGTCGAAGTATTCGTCCTTCATAAGGTCTCGTATTTGTGGACCAACAAAAATACCTTCTTTCAATTTTGCCTCACTTAGTCTGGGGAACTTTTCTTGTAAGTAAGTAAAGGCAGCTTCTTCTTGGTTCCTGGCCTTTACAGAATTTTTGGTCAGACCAAGCTTTAAATGCATGGATGGCAACAAAATTTTACTCAGTTCCACTAGTGGTTGATTTTCCACATTCATGATTCCTGGTTCCAGGGATTTTCTGGCAGGCCAATCCTTTCTTGAGTAACGAAGAGACCGAGCTCTGCTGTCCCACTCACAAATGAAGCAGCAATATTTTGTGAATCCTTGTTGTAGTCCAAGTAGTAAGGCAATCACTTTTAGGTCACCACAGATTTGCCATTTGAATTTATCGTAATTAATGGCTTCCATCAGAATCCTCATTTTCTCATATGACTCCTTATTATGCACTAAATGACCAACAGGAATAGAAGGTAGGGTGTTTCCATTGTGAAGGAGAACTGCTTTGAGACTCAATTTAGACGAGTCTACAAAGAGTCGCCAGTCCAGAGGAATGTGCTTAATATTGAGTGTTTGCATCAGGCCATCAATATCAGTGCAAGCAACAAGGCCCCTTTCTGTTTTAAAGGACTGAACTAGATCTTTGTACCTCTTACAGTACAGAAATTCTGACGTTTTCTTTCAAAAGGTTCCATTGTTGCAGTCTTGAACCTCACAGTTCAGCCTTACATTTAGGTAAGTCAAGATTCCTAATTAGATCATTTAATTCCTCTTGTATAATTCGAAGGAATTTGTTAGACTGAAGATCAGCAGTAAAATCAGCATCTGTAGATGTTGAAAGTTGTGGTGTCTTCTCCCATTTTTCGGTAGGCTTGTCATCTGAATCTAAAATATACTGCTGCAGTGGTACTGGAACAGGGAGGTCTTCAGTGTGGGGTACCGGTCGAATAACAGACGGAATAAACTGGTCAACACACAAAATATATCCGTAACCAAAACAGTTGATTCCACTTCACTTCAATGTGCTGAATCCAAATATGGCCTTAAAATTCAATTCTTGGTTCTAGTTGTCATGATACATGAAGTGTGGCTTAATGCGTAGAATAGTTTTACGAATTAAGCCACACTTCATGTATCATGACAACTAGAGCCAAGAATTGAATTCTAAGGCCATGTTTGGATTCAGCACATTGAATTGAAGAGGAATCAACTATTTTGGTTACGGATACATTTTGTATGTTGATCAGTGCTATTTACCAATACAAAATGTGTCATATCACACAGGATGTGGCGCTGTGACAATCTTAAAAATCCCGTGTGTGTTTCCTTTTCATTAACAGCTGAAACCTGCCATTTCCCCATGACACAAAGACACAACTGACAGCAATTCGGTATTCGAAGGCAACGTGTAGGAAACACTTGCATTACGTAACAGTCCACTAGCTCCACCAAACAGTGCAAAGAAGCTGATCTGTACCTGCAACTCTGGAATGCTTCAAATTTTACCTGTTATGAAGTTCAGACTTAGCAGTTTCCATTTTCAAACCAATAACACCCCCACTAGCAAGTTCATTTACCTGATTTGATTTCAAAGTTTCAACTATATCAGTGACCCCAATTCTCAATCCCATTGCCTCCCACAGTTGCCTCAGTATTTCCTACTTGTTCATGCAATACTTACTTTTAACAGGTCAATAATGCCATCAACTGCTAAGACCACACAGTGTCAGTGTCAGATGACTGACTAAATGAATGAACTGTAAAGAGGACTGATGGAACGACAATGAGAGAAGAAAAATGACACACTTGAAGAAGAACCAGTCTCAGTGCCACTGTGTTCATGTGGTCCAGATTTGGAATGAAGCTGGGCCTCTCAAATGAGAGGCTGGCATGTGAATGAGTGAGCAATGACACAGCCTACAGAAACAAAATATCATGGCACAACATTAGACTTAGTTCTACAGCTTAACAGTGTATTTGCAGTGCCACAGATGTGATAGGCAGCAGGGGTGGTGACTTGCTATTGGATATCCTCAGCAACTGCACTAGGAAATTTTTGTTCTACAGGGGTGCTGATAAGTCCTTAGCCCGACCAGGAAGGAAACAAGCTACAGTGAGAGAAGATATTGATGTTCATATATCCTATTTCTTATCTTATTTGGAGGAATATTAGTACTATTTATATATATAACAAGTCTAGCATCAAACGAAATATTCTCACCATCAAACAAAATACATCGGGAAGTAGGTCAGGCTAAGGACTTATCAGCACCCCAGTAATGTTGTCACAGGTGCAACACAAGAATTGCATAAAGACAGGGTCTGTATCAGGGTTTGACCATAACAATGGCCGAACACTCCACAAACGTGCATGCTACACAGCAGCCTGCTACACTACTTACTACATTCTGGCTTGTGGGGTGGGGAGAAGAAGAAAAAAAAAAGTACATTGTGTCTTAGCCACCTACAATATAAATTACATCTGCCAATGTTCATTTCTTTGCATAATGAGAAACTTCATGGTCTGCATCCCTCTTCACTTATTACCTGGCTGATTAGATCAAGGAAAATAAGATGGCATGGACATCAGCATTTATGGGGAGAAGAGAGATGCATACAGGATTTTGGTGGGGAACTATGAAGGAGACCATTTGGAAGACCTGGGTTTAGATGGAGGATAATATTAAAGTGGATCTTACAGAAATGGGATGTGAAGCATGGACTGCATTAATGTGGCTCCGGAATGGGAAAGTGGTGGGGTTACAGTGAATGAGGTAATGAAACTTTGGGTTTCATAAAATGTGGGGAATTTCCTGACTAGCTGTAGAACTAGTAGCTTCTGCAGGACTCTGCTCTATGGGGTTGGTTGCTGGTTAGTTTGTTTGTGTTCACTGCACTGTCTCTGGTCTAGATGGCATACAACCATTACTTGTTTCATGGTGTGGCCATGATTTGCTTGGCAACCATTCAATATAAAGTGACTGCTCACAGTAAGTAAGACAACACTTGTCAGTAAGAATATACAGAGAATATGTTCCATTGCCAGCTGGAGCACTGCAAAATACACAACATCAATGTCACTAGGCAGTAACAACATCACTGCTGTACAGTGAAAAACCCAGCCACCCCCCAAAGAAAAAAAACTCTGCATGTTCACAGGACCGTCATAATACAGGGTGTTTCAATACCTATGTCACAAACTTTTCCTGGGTATTCCCCACCCCAAAATAAGCAAAAAAGTTCCTATCAACATGGGTCCAAAAATGAACAGGTTCCGAGATATC
>Ga0209628_10002455_pt1 | contig 12583 bp, 11 predicted proteins | sample TergutCu122P4_FD_187285 | JGI IMG/M metagenome (GOLD analysis project Ga0209628, IMG submission 187285) | Cubitermes ugandensis P4 segment gut microbial communities from Kakamega Forest, Kenya - Cu122 P4 (SPAdes) (version 2) | ecosystem: Host-associated > Arthropoda: Insects > Digestive system...
AAAAAAATCAGGAGTTCCCAAAAGTAAAGTGGTAAACGTTCACGCGAAGCGTGGACTTTACTTATTTGGGAACTGGCAGTTGAAGGCCTTTAGTATAAATAGAGATAAAGTACCACGTTTTTTTATTACAAAAATTGAATAATAACTTTTAACAAAATTAAAATAATTACAAACCAAAAAAAATCGTATTATTATGGAAGGAGAATTTAAACAATGCCCCAATGGGCACTATTATCAAGGAGCATCATGCCCTTATTGCAAAACAGGTAATAACAATGCAGGCGCAAGCACATCGCTTAAAACTGATGTCTATGCCGGTGGCAGTGGCGAAAACAGTCAACTACCCACTGAATTACAAGGCTATGGTGGCGATGAATCAAAAACTACTGTAGTCGTTGGTGGAAAAAGAACAGATGTAGAAGACCCTGTAGGCGGAATTATCATACCGTCTGCTAACAGAACTGTTTTTGAAGAAACGGAAATTGAAGAAACACCGGAAGGTAAGAAAATTGAAAAGAAAGTATCCCGAAAAAGTAGAAAATTAGTAGGTTGGTTGGTAACTTACTCTTTTGATGCAATGGGTGCAGATTTCAAACTCTACGAGGGCAGAAATACTATCGGGCGTGATGTAGATTGTAACGTTACGGTAAATGACCCTCAAATGACAGGCAAACACGCTACAATCTTGTTTCAAGACGGCGTATTCTTTTTGAAAGATGAGTTTTCCACACATGGTACATTTGTAAATGACAAGAAAATGCGACCCGACTCATCTCAAGAAATTAATGATGGTGATAAAATCCGCTTGGGTAAAACTGATTTCAAATTCAGAATTGCATTGTAATTTTTCAAGGTATTGTATTAATATTGTATAGATGAAACGAATTATTACACTTGTATTTTTTCTCTTTTCTCTTTGTGGATTTGCTCAAATTGCTAATGTTCAGGATACTCTATTCCCGAAAATATCTTTTGAGTGGCAAGAATACAGTATTGCGCAACGCACAAAAACCGATTTTTCGCTAATTGAAAATGAACAATATATTCCGTTTGAAATGACGGAATTATACAGCAACAAAGCAAAAACTGTACTTTTTCTTTGGGAAGATTTGGCGAGTCATAGCGGGCAATACAAGACTTTTAAACAGGTTTTAACTTCTTTTTTTAGTTCTGAAAGAGAGAATGGGGATAAGTTTAATGTGTTGGTTTTCAACAGACGACCGTTTAATGCGAAAAGTGGCGGACAAAATTGGCATCTTCTATCTGATAATTTCTTGTCAGCAAGGGAAATACTTGACAGAATCAATGCTTATCAAAGTAGCACAGTTCATTATCCTAAGGACCCTCTTTCAGCCGATTTATACGCTTCTGTTGAGGATGCCCTGAAGTTGTTAAGCGAAAACAAACATGATGATAAAATGATTGTCTTACTGACGGCAGGGTTGAATGTATCACTTTCGGGGGCAACAAAAGAGCGTGCTTCTTTAGAAGAGGATGCTCGAAAAGCCAATATTCCAATTTATGTCGTGTATTATCCTTATTCCGGAAATACACACATACCTTCAAATATTATTGGGATAGCGGAAAATACTCATGGGAAGGTCATTAGTGTGGAAAACATAACGGATGCGACAAACAAGTTAGTAGATTATTATACGAATTTGAATACACGCGATTACCGGTTTGGTTTTACTACAAATCAAAAACGAGACGGTAAACGGCATTCAATTACGCTACAAATCGAAAACGGAAATAATGAGCAAGTGCGTTTTTATGCTCCCACTATGACTTTTAAGGTGTGGGTAAAAGAAAATTTATGGTTGTTTATTGTTTTAGTAGTATCTTCTGTAACTTTATTGGGGATAGTGATTTGGCTTATTGCGAGAAAAAGCGCAAAACGTCATAGAAAAATTGCTGAAAACAATGCCGAAAAGCAACGTCAAATTAACGAGTTAAAAGAAAGACAGGAACACGAGAAACAGGAAAGAGAGGAGGCAGAGCGTAGGCGAGTTGAAGAAGAAAATTATAAACGAAAAAAAGAGGAGGAGGAACGACTTAGCCAATTAATGCACTCAAAAAATCTTTTTCCACGCCTGCAATGCCGTGTTGATGGTGAAGGCTTTATCTACAATATTACAAAGACTCACACAACGATAGGGAGAAAAGGATATGATAATGATGTTTCTTTTGATAATACAACCGTAACAAAACAACATGCCGAAATTGTTTTTACCGGAACCGGATTTGAAATAATTGACAAAGGCAGCACAAATAAAGTAATCGTAAACGGAGAGTTTTTTAAACGCGCTACGCTAAAAGATGGTGATATAATAGGCTTGGGCGAAGCGGTAATAATTTTTAATATGTAATAATTAAAGTCCGAAAAGGAACGGACGTAAAATAAGTTTTTATGAATTGGTATTTAAAAGTATGGAAACAATACGCAGATTTCAAAGGCAGAGCAAGAAGAAAAGAGTTTTGGATGTTTTTCTTATTTAATGCACTCATTGGGTTTGCATTATCGTTGCTAATAATCCCTTTTGCAGTAACTCTCAAATTCATTCCTATGATGATTATCGGGGGTTTATATTGCTTATACAGTTTGGCAATATTAGTACCCAGTTTGGCGCTTGCTGTGCGCCGGTTGCACGACATTGGCAAAAGTGGATGGTATTTTTTATTCGGTTTTATTCCGTTAGCAGGGGGTATAATTTTACTTGTTTGGTTTTTCCAAGATGGTCAGGTTGGTGAAAACCAGTGGGGTACAAATCCCAAAGATGATTCTATGAATGATTACGTTGCTCCAAATCGTCCTAATCAACCGTTCAAAATTACTAATAATTTTCCCCGGTTGCAATGCAGAGCGGGTTATGACAATTTTAGTTACAATATTGTCAAACATCGTACCACAATTGGTAGAGAAAGAGATAATGATTTGATTTTAAGCCATCCTACTGTATCCAAGCACCATGCCGAAATTGTAAATAAAGGTTATGGTTTTGAGATTATTGACTTAGGCAGTACAAACAAAGTAATTGTAAACGGACAGTTTTTTCAGCACACTATTCTCAAAGACGGTGATATTATAGGTTTGGGAGAAGCGGTATTAACTTTTAATATGTAATGGAAATAAATTTTAAAAAATGATTCAAAAAAAACTATCAGCAGTATTAGTAATTGCGCTATTCTTTTTGTGCAGTTTATCATTTGCCCAAGTCCCGAGAGGCACTTACGTCCCAAAAAACGATATGGCAAAACAGTCTAATTGGACAAAATTTGAATTTACAGGAGGCAATAAAGTGAAGGCGTATATAGGTGCAATGGGAGTAACGGTAGCGTGCTACGAGTATATTTATACTCTTAATGGCAACAACCTTTCCTTATCTGTAGCCGGACAAAATGGAAGTGCTGAAGGATATACCTACAACAAAGTTACAGACGAGATTTCGCTTCATGCAGGCGCATTTGGCACAGAAGGGGCAATATGGCATAAAGCAGGTGCAACAAATAATAATGCAACAAATAATACTACAGCTACAAAACCCACAGCCCCAACCGTACAACAGAAACCAACAACGAATGTATCGGGAGAAGGTCCAAAAGGGATTTATCTGCCTATGAATGAAGCCGCAAAAATGTCTAACTTTACAAAATTTGAGTTTACCGGCGTAAACAAATTAAAAGCGTATTTGGGTGTAATGGGAACCTCTGTAGCTGCTTTCGATTATGTTTACAAACTAAATGGTAACAATCTCTCCTTAATGGAAGCCGGCAAAAACGGGAGTGTTGAGTTTACTTACGACAGAGCCAAAGACCAAATTGCACTTTGCGCGGGAGCTTTTGGCACTGAGGGGGCAATATGGAGTAAAAATGGGCAATCTTTACCAAAAGAGCCGGAAAAGAAAGAATGTGACACAAAACCGAATAATAAGTCAATAATATACTTCCACGAACTTGCAAAAAAATGCGCGTTGTTTTCGGCTTTAGCATATCAGGAAACTCGAATTACGTGTAAATCAGGTGATTTAGAAACATTTTTTTATACATTAGGTACGATTTCTAAAGGGCAACCGATGCCTACTTCAATGCTTCCTACAAAAGAGATTCTCTTTTCTACATTTCTTTCAAACTATAAAAAATTAAAAGACAATAACGAAATTATATATTTTACAGGCAAAAAAAATGACAATTACGTAAAAAAGAATGATGATACGCCTTATGTTTTGCATGCTGAATTAAAATATAACGGTTATCAAGGAATTGAATCACAAAACTATCACGATGGAATTGAGGACAACATTAGTTATACATTTGCTTACAAAAAAGGTGATGATAATAAGGGTGAAGGAAATGATGTCTGTGTTGCTGTAATACTTCGAGGTACAGACTATGTTGAATGGCGTGGAAATATGAAAGTTTGGGAGGAAAAAAACAAAAAAAGTGAACGTCATTATAGTTTTCAAAATGCAAATGCAGAATTACAAAAAGCACTTAGAGATTACCTGAATAATACAGTGGCACTTAAAAACAAAAACATTCATTTTCTAATAACTGGTCATAGCAGGGGGGCTGCCGTAGCTAATCTACTTGCAGTTGATTTGAATGAGGGTGCAATTTGCAACATTAAATCTGTTGTTGCATATACTTTTGCAACCCCCAATAACAGACCAGATGCAAAAGAGAATGATTATAATAACATATTTAATTTCTGCTTTGATGACGATTTCGTACCTCAAGTTCCATTAGAAAAATGGGGTTATAAAAAAAGCGGGATAACACGTAAAGCTTGTGCTGAAGAATTATGGAATTTTGTGGGGCCTATTCCTAAAGAAAAAGATTTTAGAATTTTTGTGAAAGAGTATGTACAGTTATCAAAAGGCAGAGAACCCTCATTTGATTCTGATGCTACACAAAAAGTGTTACAAGAATTTTATAATACTGCAAACAATGTTAGTGTTTACTACAATAATAAACTTATCATGTCGCCATTATGGACAAAATATTTGATTTCTATTTATCGTTTATCTCCAAATCCGTTTCTTTCAACAATCGCAAAAAATATTAATCCTGAAGAGGATAAAACTTTGTACGAATTTATGAGAGATTATATTGCAAGTGGCATAATCGCTATTGCCGATGGTGATATTAACTCAGCAGTAGTTGGTTCTGTAACTAAAAAATTTCCTGTAGGTAATCAAGTTGAGAAAATTGCAAATTTTTTTATTGACTGGACTTTCTTGCAGGATGGCAAACTTATACCACACGAACGATACTCTATTAACGACACCCACCAAGCATTTACTTATTATTACGCTCTTTTAAATGATAGTTTCAAATTAAAATGAACAACATGAACCAAGCGACTAACATTTCTAACAACATCTTAATCTTTCAAAGAGAAGAAATCGGCAAAGTGCGTACCGCACAGGAGGATTGCCATTTTAATGACAAGACTCCTAATGGCTATCTGTTTGTAGTGTGCGATGGTATGGGGGGACACGTTGGAGGAGCAGAGGCATCATCCACAGCAGTAAAAAGCATTTTTGAGTTTTTTAACAAAGAGAAATACGACAATATTCCGCAAGCGCTTAATAATGCTTTACAGTTTGCCAATGCACAGATTTTGGGAAAAGTAAGCGAGTATCCGGCGTTAAAAGGAATGGGAACAACAGCTTGTATTCTTCTATTGCAAGACAGCAAAGTATATATAGCACACGTGGGCGACAGCCGTATGTATCTCTTTTTGGGAAAAGAAAAAGAGCTAATTCGCATAACCAAAGACCATTCTTATGTTCAAAAATTGGTGGACACCGGCGAAATTTCCGATGATGAAGCAGAGCAACACCCGGATAAAAACCGGATTCTCAAAGCCCTTGGAATAAAACATGAATTAGAACCTGCCATTTGCGAAAAACCAATACTGCCAAAAAACAACGATATGTTTCTTATTTGCAGCGATGGGCTAAATGGAATGTTACCCGACAGCAAAATAAAACAGGTTCTTTCCTTCAAAAATAATACCATAGAGCAAAAAGGAAATATGCTTGTTAATCTAGCATTAGAAGCCGGTGGACTTGACAATATTACACTGCAATTAATTCAAATTTCGGACAGTCCACATAAAAAAACTGTTTACGAACATTGCAATTTTAATCCTAAAAACAATAAAAAATCATCCGGTAGAAAATCAAAAAAACTTGCTAAAATCTTCATCATTTTATCAATTGTTTTGGCGGGTACTATCGGGGCAGGTATTGCCTGTTATTTCATTGATAAAAACTCAAAAGAGAAAAAAATAGAACAATTGCGAAATAATATTAAGAATGCTAAAGAAGAATATGCAAGATTGGCAATAGAAGTTCAAAAGAAAGAAAAAGAGTATAAAGATGCTAAAGAAAGCACAGCAAGGGCAAAGAAGACCTTAGATGATGGTTCAAACGATAAAACAGAGCAAGCGTATAAAGATAGAAAGAAAATAGAGGAAGGTGTTGAAAAAGAATTAGATGGTTTCAAATATGAGCAAGAAAAAGCAGAAAATAATTGGAAAAATTTAACACAGTCTTTCTCAATTGACAGTTTAAAAATTGTAAAATCAAAATTATTAATAAAATGAGAGTTATAACAGTAGGTAGAGGTCATGACAATGATGTTGTGATAAATGATTACAGAGTTTCCCGCATCCATCTTCAAATAGTGCAAAGCGATAGCGGTAATTTTTCGGTAGTTGACTTAAATTCGGCTAACGGAACATTTGTAAATGGGCAACGCATAATTGGTGAATATCACTTGCAAATAAGTGATTCAGTAACAATAGGCGATACTTTTTTGCCTTGGCAAACTTATTTCACTCCGCAGAATAACGGAATTATTTATAACGAAATTCCGGAACAAAAACAGAAACGCAAACCCAAACGCGCTATTTGGTTTATTCTTGTAATAGGATTTGCTTTACTTGCCTGTGGCGGAATTACTTGGAAAATATTATACGATAAAAAACAGGAAAGAATTAAAATAGAAAACGAGGCAAAAGAGGAAGCCCGACTACTTCAAGAGGAAAACGAACGGAAAATTGCCGAAGAAAAACAACGACTTCAAGATGAAGCAACAAAAAACATAGAAGAATCTTTGATATCACAGCGAGAAAATGAAAAAAAGGCAAAGGAAGAAGCACAAAGATTAAAAGAAGCAGAAAGAAAAGCTAAAGAAGCAGCACAAGCGGAAGCAGCAGAAAAGAAGCGACTTGCCGAAGAAACTCAAAAAAAGAAAGATAAGGACGAGTTTGACCAGTTAAAAATACAAGCCGAGAAAAATAAGAAATTAGGTGGTACTCCTACTGAAATAATTGCTCAAATGAAAAAAATTGCCGATAAATACCCTACTGACAATTATTTTAAAAACATCATAAAAAACTTGGAAAATTAAGAGCATGAAAAAAATAGTACTATCAATCTTTTTCACTTTTATTTTGTTTTCGCTTTTTGCACAAAGCAATTACGACGAAGCGATACAGCAAGGCGACAATGCCTTAAAACGTGATGAATACACTACTGCCATTAAGAAATATTTAATTGCTGAAACTTTTGACCAAACTAAATGGAAAATTATACAGGAAAAATTAGATGTTGTTTACGCTGTAATTAACGAAAAACAAAAAGAATTAAAGAAAACAGTGACAGAATTAAACGAAACAATTAAACAACTAAATTTTGTTACTGCAGAAAAAAAAGAATTAGACAATAAACTATCCTCTACAAAAACAGAAATTGAACAAATAAAACAAAAAATGGATAATTTGGGAACACTAATGCAAAATGTTTTAAAAACAATGGATTCTATTATTATCCAAACAAACGAATTGGAAAACAAATTATCACCAGCACAAAACACTAATAAACAATGAATAATAAAAAAATAACTCTTTTATGGATTTTTACCTTTGTTTCTTTGTCGCTGTTTGCACAAGACTTGCAGGTAAAATTTAACGAGGCAATACAACAAGGCGATAGTGCTTTTAAACGCACGGAATATATTGTAGCTATCAAAAAATATCTACTTGCAGAAACATATAAACCAGAAAAATGGGAAATTGTACAAGAAAAATTAGATAAAGTGTACAATGCAATTAATGTAAAATTAGCATCTTACGAATCCTTACAAAAAGAATTAGACCAATTAAAGAAAAAAACTCAAGCCCTGCCAAACACTGTTTCAGAGCCTACAGAAGTTGTAACAACAAAGCCCACTACTACCACTGTAAACCCACCACTTCGTAAACCTCAGCCGAAACCTTTAATTTGGAATGATTTCCTACGTCTGTATGAAAAACCGGCACATCAGTGGTTTTTAAATATGGGTTACGGTTTTAACACAATAAAAAATAACAGTATTAATATTTTTGGAAGTAGTGTTGGTCTGAATTTTGGCGGTCGGCATGACGTTACTAAAAAAATGGGTGTAGGGTATCAGGCAGGTATTGGATTGGGATATAATTCTTCCGGCAGTTATTTACACTGGTCAATTGGTGGAAAGTTCTACCCTTGGAACTGTTTTTTTATTTCTACAAATTATATTGGCGGAATGAAAACGGAAACTCAAATAAAATTACATACCACAAATGATGGAGGATTTAATTATTCCGAAACCGTGATAAATAAATCTTATCACGGCTTAACATTATTGGGTGGTGCCGATATTTGTTTTGGGAAAAATACAACAGACAAAATAGGTGGAATAGTTAATATTGCCGCTGGTGCTGTTTGGGTTGAGAAAATGAAATGGGGTTTTACAATGAATTTGGGTATTGGATTAGTTTTTAGAAAATAATTTTAAAATAAGTATAATATGAAGAAATTTAGTTTTTTGATTTTAATTGTGATTTTGTGCGCTTCTTGCACACCAGACAAGCCAAGTACATCTTTTAAAGGAGGTGTATCAACTTTAAGATATGAAAATGTTACGGATACTTCTGCCGATTGTAAAGGAGGTGTATGGATAACGCAGGATAATACTATTTGTAAAGAAAGCGGTATTTGTTATGCACTTTCAGAGAATCCAACAATAAAAGACTCTCTGAAAAGAGCGGAAAACAAAGTAGGTGAATTCACTATTCGATTAAACCATTTAAAACCTGATACGACTTACTGGTTCAGAGCATATACAAAGATTAGTGAGGAGGTTGTTTATGGTGATACAATTAGTTTTAAAACCCGTCTAAGCAAAGCAAAAATTGAAATAGATTCAACGACAGTCGCTTTAAATCAAGATTTGGGAAAAACAACTTATGATTTGGCTTTTACAGAAGTAGATAAATTTGAATTAGGCGGCTTAAAAAAATGGGATTTACCAACCGTTTTTCAATTAAGGACTTTATTTGAGAAATATAAAAACGATAAGAAAGTAGAATACTTGCCTGATGCTTACTGGAGTAGAGACATTAAATACAATGCAGACAGTACAAAAATTTTTGTTAAAATTGTTTATTTCCCCAGTGGTGATACATCTACTCTCATAACAACAAATTTTCAGAATCCAATGCAATGTAGAGTTCTCCCTATTCACAAAAAATAAAACTAAAATACTATACCCAATGACCGATTTGCCAAAAATACCGCTTTATCATATTGGACACTTGATTGCCGAAGGTGGCACCGCAAGAGTGTATTGGGGTATAGATAAGCGTAGTGGTTTTCCGGTAGCTATCAAAGAATTGAAGATAAGACATTTCAAAAATCCGATAATTCGTGAAAAGTTTAAAGAGGTGGAAACGCAAATGTATCTATATATGCAGCATCCAAACATTCCTAAATTGGTGGATTTTATTGACATGAAAGCAAAGGAGTTGTTGTATATCGTAATGGAATTTATTGAGGGTAAAACTTTGGAGAGTTATATTTACAGCGAAATAGGACTTATGCCCGAACAAAAAGCATTACCCATATTTTTGGAAATACTTGATACCGTTGCCTATTTGCACAAAGCCAAAGTTCCGGCTCTAAATATTAACGGTATTCTGCATTTAGACATAAAATCCAACAACGTAATGTTGCTGCCAAACGGAAAAATAAAATTGATTGACTTAGGGATTGCGGCACGAATGAGCGATGCAAGTAGTAGTACCGGATTTGGAACACCTGCCTATATGCCGCCCGAACAGTCGGAAAAAGGCACTTGCGGCAGATATACAGATATTTTCGCTTTGGGTGTTGTTTTATTTGAAATGTTGACAGGTGCCGTGCCGTTCACTTCGCAAAATCCAAATGCAAGATTGGCAAACGAGGAAATCAAGTATCAAATCAAATTCGGTACTACTCCGCAAATGAAACAGTTTTACCCGCCAATTAACCCGAATCTGCAATTTATAGTAGAAGGTGCATTGGCAAAAAATCCTGCAGTCCGTTACCAATCGTGTGAAGAGTTTAAAAAAGTTATTATAGATTATATGAACAAACATAAATTAAAGTAATTATTAACCAAAAAATTTATTTAGTATGGAAATTAAAAAAATCGGACGTAGTTCCAACAACGACATCGTTGTAAACGACCCTAAAGCATCAAGAATGCACTGTCAAATTATTAAAGATGACAGCGGAAATTATCAGTTGATTGATACAAATTCAGAAAACGGGACCTTTGTAAATGGGTTACGTCGTACTGAAGCACGTTTAAATCAATCGGATACGGTAAGAATAGGTAATACAACTTTACCTTGGTTAACCTATTTTGGAGTAACAGGTCAGGTACCCGGCTCAATTAAAAGTAACAATCTAAAAAGTGGCAATCTGGGAGTTACCTCTTTTGTTTGCGGTGTTTTCGGTATTACTTTATTGACCATTGCTTTTGGACTTATTCCTTGGCCATTTATTTACGCTATTGTGGGTACCAGTGTAATAGCCATAGTTTTTGGTGTTATGGGTTGGGGACGTGATAGAAAAAATAGAGGTCTTGCCATTGCAGGATTTATTTTAGGCTGTGTATGGGCGCTTGCTTGTCTTATTTGGATTATTGTGGTTGCAACCGGAGGTGCGTATATTCCAACTACAGTAACGGAAATTCCAAGTTATTATTAAAAAAGCATGAGCGAAAGTATCTTACAAGGTTTCAAAGAGTTACAAATAGGGACTACACTAAGTAACGGAAAATACACTATCACAAAAAAGATAGGCGAAGGTGGTTTTGGTATTACCTATAAAGCCATTCAAAGTGGACTAAACAGAGCGGTGTGTATAAAAGAGTATTTTCCGGCGGGTAAATGTGTGCGCAATACGTATGCAAGGACTTTGCATTTGCAGGGTTTTACCGAAGAACAATTTGAAAAATACCGCCAAGCATTTGTAAAAGAAGCAAGAACGCTCGCAAATTTAAAACACCCCAATATTGTAGAAGTGATTGACGTATTCGATGAAAACAATACCTCATACATGGTAATGGCTTTTATTGAGGGGCAAAGTTTGCATAACATTGTAAAAAGGCGGGGTAAACTTCCCTATCAAGAAGCAGTAAATTACTTGGCTCAAATTACTAATGCTGTTGGATACATTCACAAAAAAAACATTTTACATCGTGATATTAAACCCGATAATGTAATTATCACGCCCGATTTCAAAGCCATTTTGATAGATTTTGGCTCTGCTCGCGAATTTGTACACGACCAAACGCAATTTCACACTTCAGTAGTTTCACACGGATACGCACCCACAGAACAGTACACATCCAACAGTAGAAAAGGTGCTTACACTGATATTTATGCCATTGGTGCTACTTTCTATTTTTCGCTTACAGGGAAAACTCCACTTGAGGCAGCAGCACGTTTAACAGAAAGAATGCAGGAGCCGAAAGAACTATCGCCCAAAATACCTGCCGAAGCAAATCGAACTATATTAAAAGCAATGCAAATAAAAGCAGAAAACCGGCATCAAACGATACAAGAGTTTATGGACGACCTGCGCAATATAAAACCCTCTACCCTGATAGATGAAACGATTGGAGGAAAGACCGTTGTTGTGAAAAAAACATCAAAAGTATTAATTATTGGAATAATTATTGGAGCCTTATTACTTCTTTCCGGTGGCGGTTATTTTCTATCTCAATACGCTACGGAACTTAAAGAACAGAGCATTATTGCTGAAGCAAAACGCAATCTGATAAATGGCAAAGTGGATAAACTAAAAATTTGGATTTACGAAGATGATTCGATTTATTTAAAACCCACCACAGGAATATTAGACCAAGCAGTGTATTACAAAGTGTTAAACAATTCACAATTAGTTACTACCCAATCTCTGCCCTCAAACAAATTTCCAATCAATACCTTTATTTACTCCGGGCAAATGCAAAATGGACTGCCAAATGGCGAGGGCATAGCAATTTATGGAAATGAGGAAACTTATACTGGTATGTTTAGAGAAGGATTTCGGCATGGAAATGGAAAATACAATTATTCTGACGGCACAATATTTAAAGGCGAGTTCGAAAATGATATGAGAAAATTTGGTAAAGAAATTTTTACTGATAATTCTTCCTATGAAGGCAGTTATAAAAACGACAAAAAAGATGGCGAAGGTATTTATACATTTCCAGATGGTAC
>Ga0209628_10002456_pt1 | contig 12581 bp, 11 predicted proteins | sample TergutCu122P4_FD_187285 | JGI IMG/M metagenome (GOLD analysis project Ga0209628, IMG submission 187285) | Cubitermes ugandensis P4 segment gut microbial communities from Kakamega Forest, Kenya - Cu122 P4 (SPAdes) (version 2) | ecosystem: Host-associated > Arthropoda: Insects > Digestive system...
CATTGGGCGACCGCAAGGGTCGCCCCTACCTCCTGACTCCTGACTCCTGACTCCTGACTCCTGACTCCTGACTCCTGACTCCTGACTCCTAATTAAAACGGCAGATCGGAGCTTTCGTCCATGGGGAATGATGGGGGCGGAGGCGGGGGTGGCGGCGCTTGTTCAAAACCGGCGACTGACGATGAACCGTCGTCGGCCTCCACTTTCCATGCACGGATGTCGTTGTACCATCGACCGTTATATTCGCGGCAGTCGATATCAAAACTGACCTTTAATAATTGACCTTCCGAGATGTGATACTGATCAATCCGGTCGCCCCAAAGATTAAACATCAAACGCCGGGGGTATTGCGAATTTTGGTCATACTCAACCACATACTCCTGCTTTTTCCATAGGCCGTTTCTTCCTTCTCCCGTTTGAATCGGCGTTACGGCAATGACTTTTCCACTTACTTCCATACGATTACAGTTTTTTCAATTCGGTTATTAATGTGTTATTTTCTTCCTCTGTACCGACAGTGATGCGTAAACATCCACAGCACAGAGACAGGTTATTTCGTTTCCTGACGATGATACCTTTGTCGACTAACTGATTATAAATACCTTCCGGATCAGGTACTTTCAGTAGCAGAAAATTGGCGTCCGACGGAAATATTTTTTCCACAAAAGGGAGTTCTTGAAGTTTTTCGGCTAAGAGGTCACGTTGGATCAACAACATTTCAACCCATTGGTTTTTACGCTCCACATCGTTTAACTGTTCGTTTACAAGCCTTTGTGTTAAATAATTGATGTTATACGGGTACTTTACCTTGTTCAGAAAACCGATGATTTCTTCCGAGGCAAAGGCCATACCACATCGCGCTGATGCCAATCCCCAGGCTTTCGAAAATGTTTGCAAGACAATCAGATTCGGGAAGTCGTCTAATCGGGTCAACCACGACAATTGCGAGGAAAAGTCGATATAGGCTTCGTCGATAACGGTAATGCCGTCGAAGTTTTCCAAAACATGGCAGACCTCTTCACGGCTAAGTGAATTTCCCGACGGATTGTTGGGTGAACAGAGGAAGATCGCCTTTGTATTCTTATCAATCGCTTCGAGTAATCGCGCCGCATTGAGTGAAAAATCATCGTTCAATAAAACGGGGCAGTATTCCACATCATTGATATCAGCGCACACCTTATACATGTTATAGGTTGGGTCGATGGCAACAACATTATCTCTTTTCGGTTCACAAAAGATACGGAAAATCAAGTCAATCGGTTCGTCGCTACCGACACCGAGCATAATCTGTGAAGGCCGGACATGCTTTATCCGTCCGATTTTCTTTTTCAGCTCTTCCTGTAACGGATCCGGATACCGGTTGTAAGGGCTGTTCATTGGATTTTCGTTGGCGTCAAGAAAAACCGATGCCTCCCCTTTAAATTCGTGTCGTGCACACGAATAAGGTTTCAATCGTCGGATATTTTCCCTGACCAATAACGAAATCTCTTTTCCCATGTCCTGTTATTTGCGTGCAAAGGTAAACATTTAATTGATTTTTTAATAAAAATCCAGCAACTACTGTTCAAACAGACTTTTCATGGCGGCTTCCACTTCATCGGCTGTCAAGGGGAGTTTTTCGCCCAAAATAAGCGCACCGGTCGAGTTAATCAGGTAAACTTCTTCGTTGCGAATGCCACCGAAATGGCGATATAATTCCAAGCGGTCGTAATTAATGAAATCGGCAAATTTATTCTCCCTTTTCCACAAGTCGATCAATTCGGGAATGAAATAGATGCCCGGTTCGATGGTCAATACAAATCCGGATTCGAGTTTTCGAACTAATCGTAGCGACTTACGTCCGAACTGCGTACTTCGCGGTTGACCGTCGTAACCCACCCATTCTTCGCCCAAGTTTTCCATGTCATGAACGTCAAGTCCCAGCATGTGCCCCAACCCATGTGGGAAAAACAGGGAATAAACGCCTTCCTGATGGGCATCGTCGCTATTTCCTTTGATTAATCCAAGTGATTTCATGCCTTCACAGATGACTTTGGCCGCTAATTCGTAGACCTCTTTGAAATAGACGCCTGGCCCCAACGCTTCGACAGCCGTTAGATGAGCAGCCACTTGGATGTCATAGACATCACGTTGCATGGCCGTGAACTTTCCACCGACAGGGATGGTCGACGACATATCACCAGCATAACCCATTTCGGTTTCTGCGCCTGCATCGATGAGAAACAAATCATTTTTTTTCACTGTATTGCCATGGTAATGGTTATGCAATATCTGTCCGTTAACCGTAGCGATAATTGGAAAAGAGAGTCGCATCCCTGAATTCAATACGAATGCCGTCATTAATGAGGTGATATGACTTTCCGTATTTCCGGCATGAAGTCTTCTGAAAGCAATTTTATGCATTATCGCAGTCGCTTCACATGCGTTTTGGATTTCCTGAAGTTCTTCTCCCGTTTTATAAATACGCATATTAACAACCGCTTTGATAAAATCGACCGACGGTGTTTGTTGTTGAACGGGTAATGAAAGCCAATCCAACAGTTTCAGTTTGTGTTCGGCGCGGTAAGTGGGCAGGAAGTGGATTTGTTGTCCACTTCCCGCTGCTTTTTTAAGGTATTTGGGCAGTTGAGCCGACGGCATAACCTGTTGTACCCCTACCCGATCACTTTTCTCTTTTAAGGTGGGTTGTGTTCCCATCCAAACGATTTGGTCGATGGTGATCTCATCGCCAAAGATGATGGTTTGGTCTTCGTCAATGTTAATCACCGCCGACAATCCGGCATACGGCAAACCAAAATAATACAGAAATGTGGAATCCTGCCTGAAGTCATATGTATTGCCTTCATAATTTATGCCACAGTCGTCGTTGCCGAGGAACAGCAACAAACCGGAACGAACTGATTTTTTCAATTTCTCCCGGCGATTAATATACGTGTTTTTTGCAAACATAGCTTTACAGATAATAAAGTTCTTTCGTTGAAAAATCGATAAACAATTGTCCTATTTTTTCGACAACAGCTTTTACAAAGCGCTCTCCTTTTTCTGCTGAGGCGCTCTTCGGATTACCTACGCCGGTATCTCCCCGTGATATTCTATCCCAGTTGCGGGGCGTCCACGCTGTGCCGTTATTGAAGGCGTCAATGGCAAAACGATTAAAAGCGCCATCGCCCGCTTCGTCGAACGACACCAACTCTGGATGATAATACAAGACAACGGAAGTCTCCATTTCACCGGCATGGTCGTCTTTTTCGTTAAAATAACCGGTTTGAGGGACTACGGCAAACCAATCGACAACCGCTATCAAAAAATCAGGATAATCGACTAACAGGTCGCGCAGCATATTCTTGAACGAATTACCGCCATGTCCGTTGACTATCACTAATTTCGAAATGCCTTGCCCACTCAGTGAAGCGACAACATCAGTCAAGACTGCTTTCTGGGTCTCGTAACGGGCATGAATACAGAATAGCTTATCCCGTTGTCCCTGATTTTGCGAACCTAAAGGGATGTATGGCAATACCATCCCCCGAATCGAAGCATTTTTCATCGCCCATGCTAAGGCATCGACAGCCACCCGATGGGCGCAAATACAATCGGTCAGGTAAGGCAAATGCAGATTATGAGGCTCTGTCGCGCCCCAAGGCAGGATAGCCAAGTCGTACTTATGACCTTTCACTTTACTGTACGACGTTGAAAAGAGATTAAAATCGTTCATTTTAAAAAAATTATTTTTTCCACAATTTATTCATTTCCTCCAATGTTTTACCTTTCGTTTCTGGAATCATTTTCCACACAAACAGCGCAGAAAGAACGGATACTACGCCATAGAAGCCGTAGGCTAAACCGGCGCTAAACTCCAACATCGGCGGAAAAGTGGATGAAATAAAGTAATTCGATGTCCACATCGTAGCAACGGCAATAGCCATAGCCTGTCCTCGTATCTTATTCGGGAATATCTCGGCTAACAATACCCAGCAAATCGGTCCCCACGACATCATAAAAGAAGAGGTGTAAACAATGATAAAGACCAAGGTGCTAATACCGATGATGTTATTGAATGCTAAGGCGGAGATGGCAAACATACCGACAGCCATGCCTATCGAACCGGTTATCAAAAGTGGTTTTCGTCCCCATTTATCGACCGTCATGATGGCTACGACTGTAAAAATGACGTTAAATAATCCCATGATTACAGTTTGAAGCATCGAAGCATCTTTGGCAGCGCCCATGCTCTCAAAAATACGGGGCGCATAATACATAGCCACATTGATACCAACAAATTGCTGGAATACCGTCAGTAAAATCCCGATCACGACGACCAATTTCCCATAAGCAAAGACGCTTGATTTGACTTTTTCGGTAATCGTTTCCTTGATTTCCAACAAAATCCGTTGTGCCGTCTCTTTATTACCCATGAGTTTGGATAAGACATTCAACGCTTTCTCGTCTTTCTTAATGATGGCTAAATAGCGTGGTGTCTCGGGGATGAAAAAAACCAATAACCCGAACAGACCTGCCGGTAATGCTTCAGAGATAAACATCCGCCGCCATCCGATGGCATTGATCCATTCGACAGTTTGACCGTTGGCGATCCCCCAATTGACGAAATAGACGACTAACATGCCAAAAATGATGGCGAACTGATTCCACGACACCAAACGACCGCGAATAGAAGCCGGGGCAATCTCACCGATGTACATCGGACAAACGGCAGAAGCCAAACCCACACCTATCCCGCCAAAAACACGGTAAAAGTTGAGCATCAGCAGCAACGCTACGGATGGTTCGCCGTGTGGCAGAAAAAAGGTTTCGGGATAGGCCGCGCCCAACGATGAGGTAAAGAAAATAAAGGCGGCGACTAAAAGCGATTTCTTTCGTCCCAAACGGTTGGCGAGATAGCCCGAGATAGCCGCTCCGATAATGCAACCGATTAAAGCGCTCGAAACGGTCGCCCCATGGATAAACGTACTTAATCCTAACGGTTTAATTAAAAATGCTTCAATGGATTTTTCCGCGCCGGAGATAACGGCTGTATCATAGCCGAACAACAACCCACCTAAGGTCGCTACTAATGTGATGACAACGATGTACGAAAGATTATATTCCCGATTCATCAGACATACATATTAACGATAGCCTCATAGAGTTCCTGCTTTCCGCTGGTGTGAGCAGGTTCGCCTTTTTGTTTGGCGTAGGCCACAAGGTCTTCTAACGACAATTTCCCTTCTTCAAATGCTTTGCCTTCTCCGGTATCCCACGAGGCATAACGGTCTTTCAGCATTTGCGGGATCGGCGATTTTTCAAGGATATCGGCAGCCGCTTCTAAAGCGCGTGCAAATGCATCCATACCGGCAATATGGGCGATGAAAATATCTTCCAAGTCGGTGGAGTTACGGCGCAGTTTGGCGTCGAAGTTCAGCCCACCGCCATGCAATCCGCCGTTTCTTAGGAGTACAAGCATCGCCTGTGTCAGTTCGTAGGCGTCAATCGGGAATTGGTCGGTATCCCAACCGTTTTGAACGTCTCCGCGGTTGGCGTCGATCGAACCTAAGAAACCGGCGTCGGCGGCGCATTGCAGTTCATGTTCGAAGGTATGGCCTGCTAATGTGGCGTGATTTGTTTCTAAATTTAATTTAAAATCCTTGTCTAATCCGTAATAGCGGAGGAATCCGATCACCGTTTCAACATCGTAGTCATACTGATGTTTCGTTGGTTCCATCGGTTTCGGTTCGATCAGGAAGGTCCCTGTAAACCCTTTTGAACGCGCATAATCGCGGGCTTTGGTTAACATCATCGCCATATGGTCTTTTTCGCGTTTCATATCGGTATTCAGTAGAGACAAATAGCCTTCGCGACCTCCCCAGAACACGTAAAATTCGCCCCCCAACTCAATTGTAGCGTCGATCGCATTTTTCAGTTGTACGGCGGTACGTGCGGCGACATCAAAATCGGGATTCGTTGCTGCGCCATTCATGTAACGCTTGTGGCTGAACAGGTTGGCCGTACCCCAAAACAATTTCAAACCGGTCTCTTCCTGCCGCTGTTTGGCATAAGCCACCATCGCTTTCAGGTTGGCTTCATACTCCTCAATGGAGTTGCCTTCCGAAATAAAATCGGCATCATGGAAACAGTAATAATTGATGCCGATTTTTTGCATAAATTCGAATGCGGCATCTAATCGCTGCTTGGCAATTTCCAAAGCGCTATCGCCTGTGGCCCAAGGGAAGGTCTTTGTCCCGCCGCCAAACGGGTCGCCGCCTTCTGAACAAAAGGTATGCCACCAGCAAACAGCAAATTTTAACCACTCTTTCATGGGTTTACCATAAACGACTTTTTCAGCATCGAAATACCGGAAAGCCAACGGGTTTTTACTCTCTTTACCCTCAAAATTAATTTTTCCAACAGTCGGGAAATACGTTTTTGTACTCATAATTCTTTATATTTTAAATGTTTGTAAATCTTAAATCTATAATCATGTCACCCCTTCGGGGTTTCAGTCCCCCTTTGAAGGGGGCAGGGGGATGTTCTTAAATCTTAAATCTTTAAATCTTAAATCTTTAAATCTTTAAATCTTTAAATCTTAAATCTTAAATCTTAAATGACATTCCTCCACCGGTTATACGCCTCTAAGCTGCATGGCACTTGTTTGTCATCAGGTGTTACAATCGTGACTTTTTTCAATGAATGGAAGGCATCCTGTGCATTTTTATAAATACCGGCGCCGATACCTGCGCCCCGTGCAGCGCCAACCGAACCGTCCGTATTGTACAGTTCGATGGTCGCGCCTGTGATGTTTGCTAACGTCTGCCGAAAGAGCGGACTCAAAAACATATTGGCATGTCCGGCGCGAATGGTTTTCGTTTCGATGCCCATATTGTTCATGATATCCATGCCGTATTTGAACGAAAAGGCGATTCCTTCCTGTGCCGCCCGTATCAGGTGCGCTTTACGGTGACGCAAAAAGTTGATGCCGTGGATGGAACACCCCGGTTCTTTGTTCGATAGCATACGTTCAGCCCCGTTTCCGAAGGGAATGATGCTAATCCCCTCGCTCCCAATGGGAATATCCTGGGCTATTTCATTCATTTCGGCATAACTGATACCGTTCGGGGCGACATTATTCCGTATCCAGGCGTTCAATATCGCTGTCCCGTTGATACAGAGTAACACACCAATACGCGTCTGATCCGAGGTGTGATTAACATGGGCAAAGGAATTGACACGCGAAAACGGGTCGTATTTAGCGTCATCATTGACGCCGTAGACCACGCCCGACGTACCTGCGGTGGCTGCTACCTCGCCCGGATTGAGCACATTCAGTGACAGCGCGTTATTCGGCTGATCGCCAGCGCGATAAGTGATCGGCGTACCTGCGGAAAGTCCCAACTCTTCGGCAACAGTTGATGTCAAAAAGCCCTGTACGCCAAAAGTTGGTTTTATTTCGGGAATATGGTTCAGATCGAAACCGAAATAATCAAACAAAAACTGTGCCGGCGCATTTTCGATAAAGTCCCAAGCCATGCCTTCGGACAATCCGGAAGCGGTGGTGCAGGCTTTGCCGGTCATACGTAAAGCGATATAATCGCCAGGCAGCATATAATACTTCACTTTTGAAAAACTATCCGCTTCATTTTCTTTGACCCAAGCCAATTTCGACAAGGTAAAATTGCCGGGTGAATTGAGTAAATGCGACAAACATTTCTCCCCGCCAATTTGCGTAAATGCGCGTTCGCCATAGGGGACAGCGCGACTATCGCACCAGATGATCGCATCGCGTATCGCTTGCATGTCTTTATCGACCAAGACCAACCCGTGCATTTGATACGAAATACCGATAGCGGCTATCTGTTTGGGATTTATCCGCGATTCGCCTAACACCGCTTTTGTCGCCTGTTTCAAATTTGCCCACCAATTGTCAGGCGCCTGTTCCGCCCATCCGGTTTTAATCGCTTTGATTTCCATTTCTTGTTTGGGATAGAAATCCGCTGCTACCACTTCGCCGTTTTCCCAATTTACAAGACTGGCTTTGACCGACGAACTCCCTAAATCATACCCTAATAAATACATATAAAAAATCGTAAAATTGTAAGACCGTAAAATCGTAAGACCGTAAAATCGTAAAATAGTGGTACAAAAATAATCATTATCTACTTACAGGAACTTTTAAAAAACATGTTATAAAACATAAAACATCAACGATATAAATTTTGCAGAAAACACATCGTCTATGTCTTTGATATTGTACAACATACAACATACGGATACCTCTGTGGTTCTCTGTGGTTCTCTGTGGTTCTCTGTGTCATTGTTTCACAGAGAACCACAGAGGAGACACAGAGAACCACAGAGTTAAAAAAAAAAGAGTTATATTTGCACCTAATAAACGCAATTAAATTAGAATGGAATCGAATGTAGCTATTGTTGTTGTCCATCAAGGATTATCTGACTATCTGAAATATTGTTTGCTTAAAGCGAAACAATATAATCCCACAACGCCGATCGTCCTGATCGGGAATGAAGAAAACCGGTGTTTGCTTGATGTCATCCCTGATCTGATTCACATTATCCCCGACCAAAACACACCTGACATCAGGGCGTTTAAGAACAATTACAAACACCGCAGCACACAACCTGAAACGTTTGAGTTGATGTGTTTTTTGCGTTGGTTTTTTGTCAGGGACTACATGAAATTGAACAACATCGAACGATGCCTCCATATCGATTCCGATGTTCTCCTGTTTTGCGATGCGTGGCAAGCCGGCGAACCTTTTCGATCGTATGGCATGACTTTCTCGACTTGGGGAAATCCGAATTATTTGATGGGGCATACGTGTTACATCAATGATTATCAACTATTAAATGCGTTTTGCTATATGTTGTTAGACTGTTTCACTAATGCAGAAAAGTCGCAATTCCTTGATGAACTGTTCGTTAAACTGCGAATAAACAGTGAATATACAGCGATATCGGACATGTCGCTTTTGAAGCTCTTTTATGATAAAAATTCACAACACATGGGGAAAGTGTCGGATATCGTAAACGATACTACGTTCGACAACCGCCTCACATCGTGTGAAGGCGGATATACCGCCAACTCACGCCTGTTTAAAAAAGAGATGAAAAAGATTCTTTTTGAAGACCGTATCCCCTATTGCCGGAACACGATGTTACAGAAAAACATCAGATTCCATTCCATTCATTTTCACGGTAATATGAAATATATGATGAAGTATTTCTTTAAGGAAAATGTGAATTACTTTAGCGACATTCTTCTTGAAAGAATCAGACTCAAAATGCAAAAAATCTTCCGGTTATAACGCGTCTTCCAATGCTTTTGATTTCCCGGCTAAATCTGCCAAAATAGTCCCAAATTCGGCGTAATAATCTGCTTTACTCTTATGGCCTTCCAATCGCAGTTTCATGCGCTCCAGATTAGTGAGTATGGTCGGTATCCAGCGGTAAGGTATGCCAATAAGCAATGTGTCCGGCGAATAAAGTTGCCGACCGTGCGGCCCATGAATCAATGCAGGTACGATAAAGTTCACCTCACCCGTCTTGTACGGATGGATAAGCAGCCACGCACAACCCATAACGGGCGTACAAACCGACTTATACAATTCACCGGTGGAGTAAGTCATAGCGCGCATGACTATCTCTGCTTGTTCGGGATTCGCGCTGATAACGAGCACATCCGGTTCGAATGTCAACTGTTCAGCCGGGGAAAATAAAACAAAGTTTGTGTTTCCCTTGTCTAATTTTGGTACAAACTGATAAAAATGTTGATTACATCGGGCTTCCTCAAATACACCGAGACGCGGGCCAATCTGACCACTTTCGGCAAAGGGAACCATATCTTCCATGCCGAGCAGTATTTTACCCACACACGTTTCGGTATGTTTCTTGGATAAGTAAAAACATCTGTTCGCTGTTTGAGCCATTTTTAGCATTTCGCATAACGACAATCTGGCCTCCATTTCAAGCGGAGGAATATCCTCTGGCGGGAAAAAACTAAATTTCACCCCAATCGGAGGCAGGTCGAGTCCGATCTTTTTCAATACGGCATAATTGTTTCGTGTTTCATTCATGATGTTATATTTTATTTTAAAAAGAATAGCCCGTAAATAATCGGTATGAGTAGGCCAGCCAATAAATACCATTTCCCGCTTCCGGAAAGACCTCGCTTCCCTTTTACGATAAATAATCCGGTAATTACTAATAAAATAAGTGAACCGGCGTAGAAGTCGGCCACCGGACTCCATCCCTTCACCTGATTGTAATGAAGGCGATTTATCCAAAAAACCAAGACCCGTTTGGTATGTGTCTCATAATTGGCTTTCCCATCAGACGCATCATACACCCCCCCCCCGCCCTCCAAAAACAGGCGTAAACGATGCTCATCCATCCGCAAGATGCGTTTCAGGGGCGGTCGGTTTTTATCAGCCGACCAAATGGCAGACAATTCGTTGTCTGTCAGATTTGCCGACAGTTGCACCGTCTTTGATTCGGTATGGAATGCCGGATCCGACCCACTTAAATGGTTGAGTATGATTCCTGAAATGGCGTATATCAGTGTGATACCCACCACAAAATAACCCAAATCCCGATGGATGACCCGTAAAAAGCGAATTAATTTCATATTAGTTGGTAGCTGGTAGCTGGTAGCTGGTAGTTGGTAGCTGGTAGAATCCATCCCCCTTTGAAGGGGGCTGGGGGATGTTCTTCGTTTTCAATTAATTATCAACGATCTTGTAACTCAGTCCTTCCATGTAATAAATGACATAATAACTTTTACCGTGATCTTTCATCCATTGACGCATTTCGCTGATATTGCTTAATTCGGCAGCGCATGTTTCGGCCATTCCTTCTTCCTGTTCAAGCTGTTTGACATTACTCTCCATTTCATTAATCGATTCCCCACTTAAATGAAATTCTTTAAGCGAACCGGTAATGGCTAATTTCGACCCAATGAGTTCGGGGCTAAAACTTTCGATTTCACCACCGGATTCAACACGAAGCGATGTTTTTTGCGATTCACCCACAATAAAACACCTTTTGCCGGAATGTTTGCACGTGTGTGTCACATAACCGATTACCGTTAGTGTTGAGTCCACATGCTGGTCGGCAACAGCCATCAACTGGTCTAATTCAAATGAAATCATAGGGGTCTCCGCCTGTTTTTTATTTCCGGAACAAGCAAACAGAGCCAACGTAAAAATTGATAATACAAATACCTGTTTCATCGTTTTGTTTTTATTAAAAATTCTTTTTACGAAAAATTGAGATGCAAAAGTAATTCTATTTTATGAGAAATGCAAAAATCTTTGTACCTTTGTCCGTGATTGTAATTTTTTGTATTCATAAATAATAAAAAAAAACACATGTCTGATGTTAATGAAAAATACCAGAAACGTTTACGCCGCTTTGTGACGGCGTTGAACAACCGCAAACCGGATAGGGTTCCGATCCGTCCGTTTGTAGCCGAATTTACCGGCACCCATGCCGGCTATGATTGCCAACAGTTAACCCAAAACTACCCTGACGCTTTTGAGGCGATGATTCAATGCTGTAAGGATTATGATTGGGATGCTGTTCCGTCGAACATGATTTATGTTTGGCCATGTATTTCTGATGCCGCTTCTATTCGTTATTATGGCGTTCCGGGCGTCGATGTTCCGCCCGACCGGGGATTCCAATACATCGAACCACCGGAGGAACTCTCTTTTATGCGTGCAAACGAGTATGACCGGCTTATCGCCGACCCTACCGCTTTTCTGTATGAAGTATGGTTGCCTCGCGCTTCGCGGCGCATTGCTGGGGCTGGCGAAAAAAACACCTTTTACAGTGATGTAGCCTTAGTCTCGTCGGCAATGGCCATGGTTCAGTATTTCAATGCCTACGGACCGCATGGCGCCCGTATGGTGAATGAAGCGGGAACGGCAGGCGCTATTGCAGGTATCTTCAAAGCGCCCTTAGATATTTTGGGTGACAAATTACGTGGATATGTCGGTCTGACGATGGATTTATTCGAGCAACCCGACAAAGTGATGAAAGCCTGTGAAGCGCTTATGCCCCACTTGCATTGGTTGGCATCCAACAGCGCAGACCCCGGCTCGCAAGCGCCTATCGGTTATTGGATGCACCGTGGATGCGTTCCTTTTGTCAGTCCCGAACATTTCGACCATATTTACTGGCCGACGGTTCGTCCCATCATCGAACAACTGTGGAAAGAAGGCCATCAAACGATGTTTTATGCCGAAGGAAATTGGGATACCCATCTCGATGCCTTCCATGAACTGCCGGAACGAAGCATTGTATATCATATCGACCGTGGCGACCCACAAACAATCCATAACAAACTTCACGATAAATTTGCCATCAGCGGCGGTTTGAGCAATGTCACATTAGCCTATGGTACGCCTGAACAAGTACGAAATGAAGTCCGGAATTTAATACGTATCCTCGGCAAAGAAGGCGGTTATATTATGGATGCAAGCGCCATTATCCAAAACGATGCCAAAGTGGAAAATATGAAAGCCATGGTCGAAGCCACGCGCGAATTTGGCGTCTACGACGACCCCGAC
>Ga0209628_10002457_pt1 | contig 12579 bp, 13 predicted proteins | sample TergutCu122P4_FD_187285 | JGI IMG/M metagenome (GOLD analysis project Ga0209628, IMG submission 187285) | Cubitermes ugandensis P4 segment gut microbial communities from Kakamega Forest, Kenya - Cu122 P4 (SPAdes) (version 2) | ecosystem: Host-associated > Arthropoda: Insects > Digestive system...
CCGAGGATAAATTCCTTTTTTTCAGCATCTACCCAAACCGGCGCCGAAGAGCCGCCAGCCGGAGTGTTGTGAAACGGCCCGCCGGTTTTGGAATCAACCATCATGTTCCACGCCACCGCAGCAGCAGTAAAATTATTGAAATTCATAATCGTTTCTTTGGCATATACTTCAATGTCCTTCCAATTTGCCGCCACATCGCCTCCTCTGACGCCATAACCATTATTTTCAGTGGCTATCAGCGTTTTATCGGGGTATAGTTCGTGCGCCATTCTCAAATTGTCGAAATGGTCGCCCGAATACAAATGATGCCCCACACCCCAAATCGCCTTTTCAGCACCCGGAACAGCCGTCATCGATTCTCTGGCGCGCTCCATGACACGCTCTTTGTTGTGGTCCCACACTATTATTTTTATGTGGTCAAATCCGTATTCGTCAAGGCTGGGACGAAGAAAATTTGTGGCAAATATACCTTCTTCCTTTCCTGTCCAGATGCAACTTTCCCATCCTTGCACCGCTTTAGGCTCATTTTGAATGGTAACAGCGAAAAAGTCAATGCCCTCTTTTTTAAACTCTTTCAGATAGAGCGAAAAATATTTTGCCCATGTTGGATAGAATTCATCCAAAAGACGGCCTCCTCTTACGACCCTTTTGTTGTCTTTCATCCATGCGGGCGGCGACCATGGCGAAGCAAACAGCAACAAATCGGGATTCACTTTAAGCGCTGCCCGAATCATCGGTATATTGTATTTCCTTTCCCTGTCGATATTGAAAGTCTTTAACTCAACGTCGCCATCTTCAACATACGTGTATTCATCAATTGAAAAATCGCAGGCGTTGATGTGCGTCCGGCAAAAATTATAACCGATGCCGCTCTTGCCGAAATATGCCTCAACAAGTTTCTGCTGTGATTCAGGGCTTAACAGCGAGAAATTGTAGGCGGATGTTTCGGTAAATGCAGCACCAAAACCAAGAATTTTTTGGTATTGAAATTCAGGATAGATGTTGATTAACAAATTTTCGGTCACTAAATCCTGTTGAAAAACAACCTCCTGCCGCTCTACAAGCATCTGCTTTTCATTTGCTGAACTTGTAAAAATCTTCACTTTCTTTCCCTCTGTTTGCGCTAAAAGCGAGATTGGAAAAACAGTCATAATGCTGATTATTAATGCTCTTTTTATTAAATGATTCTTCATTGGATTATAAATTGTTATAATTTTTTGTTCGTACTTTATCGTTTAATCATTTTTGATTCGTCCAACTTTATAATAACTTCTTTTATCATTTCCGATACTTCCCTACATTCTCTTACCATCGCATAAGGAAAATCACCACTATAAAATATTTACATGGGAACGATAACCGATTTCCCATTCGCTTTTGATTGGTTTTCTGCCATTGATTCTTCTCTTTTAATTTGGAAACACATATCAAGAAAAAGTTGTACATTTTCCATTTTACTATATACTTGCCATATAGCCATCAATAGTTCCTTATCGTCTACCTGACGCATGGCGCCGGAAGTTTTAAACATCTCAAACGCATTTTTATCAAATATAGTATATGAATAAGTATGGCCCCAACCAACACCATCGTTGTCAGATTGTCGATAATGAGTTATCGAATCCTGATTTATTGATTTTTCAGAATACAATTGTATATAATTTGCATAATTGGCTGATTTTTGAAACCATTTTGTAAATAAGTCAGATTTTTCTGAATTGCTTTTCAACTCCATTTTTAAGGCATTTAAATAAAGCGACAGATTTTTTCTTTCGTTGCTGTTACTAATCCAAAAAGTTAAAGATAATGTAATCGCAACGCCAATCACGACCACAGAGATTTCGCGCAAATAATTTCCGATTTTTGACATTGATGTTTTTGGTTGGTTCATGGTATACTTTTTTTGATTTTAAACTGACAGGTCTGTTCGCTGCTTGCCCCTAACGTGCAAAACACGCGCAAAGGTATAACTTTTTTTGAAATTATGAATGAAACAATTCCACTCCCCGCTTCCAACTACCCTTGATATAAGCAATCGCCATACCGTAATTGGTTATTGGAATATTTGCGTCAATGGCGGTTTGTATGCGGTTGAGTAATTGGCGGCGGGTAATCATGCAACCGCCGCATTGTAATACTAAAGCATATTCGTTGATGGGTCGCGCAGGTTCTGCTAATCCGGGAACCACGTCGAATTGGAGTTGGCAGCCCGTATATTCCTGCAACCAGCGGGGAATTTTCACACGGCCAATATCGTCGCAGGCACTGTGGTGGGTACAACTTTCCATAATTAAAATTCTGTCTCCGTTTTGCAATTTATCAATTTGAGGCGTGCCTTTCAGATAGGCTTCAAAATGTCCTCTTTGTCTGGCTAACAGGATGCTGAAACTGGTCAGCGGAATTTCGGGAGGAATCAATTGGTCAATTTTTCCGAAGAGTTGACTGTCGGTTATCACCAAAGCCAGAACGATACTTGTGCGGCGCATAAAATCTTCTACTTCCGTTTCCTTGACCACCACCGCTATGCAGTTAAAATCCAGCGCTTCGCGAATAGCCTGCATCTGTGGCAGAATCAGACGACCGGCAGGCGCTTCGGAATCTATCGGAGTAACCAGCAGAACCAAATCGCCGGATTTTACCTTATCTCCAAACAGCGGCGGAAGTTTTCCGAAATTGTCAGGGATATTTTTTTGCAATAAGTCCACCAATGCTTCCACGTTTTCACCGGTTTTTGCCGAAAAGTCAAGAAAATCAACTTTGTAACGATCGCGTAATTCTGTGGCTACGAGTTCATCCGCAGGGTGCTCGTCCGATTTGTTATGCAGAAGAATAAAGGGTATCCGCAGTTGTTGCAACTGTTCGGCAAGTTGTTGTTCCTCTTTCCCGAATCGATTATTGCAAAATACAATAATAGCCATGTCCACCTGTTTCAAGGCTTGCTGGGTTTTACTTACCCGCTGTTGTCCCAGTTCGCCCACATCGTCAATACCGGCGGTGTCAATGAGCACCACTGGACCCAATCCGGGAATTTCTACCGCTTTTTTTACAGGGTCGGTTGTCGTTCCCGCGATGCCGGAAACAATGGATAGATTCTGTCCGGTCAGCCGGTTGATGACGGAACTTTTTCCGGTATTGCGGCGACCGAAGAGCCCAATGTGCAAACGTGATATATTAGTCATTTGTCCGAGTTATATTATATCTGATTTTCTGTCAATTACATCTTTCATGGAAAAATATTTTTCGCTATAAAGATACAAAAATCTGTCATTTTGTGTAATTAATGGCATTTTTCATAAAAAAATGGCGGACAGATTACTACTATCCACCATTTAACATATACAAACAACAAAACAAAAACCAAAAAAGCAATTGACTTTCTATTTTTTAATCAATTTACGTGTGATAGATCTTCCCTGCGATTCGATTTTGATCAGGTACATCCCGGCAGGTTTACCGCTCATATCGAGTTCCAACTCAGGTGAGGTCCCCTTAATGGAAGTAACTACTTGCCCTACGGTATCCACTATTTTGATGGAATAGAACCCTTCAAGTCCGGTAATATAAAGTATGTCTACCACCGGGTTTGGATAAATATTCCATTTGATTTCGGGTTTTACGTCCCCTCCATACAAAGTTGCACACGATAAACATATCCATATTACCAAAAACTTTTTCACGTTACATTGATTTCTTTCTACATAATAATACGTTTGCGAAACAAAAATGTTTCAAAAAAGATAAAAAAATATTTTACGAAAGGTTTTGGAGCGAGAATGTAAATTTGGCGCCTTGTCCATAAGTACTCTCCACACATATATCGCCGCCTATAATATTGACAAAGTCTTTGCAGAGGACTAATCCCAATCCGGTACCTTGTTCGTTGGCAGTTCCGGGTGTAGATTGTATCGTTTCTAATTTGAATAATTTTTCAAGGTTTTCCTCAGAAATCCCCATTCCGTTATCCTGTATCGAAACCAGATACATATCCCCCATTTGTTCCAGAGATACCGTGATGTGTCCGTTTTGCGGCGTATATTTGATGGCGTTGCTGATCAGATTTCGTAAAATGGTGTTGATAATCGCCCGGTCGCTCACAAGAGGATAATCGCCCGGCGTAACAAATTCCAGAGTAATATTCTTATCTACGGCTATCGTTTGGCCAATTTGTACATTATCTGATATAACATCGCTCAGATTTAACTGCTCCGGCTTGATCGTAATCCGGTCGGTCTGAAATCGTGACCATTCCAACAAATTGTTCAGTAAACTGAACGTTCTGGAAGCAGATTCATTTACAATTTTTGAATACTTCCTTATTCTGTCAACATTTACTTTTTCCATATCTGCTTCCTGAAGCAGTATATTGCTGGTTCCTAACAATGCATTGAACGGACTTCTGAGGTCATGAGCAATGATGGAAAACAGTTTGTCTTTAGTTCTGTTCGATTCGTCCAATTCCTCCGTATATTTCAATAATTGGGCTTCTGCTATTTTCCGTTCCGAAATATCGCGAATGATGATGATATATCCTTTAGGAATACTGTTTGAATCGAGTAATAAACTTGCATTTTGCTCGCTCCAGAAGAAACCCCCATCATTTTTTGGAACAACACGCAGTTCGGAAAATACGGTCAATCTCAACCCAGTAGATAAGGAATCAAGAAAACTTTTGAATTTAACAATGTCTTCCGGATGAATCAGATCATCGAACTGCATTTTACCGTTGATCTCATCGGTAACCTGTAACATACAGTATGCAGCATTGGACGCGTTGATGATGCGATGATTCAAGTCGCACAAGACAATCCCATCAGGCGATGTACTAAAAATGGAACGGAACAGATTTTCGTTTTCGCGAATGCGTTCTGACAGAACTTGTCTTTCGCGCAAAGCGATGATCATTTTGTTGATGGCATCCGAGAAGTCGCCTGAGAACGAAACGCGTTGGTCATAGTCGCCACCGGCTATTTCCTGTATTTGCCATGTCAAGTGTCGTAACTCGGAATGAAGTTGCTTAAACGGATTGGCAAAAACATTCATGCGGGGAGGTTCTGTATACAGCCTCCCGCATGATAAATCCACTAAAAACCTGTGGCAGTCACGATACTGTTCGCCCAGGTTTACTATTTTGCTTGCCAGTGATTTCAATTCCTCATCCTCAATATTGTCAATCTTACCTACATCAAGGTCAAATTTATTTTTCCCGGATAGTATTTGATTGACAATATGATTCAACTTCAGAATTATATCACTCCCTTTTCCGTTCATCGGGAAGAGACTTAATTATTTTGAATTGATTGAAAAACGACATGTACGTTCGCCGGTGGTCCAACAGTCTATTTCCTTAACGTCAAACTCTTTACCTGTATATATGGTAAAAATTCCTTCGATAAAGCCTTCGTCATAATCGCAAACCGTAACGCCTTTCATCGGAAGTCCCGAACAATCAAGATCTTCAGATACGGTTGCCATGAAATTCATATTTTCGACATCCGATTTTTCCATTCTGAAGATACCCACTGATAATTCGAGCAGTACATCGTGCAATTGGGCAATAAACTTGTTGAAAGGAAGAGACGTATCCAACACGTTTTTACAAAATTCCTGTCCTGCAAGCCGTCCGGCTTCTACCAAAAGTTGTCTTGTCGTTTCATCGCCGTATTTCTTTTCAAGCACCGCACGCATTGTGTATTGCATCAATCGATATACCGCTACTGAAGTTTGTTTGCCCAGACTTGGACGCCCTTCTTCTACATCGCCCAATTGTTCCCAAGAAAAATTATATCCTTCCATAATTATATATTTTAAGTTAAATCATATATATGTACGTCAAAATTATGAAAAGGTTACAAAAACTAAATTCATTACAGAAAAACAAAAATTTTTATAGTTTGGTGTTTGAAATAAAAAAATTGATATATTTGCGCTGTTAAATTAATATCATAATAATATCAAAAATTGAATAATATGAAAACGAATGAATTTGATTTTAAGGGAACTAAGGTTTCCGGTTTTTTAATGCTCTTTGTGCATTTACTTGTTTGTGCCGGTATAGGTTTGGCAATTGCCTTTCTTACGGGCTATACCGCTTTACTTGTTTGTTTGCTGGTGTTTTTCAGTTTATTTCTTTGTATTTGTCCGGTGGGGTTCATGACCAATGAACCCAATAATGCCCGCGTGATGATTTTCTTCGGAAAATATCGCGGTACATTGAAAGACAATGGTTTTTTCTGGGTAAATCCATTTTATGTCAAGAAAAGGATCACGCTCAGAGCACGCAATTTGGATTCACCTCCTATCAAAGTGAATGACAAAACAGGTAACCCCATCATGATTGGGATGGTGCTGGTTTGGAAAATTATTGACACCTATAAGGCGGTTTTCGAAATCGACACCTCATCATTGGGCAGTGATCCCAACAGCATTCAGATACCTTCACAACGGATGGCCGGGTTGATGAAAACATTCGAAAAATTTGTCAACGTGCAGAGTGACGCGGCATTGCGAGAAGTGGCAGGGAAATATGCTTATGACAACAACGAAATGCAATGTGAAGAAACCACACTTCGATCAGGCGGCGAATCGGTAAGTTCACACCTCGAACGCGAGTTAAACGCACGTTTGGCAATGGCCGGTATTGAAGTAGTGGAAGCACGTATCAATTATCTTGCTTATGCTCCCGAAATTGCAGCCGTGATGCTGCGTCGCCAGCAGGCAGCCGCCATTATCGCTGCTCGCGAAAAAATCGTGGAAGGCGCTGTAAGTATGGTTCAGATGGCGTTGACCAAATTGGCACAGGAGCAAATTGTAGAATTGGATGAAGACAAAAAAGCAGCCATGGTGAGCAACCTGCTGGTAGTGCTTTGTGCAGATGAAGCAGCTCATCCTGTGGTCAATACCGGAACACTTCATCAATAAAAAATGAATTTATCTTATATCTTTCGGAACAGTTGGTGGTCGAAAAGAAAGCGGCCAAAAACAAAGATTGGGTTCACTGTTTTCGACCTGATCATTGAAATTGTTGGACTTGTAGCAGTTTTGGCTTTATGGATTTTTGTGATGGTTACCTTTTCAAAATTACCGGACATTATTCCGATTCACTTGAACGCTTCAGGGCAGGCTGATAATTTCGGCGAAAAAAGCAAATTATTAGAATTGCCTGTCATTGCTACCATACTATATGCAGGGATGACGATATTTAGTAGATTCCCTCATTTTTTCAATTATCCGGTAAAAATAACCGAAAACAATGCCGACTTTCAATACAGGAATATGGCAAGAATGATTCGTTGCCTGAAACTTAGTCTTGTTTTAGTATTTGGAAATATTGTTCTTCAAACAGCCCGAAATGATACCGGGAATGTCGAAGGTCTTGGCGGTTGGTTTTTGCCATTAATATTGGCAGTAATTTTTCTTCCGGTTTTGTATTTTATGGTGAAGTCATTCTTATATAGGTGAAAAAGGATAACCAACAAAAAAGTTTTCTGCTCCGGATGAATACCGACATGATGGAAACGATTGAAAAATGGGCAGAAGATGAGTTTCGCAGCGTCAACGGACAGATATTGTGGATACTCGAACAGGCGCTCAAAAAAAGTGGTAGATTGAAAAGGGAAATTCAATGATTAACTTCGTTGAGGGCTTCGCCATTCAGTTATTCAGTTATTCAGTTACTTTGATATGCATCTGGAAGGTTTGGGAGGTTTTGGTAACGACTTTTTTTTCACTTTTTTGTCCTTTGGCTTTTCGATATCTTTGATATGCTTCCACTGTCCTCTTTTGAATTTGAGGGCATCACGGAACTGATCCGGCTCGTAGTATTGGTATTCACCAACTAAATATGGCATTGGCGGCGCAAGATGATCCATCTCTATTCTGCGTTTGAACTTGTTGTATTCGAGATACATGTTTTGTTGTGCTGAAAATTCAAAAATGACACGATGTTTTGTCCATTTGTTAAATTCGATGATGGGTGCGCCAAAATGCGGGGTACCATTTTCATCGAACGACAGTATTTCGATGATTTTTTTCTTGGTTTTCATATTGTTCATGTCGAATCCCAAAAGAGTATAATACTCTGTTCCGTCTTTCCCGCGCTTTTTCGGTGTAATCCTGTAATAAAGGCATCCCAGCCATTGATTGGCGCCAAGAGTCTGCTGATCGGGTCGAACAATCGAATCTGTTGTTTCCGTCAGGCGAATAACTTTGTTGGGTTCACCATTTTTCCCGGGAATAACGATCAATGCAAAGTATCTAAAAGTACCGTCGCGGCTGGAGTGGTTCCAACTCAAAATACGAAAGTCCTTACGTGGAGAATAAATCGTGCCGATCATTCCCAATGAATCAAATTTGTGTGTATACGCTTCGGAAATAACAAGCGTTTCCGCCAGTATGTCTTCAATGTTCCTGTGTAACCTGATGGCCAGGCTATCATCCATAGTTTCATGGATTTCGTTAAACAGTAGCTGAATAGATTCTTCGACAGGTACAAAATCTACCTTAGGCTTTTTTTTTCCGGATGTTTCAAGAGGCAACAAAAATAGCCCGGCAACAATAAACATGCAAAACGCAACATGCGATATGCGATATCGGTTGTCGCATATCGCATATCGCACGCCGCACATTGTCAATCTGTTCATCGCGCAATTACATTGAGCACTTTCAATAGTTTTTCCTTGTATACTTTCCCAATTGGAACTTCATTTTTTGACTTCTCAATTGTTTTGATGAAAATCATATTGTCACCGATACTGTGGATACTGCCAACATTCACAATAAATGATCTGTGAACGCGCATAAATTGTTTCGGAGGCAATTTTTCCTCGATGGAGCGCATCGTAAAATGGATCATATACTTTTCATCAAATGTATTGATTACCACGTAATTTTCCATTGCTTCCACCCAAAGGATATCGGTATATTTCAACTTGACCAATGAGGAATTGTGTCTAATAAAAATTTCGTCAGCTTTAGCATACATTCTGTTCCTTTCCTGGCGATCCAAAGCTTTGTTCACAGCTTTGCAAAACCGGCTGTAAGAAAACGGTTTAAGCAAATAATCTGTAACATCATATTCAAATGCATCAATAGCGTATTTCTCCTTTGATGAAATAATGATGATCTGAGGCAATATATTTAAAGCATTCAGAAAATCAATGCCTGTCATTTCCGGCATTTCAATATCAAGAAATATCAGATCAACATTTTCATTTGATCCCAACACATTAATAGCATCCACTGCATTGGAAAGTGAATGCATCAGGGTGAGCGATTCTGTCTTTTTTACAAAATCCTCGGTGATTTTTCTTACAAAACTGTCATCATCTACAATAATACAATTCATCTACTTTACTTTTTACTGAACACTGAAGCCATTCGGCACGTAAAACATCTTTTTCCGGTTCTGTCAACTGCCAACCAACAAAACTGCTCCTTATTTTCTCTATCAATTGGGAAATTATGATTCCCCCTGCTACCGATATATTCAAACTTTGCGTAAATCCATGCATTGGGATTTTCAAGTATTCATCGGCTTGTTCCATCACATATTTCGAAACGCCCTGATGTTCGTTGCCGAAAATGACAGCACATTTTCCAAGTTCAATGTCAAAACCTTTCAACGAAATACTTTTCTCGCACAATGAAGTAGCAACTATTCGATAACCTTCAGATTTCAACCAATGAATGGCTGTGGCCGTATTATTGTCTGACTGGTTATGTCTATGAATGCTCAACCATTTGTTAGACCCTTTCAACACCATTGGATTGATGTTGTATGGATTGTAATTTTCAATGATATGAACATCCTGCACTCCGAAACATTCGCATGTACGCAATACTGCGCTGGCGTTTTGCGACTGATATATATCTTCTAAAACAACTGTCAGATATCGTGTTCTTTGGGTGAGTATTTCGTCTATTCTGCCAAGCCGTATTTCGGTAACCCATCCGGATAAAACAGAAGTAATAAACTCACATTCAGACATGAAAAATCAGACAAAAGTGAAAAAAAGGGAGCAAAACTGCTCCCCCTTTAACATTCGGAAAAAAGCTTATTGAACTTTTGATTTCAATTCAGCGCCGGGAGCAAATTTTACTACGTTCTTGGCAGCAATTTTGATCTCCTTTCCGGTTTGAGGGTTACGGCCAGTTCTGGAGTTCCTTTTCACTACTGAAAAAGAACCAAATCCAACTAAGGCAACTCTTTCACCTTTTTTCAACGCTTCACTGGTCGCTTTCATAAAAGCGTCCAACACTTTTTTGGAATCAGCTTTCGTAAGCTTGGTTTCTCCTGCAATTGCATCGATTAATTCGGCTTTGTTCATGATAAAAAAAATAAGGATTAGAAAATTATGATTTAGATTAAAAAAAATTTAAACGCACAAATGTAAGCATATTTACGAGATACAAAATAAAAAGTTTCATTTTTTGTTTGATTTTTAACAAAAATTTTTTCAATTATTTTCTGGAACCGGCCAAAACACAGGGAATTTTGAAAATTTTATGAAACCCGTTCGAGTTATATGTTTGAAAATAAACAACATATATTCCAGTGGGGGCTTTCCTTCCACGATCGTCTGAACCATCCCAAAAAATCGTTCCTTCGGCAGAAAAAATTTGCTGACGGACAAGATTTTTGATTTTTCGCCCCGCAGAATCGAAAATAATCACCTCGCCCGTCAGCGAAGGAGTATCAAAACGGTAATTGATACTCAAAACGTCGTCGATTCCGTCGTTGTCAGGCGAAAATACATCAGGATATATGCTTACCTCTGACGGAAGGTCATCGGCGAGTTCCACATATTGTGAATTTTTGCGTCCTGGTGTACCGAATCCTTCTGTTTGCGCCGCTGTATGCCAATTACCGGGATCGAGACTGTTACCGGCAGGATTCATGCGTTCGAGTGATACGCCACTGCCTAAGTTAAGGAAATCAACATGTTGCTTGCTGTTGTAATGTACCTCATCTATCACGCGAAGGCTTTTGTTTAACAGCACCAAACGTCCTGATTCACGGGTGAGCGCCGGCATCTTTGCCATTTGCAGGAAAGCGTTACGATTGGTAGCCCCATACTGCTGCATGACAGACGCTATATTGCGCGAAACCACCAAATATTGACCTGGCAATAACAAAAAAGGATCATCGGTGAGCGGTACGGGTGTAGACAACCCACCGTTTGTATTGCGCATCGAAAGTTGCAAGTCGCTGGCTTGAACCGCTTTTTTTGAACGATTGTACAGTTCCACAAAAGAATAGCCACCGCTCACCGGGTTGAACAGTATCTCGTTGATCACCACATCAAGACTGTCCACATATTGCGGCAGAGCAAAATGAAACTGTACTGATGGTGTTTCGTAGCCGGCACAGTCAGTTACACCACCGGCTACCGACAAATCATACCATTCGCCTTCACGCAGAGATGATTGTAAATATAACTGCAACTGGTCGAAATGTTGACCTGTAATTGCAACCTGCTCTACTTTAGGTGTTATCGAAAATTGTGAGATATCTGGAAGGATATTTCCCAGCGGATTCGATACATATAATATAATGGTATATGGATCGGGTGTGGACAAGCGAATGACTTCAGGCGCCTGAACTTGGGATATGGTGGCATGTATTGAGTTCTTCTGCCCGGGAGTGCCGCCATTCCTGTCGTTGGACGCTTTCCAGTTCGATGACACGCTACAGGTAAGATCAGGGTTGATCTGTTCGAGCGACCAGCCGCCATTGCTTTTGAGAGGATCGTCATACCAGTCGTCGCTAAAATCGACCCACGAAATAAGGGTACCTTCCGTATCTTTGAGTTGCAAATACTGTCCGGTGTTGGTAATGGCTGTCAGCGAAGTCATCACAGGAAGTGTTGTCCCGTAATCCGAAAGAACGGAAACTGCCGTAGCGTGTGCCAGCAGCAAATATTCGCCAGCAGGGAAAAGATATGACGGGATGTTTCTCGTGGTATTGCCGTAAGTGAATGTCCACCCGTTCATTTCGATATTTTTTCCGGACCGGTTGTAGAGTTCCACATATTCGTATTCCGGCAGGCGTACCGAAGGCGATGGATTGGCCATGATTTCGTTGATCACAATATCGTAAGGATTAGCGCGATATGGCGTATAAGGAAGACCGTCGACACGAAAATCGCCAAAATAAAATCCTGTATTTCGGGTGGATGTGTACGTGCATACTATCCCAAAGAAAGATGAAGAGTAGATTGGTTTGTCTTTCGCGTTCCCTTCAAGGGTAAAATCGTGTCCGCCGGAAAGATCGGATTTTATTTCCCAAAAGCCTTCCCGATCACGGGTAACCAGTACACGTACGTGACAGGAAGTAGCATCCAGCGTATTTGGCTGTCCGGCAATCAGTTTTTCAGAAATATTGCCGTTTTGCCGGAACAGGCAAATATCGCGTTCGGTATAACCTAATCGCAGATAATAGCCATTGAGTGGTGTGTTGAGTGTTTCCCGGTCGGATATCAGATACACTTTTGCATAATTGGAGGACGATGGCCGGAAATCCATTTTAAAAACAAATTCCCAGGACGCATCTATAACGATATCAGATTCGACCGCAAGATA
>Ga0209628_10002458_pt1 | contig 12579 bp, 7 predicted proteins | sample TergutCu122P4_FD_187285 | JGI IMG/M metagenome (GOLD analysis project Ga0209628, IMG submission 187285) | Cubitermes ugandensis P4 segment gut microbial communities from Kakamega Forest, Kenya - Cu122 P4 (SPAdes) (version 2) | ecosystem: Host-associated > Arthropoda: Insects > Digestive system >...
TACACCATTGGTAACATATCCCACATGTGATTCCTGCGCAAAATAGCCTTTCCAAAGCGGGGAGAACATCTTTTTGGAGACTTCTCCGTGGAGAAAAGAAACACCGTTGGCTTCCTGACAAGTATTCAATGCAAAAACACTCATCGAAAATTTTTCGTTACTCCCCGGATTGGTTCGTCCCATATCGATAAATTCTTGCCAGGGTATTCCCAATTTTTCAGGGAAATGTCCCATATATTTCAGAAACAGATCTTCTTCAAAATAATCGTGTCCGGCCGGAACGGGGGTATGACAGGTGTATAACGCCGAAGCACGGACTATTTCCATGGCTTGATTGAAATTCAATCCGTTGTTTTGGATGTAATCTGCCAAACGTTGAGCGTTGATCAGAGCGGCATGACCTTCATTGCAATGATAGACCTGCTTTTGTATTCCCAAACGATTCAGCAGCATGATTCCGCCTACGCCTAAGAGATATTCCTGTTTGAGCCGGTTTTCATTGTCGCCACCGTACAGTCGTGCGGTAATTGAGCGATCCCATTCGTTGTTTTGATCCACATCGGTATCCAGCAGGTAAAGTTTGATGCGGCCTACATTTACAGCCCATACATTGGCATAAACGGTAAACGCATTATAGGGGACTTCCAATACCACAGGTTTCCCATCTGCATCCAAAACCTGCGAAATGGGCAATTGATTGAAACGTTGCGCTTCGTAATCGGCAATTTGTTGTCCGTCGATCGACAACGATTGAGTGAAATAACCATCACGATACAGAAAGCCGACAGCAGTCAAATCGGCACGTATATCGCTGGCTTCTTTGATATAGTCGCCGGCCAAAACGCCCAAACCTCCCGAATAAATTTTTAACACATTCGTCAGACCGTATTCCATACTGAAATAAGCGATACCGGGGATGTTGGGATTGAAGGGCTGATCCATATAGGCTTTGAATTTGGCATATACCGCACCAACACAGGCCATCAGTTCGGTGTTTTTTGTCATCTCTTCCAAACGGGTGTAGGAAAGACTTTGCAACAACAGCACCGGGTTGCCTTCTGTTTTCTCCCACAATTTTTTATCGATGCTTGCAAACAACTCGGTGGCTTCGTAGTTCCAAACCCACCATAAATTATTGGCAATTTCTTCCAGGACTTTCAATTCCTGAGGTAATTTGGAGTAAACGCTGTACTCCTTCCATACCGGATCATTCGCTTGATTTGTATTAATTTTCATATAATATTTTATTTTATAAGCAGTTATTCATACTCAACACTTCCGTACAGTAAGTCAAAAGTAGCTCCCAAAGTAACATTGAATTCCCCATTTCTGCGAATCTGAATCGTACCATTATTCTCTATTATCAAATGTCCACCCTGTAAAACTTTTACATTGCTGTTTAGCAAATTTCCACCATCCACTTGAAGAGTAGCACCACTCATAACAAGAATCATAGACGAATTATCCATCGACACATTGCAATTATTGTTAATAGTCAACGTGCCGGATTTGACAATAATTTCGCCACAAATTGCTTGAGTAGAACTCCATGTTGTATTGGATGAAATCAACATAGGATTGCATATTTTGTGATATTCTCCCGTGTTGAATTGATTATGTCGATCCCGCCCCCATTCAATTCTCGAAGCCAGTCCATCGGTTCTCCACATTTGAATTTTATCACTATTGACAGATATTAATTCATTGAATCCGTCATTATCCACATCCTCAATACATAGATTATCTACAGGTATATCTGCAGCTTGGATAGGAAATCCGAGTACTCTGCTGCCATCATGTTTATACGCATAAATGTTCTTACTATTTGATAGAGCCATAACGACTTCAATATCGGGATCGCCATCAACATCTGCTAAAATAGGCGCACATGCTCCTGATGAGGCTGATTCCGGCAATTTGATGGCAGTTTTTAATACACCTGTGTTTTTCCATATTTTTAGCGAATCACCTCCACAGGCAACTACTTCCAACGCCCCATCGTTATCCAAATCTCCAACAGAGATGTCTATGTAATAGAAATTATTTGAATGTGGTATTGTTTGAGTTGTCCCCCAACCATTAATAAGAGCATTGTTTGTTTTTAAAAGAATAGTGTCTGTTTTTATAGCAAATATCATCCCTTTATAGGGAGGAGAAGTTACTGTTGTGGCACATGTTAGAATATCTTTATTTCCGTCTCCATCAATATCACATATAACTACTGAACTTCTGAATTTATAACCATTTGGAACGGTATAGATGGGTTGTTGATTAGGTATGAAATTCTTACCGTCGTGATGCCACACATAAATACCATCATCGCAAGCTAAAATAATTTCCATATCGCCATCGCCATCCAAATCAGCTACCGCCAAAGCTCCGTAGGCATAATAATAGGATGACAAGCCGGGAGATAAAGTTCTCAGTAAAGTTCCATCGGCATCATAAATACGTATTGGATGATCTGATTGCGCAATCGGGAGTACGACAATTTCCATCGACCCATCAGCACTATTATCAAGATTGGATACCACAACTCCTCTGTGCGTTTCATTACTTAATGTTTGACTCCATAATAAATCCGGCTTTCCGTCTCCATTCTTATCTTCCATGCTAAAACAAAACAATTTATCATTACTACTCTCACTTCGTGTAGCAGCAATCACATTATACTCTCCATTTCGCTTGATATCAGCAAGTGCCACAGGCGCCCATGATCTAATTCCCATATCGGCAAAACCGCTGACAGTGGTTGGATTGTTGTCGATATCATAAAGTTCTTGGCCTTCGCAGTCCAACCCTTCTATCCATCCGGATTTAGCTACAGTGAAAATTTCTTTTTTCCCATCAAAATTAACATCTGCTACGTTTACCGACATCTGTTTGCCAATGGTGGGATTTACGGTTACCGGAAACAAATATTTTTGTGAATAAGACGTCCATGCTAATATTCGAACCGAATCGCTTTCCATTCCGGAAGGAGAAACAGTCGTTATTTTATAGTAGTATTTTGTCAATTGACCCAATCCGCCGTCATCGGAAAAAAAAGAAAAAGCAAGAGGCTCAGGATTTAACTTCTCATAACTTCCGGATTCCGTATCATTAACCCCTACATTACACCGATATACATTGTATCCTCCGGCACTCGGAACGGAATTCCATTTTAGGCTAATTGTTGTTTCGGTAGCCGTAAACTCCAGCCCCTTGATGATATCAGGTTTGGTTAAATTAAAGTTGAAAGACCAGGTTCTCCCAAATTCATTCTGTACCAGCAAAGTAAAATCCAGAGGTAATGTCGGATCTGTATAAGCATTCGATACGGTGAATTGAAATATTCCGTCGCTTGTTTTTGTTACATTTTTCCCGATAGTGGGAAATGATACGGGAGTGGCATCACAAGAAACAATATAAGGGCAGTTATTACTCGACAAAACTCCCGTCAAACCGGTAGCATCGCCCCTTCCCGTATTTCTCAGATCAATTTTGATTTGAACAGTTTCTCCGGGATCAATGATTTTATCTCCATTATTAGTTGTTACGATTGTTTTATTGCCCTGTCCTATTTGGGAGGCAAATAAATCAACAGTAAAATCATCACTATAGAATCTTCCATTTCCGTCGTTTATATTCAGGAAAAAACGGACAGGATTTAACCATTCTTCCGCGCTGCTATCTACATGGAATAGAAATCGGGTTGATGATGTTTTTGTTTGCCCCGGCGCGATGGTTCCATACGAAGTCATACCCGTAAGAGTTACAAATTCGTAAGTAGGAATTGCTAAAAGTGCCTCTACGTTTGTTGCGGTTGCCGATCCGCTGTTTGTCAGGGAAATATCCAATGCGATAGTTTCTCCAGCATCCATTTTACCGTTCCCGTTACCAATACTGCCGTCGGTACCGTCGTCTATAAGAGTGATATCGGAAACATACAGCGAATATGGTCCGGTAACAACAACAATACTTTTTTCGCAGGGAACGAAATTATGGGCGGTAACAGTCACTTTCATTGTGCCTGTTGTATGAGGGGTAACGGTAAAGGTGTGCGTACCATTGATAATTTTGTCACGGACTTCATATACTTCTGTGTCTTTCCAGATACAGATTCTTGCAGTATCCCCTGCAGCAAGCCCACTAACTGAAATGCTTAGATTTTGTTGACCGGTCGTAACGACAGCAGGTGAGGTTATTGAGGCATTCAAGGTTTGCGGGATGTTAGTCCAGACTTGCATTTCGGGGTCGCCAAGGAGGTGGAGGCGCCAATTCCTGTTATATAATGCAGCTTTTTGAAAAGCGTTTGCAATATCATAGCGTTTCATCGTATATAGGGATTGTAAAAAATCTGCTAATTGAGGAATATCGTATTGGTACCCATTGTCTGTATTTCCGATAAACACAACTCCACCTCCGGATGGATTCATTAAATAATGTTTCGCCATACAATCATATTGGAAATTAGCGGGCTTACAGCCACCGGAAAATAAAATTTGCCAGGAAGGTCCGTTTGTTAAATTATCCATATCTGTTCTATTGACACTTTGACCTTTGTCTTTACTGGAAGTAGCCATACTTACCGGATTCGAATGATCTATATGATAGATAAAATGAAACTTACCCGGCACCAAATTTGCTCCTGTATTTAAACACGACAAAAAATTAGCACGATTAAGTTCTATATTTCCCTGATTAAAAGACCCATTATAGCATTCAGAATTATTGAGGCTATACCTGCTTGTACTTCCTGAACAATCAGCATTATCACAAATATATTTATTAATAATACCTGATGTATAAGGAGATACATAAATATTTTTTATTTTTGAATGGTGAAAGTCTGTCAAAGCGCCATTAGGATTAGAATCAGATTGATATTCCAAATAAGCATCCGCATAAAGATTATTTTTCAGGTAATTCAAGTTTCCAAGATTATCGGCTTTTTCGTATGCTATTATTTTTGAAATAATTGTGCTGACTTCTTGAGTATTACTCACAAGAACACGTCCTAAAAAATTGACATAAGAATTGCTATTAGAACCAAAAAATACATGGTTTGAATTCGGTTTCCAATCGTCAGATATAGAATAATATTTATCCGCGGGGTATTGCAAGGAACTAGATCCCATTACCATTCTTGATGGAACAATGTTTATATCTCCACCCAATAATATAAACAAATTATCTCCCCATTTCGCGTGAGCGCCTAATAAATAATTCCTGATTTTCTCAGGTAAATCGCTCCCTGTATAATTAGCATTTATCTCTTCAGTAGTGACACAAACAGTAAATATGCCTTTTTTTGTTTTCCAATCAACCAAAGGCTGAAAAGCCGGTTTTAAAGAATCGCAGGTAATAATAATATAATCGGGAACAATTTCATCTAAAACAGATAGTTCTTGTGAACGCAAGCCTGAAGAGTTTTGTTGAACGATGGTGCGCCCATCAGATAAACTTCGAGCGGTTGAGCCGAATTTTTCTACATCAGAAACATTTTTAACCCAATGTTTAATGAATGTTTTTGCCAAATCTGCTCGCAAAACACTTTGTGTTGCCGGTCGTATAATGTTTGTATTAGTACCCGATTCATATTCAAGAGTATATTCCATCTCCGGATAATAATTCAATATTCTGCTTTGAGGAATATATTCAAAAGGATAAATACAGAGCGTTACCACATGATAGCCATGCATAATAACATCCGATTCTATATCATACAGTTTCCCCGGATATGGCGTATCAGATTCATAGATTCTTTTATCCGGTCGAATAAAAGCAATATCTTCGGCATATCCAACAGGAACCGGCGGTTGTGCCGGATAAATGTAAACGTCCTGTTTGAACAATTGTTTTTTCTGCGACTGAAAGGTAACACCGGTAACTTTGGCATCTATCGGCAATACATACGATACTCTGTAAACAGGCAGTTCAGGTTTACCTTCTTCGGATGTGGTATAAGCAGATTGCCAATTAATTCGCTCAAATTCTTGTGTTTTCGTTAATTGAATATCCATTAATTGAATATCAACTCTATCGCGTATCTGTGCTTGACAAATTATTGTTGCCAAACAAAAGACAATTAAATATGTGAATTTTAGCATTTTCATATCTTTATCTTATTAAATATTTGTTAATTGAAATTGCATCATCTTCATGTGCTACTTTTATCAAATAAATACCTTTATGTAAATTGATATTAATAGCTATTTCTCGTATCGGATTTTGCCATTGTTTATGAATCAACTTCTTTCCTAATGTATCGAAAATTTCTATGGCTTGAATCGGGTTTGATTCCGAATTTAATACCAATTCGTTATTGGTAATTTGAGAGATAGATAATTTTATATTTTCTCGTATTTTATTAACACTTACCAAAATAGGAGCCGGTATTTTGAAAAGAACTTGTGAAAATATGGCATAACCAAGCGTTTCATTAATCATCTTTATTTTAGAAGGATAATCTCTAATATCTTGCGATGATGGATAATATGGGCGTGTACGTATTTCTTCCATTGCCCAATTTTTTCCACCATCAATGGTCTTTTCAATAGCTACATAACCCACACCACTGCCAACAGGTACAAGCACAGAAGGAACATAACCCACGTTATCATTTAAAAAAAATGGATTATTGCCGCCATAATATCCTATTAAATGTGATATATACATCCAATTTATCTGATCTTCCGTTGAATACAAACCATTATCAAATAAAAAAGACACTAAGTAAGTTTTATTTTCCATGACATTAATAGAATTATAAATAATAGTAGATAAATTTACTCCCTCATCTATAATTTGTTTATTCCATGTCTCACCAAAATCTTTCGTTTTATATACTGTGGCATAATTTCCGGTAAAATACCCTAAATTTTCTCGAAAAGCAATATCTAATAATTGTCTGTCTGTTTCGGGTAAAATATTTTTCTGCTCCCAAGTTTCTCCTTCATCAATAGAATGCAATATCAAACTATTATCTCCCACCGCCCAAATATTATCCAATCCGGTAGCGGCAATAGCATTAATTTGCGAAGTGGTTGTTATCGGTATTTTCGACCAATTTTCTCCTGCATCGGCAGTTTTTAATATGGTGCCTTGCTCACCAACGGCAAAACCTGTGTAGTGGTCTATAAAAATAATGTCGTTTAAAGCTACTTTGGTAGGGAAATAGTGTTTATTCCATGTTGCCCCTTGGTCAATTGAACGGGCAATCAAGCCGTTTTTGCCTACAATATAAACCGTATCCAAACCTTGCGTCCAAATTTTACGCATGTATTCGTTAGTGAGGGTATTGACATATCCCCATTCTTGTGCCTTCACTGCAAATAAAGAGCAGGCACAGATGATTGATAGTAGTAATTTTGTTTTCATTGTATTTTGTTTTTTTAGTGTTTAAAATCTAACTTGAAAATTCATATTGCAAATCGCTTCCCTGATAATCAGGTGCTATTTCCTCAACGGTTTTTATAATAGTAAAGATTCCTTTTTTTGTTTTCCAGTCTGCCAATGATTGAAATGCCGGTTTTAAAGAATCGCAGGTAATAATAATATAATCAGGAACTTGCTCATTTAATACTGATACCGATGCCCGTAAATTCGACTTTTCATTCGATGCGGCAGAAAAGTCATGTACGACCGCTTTTCCTTGCATAACTCTTTGAACTTTCGTATCGTAACTATCTACTGCCTCAGGATTTTCCACCCTGAATTTCACAGATTTTTTATTTAACTCATAGCGGTAGAGCGTTTGAGTTTGAGTAATAAGAGCAGCCTCTTTTTCCAAACACCTTGTCTGTGTATAATCAATCGAAAAATTGATATTGCAAGCATACAACTCTTTCTTTTTAAGAAGATACTCAAAAGGATATAAACGAACGGTTACGATGCGGTAACCCAAATAAAATTCATCGGAAATAATTTCTGCCGATTTATCGGGGTATGGCACTTCTGATTCGTATATTTGAAGATTCGGCTCAATGAAAGGTATTGATTGCACAACACCAACCGGAATGGGTGGTTGTGTCGGATAAATATTATACTGACCTGTCATTTTTTGTTTACTTACATTTTGTACATTTATAGTTACATAGTCTGCATCTACCGGAATCAGGTATGACTTTAGCAAAACCGGCAACTCTGGACTTCCGGGCTCATCTGTAAAAAAATCATAATTACTGATAATCCGGTCAAATCCATTTTCTTTAGTTGTTTTGATGTTTTTTCTATCGGATTGTATTTGTCCTCTTATTTGGGCTTGCACAGATATTCCCATCAAAAGAAACAGAGTGGTAAAATATATTTTTGTTCTCATAATATTAATTTTTTATCCATTTGTTAGTACAAACAGTGTTATCAGACAAAACAGTTTTAACTAAGTATAAGCCTTTGGGTATTGCAGAAACATTAACATTTCTTTCATATTCCACCACATTCCATCTTTTGATATCCAAAATTTTCCCTGATATATCCATTATTCGGACAGATTCAATGGGTAATTTTTGTGATTTTATTAACAAATCCGAATCATTATTGTACAATGAAACAGATGTATCTGAAATTTTTAATCCTTCAATATGCACCCAAGAAGCATAATCAGGCAAAGGGGTTCTACAAAATACTCTTCCACTTACTGCATATCCAATTGTATCATTTACTAATCGGATATGATGATATGGTGATCTCCGTGAATATAAAGCGTTCACATCAAGATAACCACTTGGGCCGTAATCAACTTCTACCGGAGTCCAATTCTCTCCTCCATTTTCTGTTCTAAAAATATGAATTTTTATATCCGGATTGGACATCATCCCCCCCCGCTCCATTTCGTATCAAAATTACACCCGACAGTATCATTCAAAAAAAATATACCGCGGGGGGAGATCCCCCCCAACGGTGTTTCATCCCAATGCTGATAATCATCTGATTGATACAGTGACAGAGAATTAGGATATGCTCCCAAGCACATATACGCTTTATTGTCAGTCAGGCATAGTGAATGAAAATTGCTACCACTATATCTATCATCCGTTAGTTGTTTAATCCATGTTTGCCCTTTATCTTCTGTTTTATATAAAACAGCAGGGCTTCCTCCCGCAATGTATCCTATATCGTCTTTGAATGCAATACTAAGAAAATAATACTTATCCTGATCTATATCAATCGCCGAGTTCCATGTTTCACCATAATCTGTGGAATGAAAAACTGTGCCTCTAATTACCATCCAAATAATATCCAAACCTGTGTATGCAATAGTACTGAGCATCGAATATGTTCTGAATTCTTTTTTTTCCCATGTATCTCCTCTATCTGTTGTTTTAAGTAGAAGACTGCCCTCTCCTATGACAAAACCATTTTGGGGGTCACAAAAAAATATATCTGTTAGTGTATAATAGCGGCCACCATACTCGTAATATTGTTTACTCCAAGTATTCCCTCTATCTGTGGATTTGGCTATCAAGCCGTTTTCTCCCACCACAAATACAGTATCAAGTCCTTGTGTCCAAATATTAGTTATTACTTCTCTTTGAAAGGCATTATCATATCCCCACTCTTGTGCCTTCACTGCAAATAAAGAGCAGGCACAGATGATTGACAGTAGAATTTTTGTTTTCATGCGACTTCTTTATTTAGTTAAACAATTCTTTTGTAATTATCTCAAATTCCTTATCAGGCATAAAATTTGATTTTTCCCAACGATAGAAAGTTTTACCATTTATTATTTCTTTGGAAAGAAAAGGATAAGAAAACTCTTTTTCGTTCATAGGCAAAGAAGTTGTCAATGTGTAAACTGCTTTTTTTAACGGTTGCTTCCATGATTGAGTAGATGTGATAATATAGGTGTTTTTTTCAACAGACTTTTGTTTGTAAAAAATATTCACATCCACTGTGTCTTGCGGCAACATATTGACATTAAACACAACACTTTTTTTCAAATACCGAAACTGAATTCGACTCAAATCATTCAGATTAATTATAGAGATAGAGTCAATTTGGTCGGTTTCTACTGCAAATGGGAAAATAATACGTTGATCGACTTTTTTGTCTGTTGGATTATGGAAAGAATATATTCCATTTACACTGAAATAAACACTGTCAAGTTCGAAATCGATATGCTCTTCAAAAAAAGAAATTCTTTCCTGTGCACATACTACCGACAAGGTTCCAACAAACAGAATAATTCCTCCTATTGTTCTCTTCCAATTCATCATCGAACAATCATTTTTGTAGTAGCATAATTCTTCTTGTTAACGACTAAACGCACTGTATAAACTCCGGCAACAATATCCGGAGAAAGTGTTATTTTTCCTTTGTTTTCAAATATAGGATAATGTCCTACCTTTTGCCCATTCAATCCTATAATCTCAATCATACTACTTGCTGCTTTGACAGGTAATGCCGTTTCATAATAAAAAGAATTTTCGGTAATCGGATTCGGAAATATTTTAAGAATGGTTTCTTCCACCTGAATAAGATTGATATCGACAAATTGATCCAATTCAATTACAAAATAACTTGACTCTTTATACCAAACATCCCAATCCTTAGGTAATTCGAAAGAACGAAGTAGCCAATGGTCACCATAGTAGGTATTCCCTGTTTTCTGTCTAACATACATTTTATCAATATGATAAAAACAATGATGTACTCGCCCTGAATAAATGCCATCAGGATCCCGAACCAGATCAATAAAAAAACGATTGTTATTATCGCTGAGTTGAGCAACTGATGCAGTAAAAGGCTGTTTGTCGGGATATGAGATTTTGAAACGTACGGTAGCGTATGTTCCATTGTCGCTTTTCGGTAATCCAATCGTTGGCGTTTTATTTATACAATAAAAATCTCGAGATCTAAATACAATCGATTCATTTTCTTTCGGACTGCGTACGGTTGCTTCTACATAATTGCCAAAAACGAGAGTATGACTGATGGAGTCGACAGGTTCTTCTCCATAATACCATTGAGGATATTTATAATAAATAGTTATTTGTATATAATCTCCTGTTTGTTTAATTGTCAGGTCAGAATCTAAATGGTCATTGCTTAAAGAAATAATTCCTGAGAAAACATTACTAAAACTTAAAAGATTTATTTTTGCTCTGCTGCAGGAAGTTATAATGCAAACACTATCAACGTCTTCATGCAAAAAGTCAAAATGCCACCACCCATTACTTCCGAGATCTATAACCCAATTTCCTTCGGCATCAAATGTTAACTCCGAAACAAAAAATTCCGGTGGGGAAGGAATTAATGGATTTGCTTGTAACTGAACACTGCTTGTTAACATAATGCCCACCAATACCATGATAAATACTACCTTTTTCATTTTTCAACAAATTAAAAGTTTAATAATGTTCCAAAAATACAACAATTATTTTATCAAAACAAGGCTTGCATTTACATCCGGAATTTGTTTTTGAGAGCAATATCATACGCTTTCAAATAATACCGGATAAAATGCGACCAATCGGCTTTTTTAGACAGTGTGTGTGCATTTTTCCGAATCTTTGAAGTTTGCTCGGCATCGTGTTCCGAATAACGAATAATTATTTCTTTAATTGTTTCTGCTACTTCAAAATAATTATCTTCTGTCCGCTCAACTACATTTACGCATTTCCATTCGCTTTTTTCCTCCGCTGTTTCTGCCCACAATCCGAATCCGGCTAAATTGGTGGTAATGGTCGGGACATGGAAGGCGATACTTTCCAAGGGGGTATAGCCCCAAGGTTCGTAGTAGGAGGGGAAAATCGTCAAATCCAAACCAATCAATAAATCGTAATACGGCAAATTGAAAATACCATCGTCGCCATTCAGATAAGAGGGTACGAAAATCAGTTTGACGGATGATTCATCTTGATTGGTAAAATTCAAATGTTGCATATAGTTACAAACTTTATCAGAGTCGTATTCAACCAAATTGTGGGTAAAATAGGGCGCAGACAAAGAATGTCGCGAGGGCATGTTTTGTTTCAATCTTTCTTGCAGATCCTTCCGTGCTCCGCTAATCCAGGCAGGCACTAAAATAAAAGCCAGAATTGTTCGGTTGGGTTGCGCCTGTTTTACCCGGTGAAGCGCTTCGATAAATACATCGATTCCCTTGTTGCGGTATTCGTAACGACCACTGGTAGCCACCAGCAAAGCGTTTTCCGGAACGATGACGCCGGTTAATTGTTCCGCCACCTGTATAAATCTTTTTCGTGCTGTTTCTCGCCGAGTATTGTATTCTTTACCTTTCGGAACGAAATCCGATTCAAAGCCATTGGGAGTAATGATATCCGGTTTTTCCCTCAACAACTGTTCGCTCTCTTTACCGGTAATTTGGCTGACGGTTGTAAAACAATCGGCGTGCAGAACGGCCTGTTTTTCGAGCGTATGCTTTCCAACCATATTGAGTTCCTGAGCCATTTGGTCGCCGTTGTAATTGTGAAACTCGCCGTACAGAGGTTTTCCATTTCCGCAAATCGAACGTCCGATAGAGGTAGCGTGAGTGGTAAAAACCGTAGCAACGTCCGGAACCCGGTCGTGCAAATAAAGCGCTGCCATTCCCAGCATCCATTCGTTCAAATGGGCAATCACTTTTTTGCTTTGCAA
>Ga0209628_10002459_pt1 | contig 12579 bp, 10 predicted proteins | sample TergutCu122P4_FD_187285 | JGI IMG/M metagenome (GOLD analysis project Ga0209628, IMG submission 187285) | Cubitermes ugandensis P4 segment gut microbial communities from Kakamega Forest, Kenya - Cu122 P4 (SPAdes) (version 2) | ecosystem: Host-associated > Arthropoda: Insects > Digestive system...
ATGTTTTAAATGTCCGAAACATGTAGAGGCCATTTATGAGATAAAATCATAGTAAAATTGTTTGCATCAAGTTGGTACATCTTCCTTACTTATATATATGATGCACGGTCACACTTACATCAAACTTTAAATTTAGTTTCCTTGGATGTAACACTGTGTATGTAAGTAGCTACCGACCTTTCAGAGGAACCTACTAACTTCATCTCTAGTGGGGTCAACCATGGGAAGGTGCACTAACATAAAACCTTCAAATAACCAAAATTCTAGGCATTTTATATGTATGTCATCAGTACTGCTCAATTTAATTTTATAAGGTAAACCGGGGTAAGTGGAACTGCTATTTAGGTTCAATTTTGTTGAAATTTCTTATAGTGGACTATAAACTCAGTATCTAACTGAGGTTCAAATATAAGAACACAGTTTATGGTTGTGATTCAGGAACACAAAACATATTTTGTGAGCTCTAGGTTACACTTACCCTCTGGTGTGGGGGAAGAGGAACCTATAGCTACTTTCTGCCATATAACTTACGTAAGTATCAATGGGGTTAAGTGGAAATGGAAGACTGCAACCTACTTTAGATTCCTACATATCAAGACGGCGTGCTGCTTGTTCATTACAGAGGAAACAGATGGAGTCAATTTGTCAGTGTCCTGATAGCAAAGTAGGCTTGTGCAAGAAGTCCTGTTTCAAACTGTTTCACATGTAAGCTGACCTCTAAAACTTTCTCTTGACACATGACGCCACAGTACCATGCTGCTGTAGACCTTATCGTAACATTCCTCTGGCATTATCTCATCACAAAAGCTTTTTGAGGGGTAGTGGAAAGTGAGTCAGTGGTTTATATTTTCATTTGGAGATAAAGAGTAGAAAGAATGTTGACTACATGAGAGTAACTTATTCTCATAATGATGTAGTGTTACAGTCTTGTTAAAAACATACGTCCCCAATAACGTAACTCTCAAATCACATTAAATTACACCAAACTGAAACTTCTGTGCAAGTGGATGGAATTCAAAGCTTATGGCAAAAATCACACAAAATTATGGCATAAAATTTTCAATATAAAAAAGAGTAATGCTGCAGTTTAAAGTGTTATGTTGTATACTTCTCAAGTTACTTCTTATGTAAGATTTTCTAAATGTAATGAAGTTTACAGATAAGTTGGGAAGCCAGATTTAAAAACCACCTGGGGAGAAGACTGATGACCATTTAAATCACTGCTAAGGGTTTTAATTGTTCAGAATCACCACTCTCTTCTTTCTTCTTGGCTGTTTTCTTTTGTCTTGGTTGCTTTCTTTTTTTCTTGCCTGTTCCTGTCTTTCACATTTTTACTCACAGCTTCCTTCATTCTTCTTATGAATGGGTCGATACTCTTTTTTCGGCATGCTTCAATGCTTTGTGGCTTTATGAGACTTAGCTTATGCATTCTTTTAAAGCGGATAAAAAAATCATCACCAGGAACTCCTCCTCTGAATGGTGTGGGCATTTTATTTTCACTGACATACCGGCCTATCGTCTCCAGAACTTCTTTTTTTGAGAGGCCGAAGCCCCATTTCTCCATCAACTTAAGACGGTGCAATTTTTTTCTCTTCATGGAAGGGGGAAGCAGTTGGTTGACCCAATGTTTGGCTTTTTACCCCTCTCAATCCCTTCACATGTTTAAATAACGTAGCTTTAGGTATTATATAAAGCTTTGCAGCCCTATATAATGTCATCCGATCACTTTTCACACTCTTCATGGCTGTGTTTAAGTCTTCTTTCAAATAGGAATGGGGCAACATTTTGCGTTTTGTAAGTATGCACCATATCTGCAAGAACTGTTGTGATAAAAAAACATCGCCAATAAGAACAAAGTTGATGATAAAGATTAGATTTGTGACTGTTCTAAGTATGGGGTAATTTTAACCTATGCAGGGTTACACTTTCCCCAGGCGACCATTTTGTCCAGGAAAGTGGAACCCTCACAGCTTTTATGTGTAAGAACAATATTATTTGTATGACACTTATTAAAGTATCTTAAACTAATAATTTATAAATACTTACCGCAAATATATTGACGCCCACAGTGAAATATTGCTTTATGTAACAGCAAATCCACAGACTACCCTTAGTTACACAACGAGGAAAAACTACACACTTCCACACTCCCACTACTCAAATGACCGCGAAACGTTTCCACTGCTATACAGGCACGTACTAGAATATAGTACAGTATAAATCCAGTAGATAGCGCCACTTCAAAAGCAGTGTCATACAAGATACTAGGCATGGGTTCCACTTGCCCCAAATTTACACTTACCCAGGCTTACCTTACAAAGAAATTATTAAGCTACATATTAATTTACATCTTTGGGGTTGCCTGATTCTGTGTCTGGGTAGGACAAGGTAAAAAAACTCAATGGAAATAAGAGTCAAGTTGACTAAACAAAAAAGGTTATTTTAAGCAGAATAAAGGGCAGTGAAACATAAAATTATGGCAACAACAAACAAAAACAAACAATAAATGTAGAATTAACCAGTTTATATACAGTTACCATCTTGCTGTGGCCACTTCACATACTTTTACTTTTATTCCTTTCTTAACCCCATACCTACTGCTACCGTAATATGTTACACCTCATAAGGAATTGTGTTCAAATCACTGGAATAAGGCAGTAAAGTCCCTATTTTTGACAGAAACCCAGCAGATTTTTAAAATATGACACAAATTAAGTTCCATACAATACAACTATAAATCATGCATATAAGCTCACCTCAGCTATAGCAGTATAAAAACTTCGAGTAACACCCGAGCCTTCACCAGGCTCATCTTTAAACATAACTTTGACTCGATTCACAGCCAGTGGTGGTTGGGAACTTGAAGCTCTACGGTGGTAGTTGTTGTACTGTGTATTCAACTCCTTCATTGTCTGTATTATTAACTGCGTTCTTTCCCTTTCAACCTGCAAAAGTTTACAAGCAATAACATTATGCTGTCCATGTTTGCTAACAACAAGAACCATACAAATTAGAACATCAGAACTTTGCTATTTTTCAGAATATGCCAAACTATATAAGACAATTCCTCATTTCAAGATCCCTCTGGAGACTCTACCATATGTCAAGTTATTTCAAAACTTTTTAAGTCTTCATGTAACATAAGATAAGCCAAAAAGTCAGTTTTTAAAAGCAGGTAATGTTTCAATAATTTACAAGTTATTACATGTAAACAAAAAACTGCCTGTGAATAAAACAATGGGCCATTTTAATGATAGATTATTTGGCTGATTTGACTGAAGAAGAGTTCTATAAGCAAAGATAGCCATTTTTGAATTCATTATAAGACATGAAATACTGTCTTTAAAATCGCCCAATATGTACTGTAATGCACTTGAAAATCACACCATCACAGTACTGACAAGCAGGTTGTATATCCCTCTTTATTTGCATCCTAATTCCCAGTGTATTTCAATCCTCAGATCATCTTCAAGATTATCTGGGGAAATAAACTTTCTAGGTTTCTTTGCCTCCCTAACAATGTATCTTCCTCTACAGCACTGCTGGCCAACAAGAAGCTACCAAATCTGGAAACAACTCAGGTGGGCACAAAGTATGCTCCATATCATGTCCTGCAGAGATTAAGAACACATGACAGGAAGACCATGTGACAAAATGGTCAGGTAATGTATGTTATGAGTTTTCTATGTTACAGACCATTTATACTCCCCAGACAATGGTTATATTTAGAATATCTGACATTTTCCAACAATCAGAAATATGCTGCATCCTTCATGATTATGTCTTACACATAACATAAACTAGGTATGATTTAAAAGAGCAGTGCACTGGCCACAGCCTTGGCATAGCACTGATGTGAACAATTGAAACATGGAGATAAACATTAAACTTAACAACAGAGACAGTACTATCTCGTAAGTAATGTGCTTCATCTCGGTGTACCTGAAAGCTATTTCCTGCATGGCTCATCCTTCTGACCTGAAGATGGAGGCACCAACTTCCTCCAAAACTTTGCCGCATGCCTCACAAAACTTGATGGAAATTATGATGTAAGTAGATCCATACACAAATTGCTTGTGTGTACTACGACTGTGTGATTCTTAAGAGATTAGGATAGTATGGTTGAATTTAGAACCTACTTGCAAATCACAACTTCTAGAGAAACAAATATTCAACTGTTCTAGGATGTGATGCCACATAGTCTGGTAGACATGCAATAAAGTTTCAAAGATACCTGGTCTCTTCATCTTCTGGGTAGAAGAATGAGCCATGCAGAAGAAAACAATAAATGACATAGCACACACAGAGAAGGAGAGACAGAGACAAAGGCTTGAAGCTATGAATGACTCAGTAGAAGTGGCATAAATTGACTGGCATGCCAATTTCTTTCCACATGACTAGTTATTCAAACTGAAGATGGAGGCAGCACACTCCTCCGAATGATCAGTGCACCTCTACTGAACTACACAGTGTCACATCTCAGAAGACAGTAATCCTCGTAGCAACTGCCGTGAGAACCTTAAATCTAATGTACAAGGGTTACAGTATTACCTTTGTCAATGTCAGATCTCTTTGCTGGGCATTACGTAGTTTTTCCATTTCACGACGAAACTTGGCTTCCTTAACAGGAAACCCTCCAAGCTCAGACACAACAGAACCAGGCTCAAGACCCACATCTTCCATGAAAACACGTCCAAAGAGATCTAACGATAATCTCCAACGTCCAAGTAGAAGATCATGAGAAACAGACTGACCGATTGTAGGATGAGGCCTATGAAGGAAAATAGCATAAAAATACAGTACTGCCTCTACTTCATGAAGGATTCCTTGCCAGAAACAAGACATGAAAAAATATAAATGAAATGGAAATTATGAACACAAATTACGAATGTGTTCCTTACTAAATTCATCAGAATTATTTTTCTTAAAAAGACTTCCTCTGAGCCAGCATCTTACACATTATGTACAAGGGCCAACAGGTACTGCCAAAACCTGTAGCAAAACATAATACTTAGCAACTTCTTCATATATGAACTCTTATGACAAATTTTATAAAAATATTTCAAAATTTAATCATCTATATGACACTAAAAAAAATGCTTCATCTTCTGTCATCAAAATTATCACAGATTAATTGAAGCTGGAATTAAATGCTTGGTGGGAGGTGCAGATGATGAGAATTTAAATAAAACCTACATAAAGAAGGCTATTAAATGCCATCACCTTAACCTGACATTTGACATTTTGAGCATCACACTGTGTGATGGGTATACCCATATCTTTACAATGAATGTTAATGTACCTAGGCTGATCGTGTGTCCGACTTGTCTCAACAGTGACGTGGGCAGAGATCTCATGACTTCCACCTACGCCATCAAGTCCATGACCTTCACCATGTTGCCGTGAGTCAGTTGTAGGGACAACCAAAACGTCAGGTGCATCAGTGCGGTGAGAAGCAACCTATGGCAAACAAAATATCATCAACATCATCAACAGCAACAAACTGTTATTCCTGTTGCTGTTGTTATTCTCAAGCAACAGACTATAGAATATCATTTAAATCTTAAAGTATACAATATAACACCTAGGGAAGAGTAGCTTAGTGCAAAAACACTTGTAAACAGGCACACTGTTACATGCAAGGATAACCAAGGATAGTCAGTGTCAAATAATAAGTAGTGACATCAATAATCTGAAATGAAGGGAATAAATGTACAAGCAGTCCTGGACTTTCAGATATTTGACTTCTGTACAACCTGCACTTGCGTACATTATAAATTCTCACCCTTATTCCGTCTTTCATATGCCGAATTCGGAGTTTCATACACAGCTGGCTAGCAAACATTTTGAGCTATCACACAGTGTTCTAAAAGTGAGTCCCAAACCGTATTGTGTGTCTACAAAATGCCAGAAAGGCCTATCCTGGAGGCCGTGCAGTCTAAGGTGTCGGTCTGTGGCCACTCACTTGCTGAGATGACAGGTTCTAATCCCACCAAGGGCATGGATATCTGTCTCTTGTGAATGATGTGTGTTGTCAGCTAGAGGTCTCTGCGACAGGCCAATCACTTGTCTAGAGAAGTCCTACTGAGCATGGTGTATCTATGGCAGGGATTACACATGGCTACTTTACACGCTTCTCGCCAGTGAGTTCAGTCACCAGCTAATGAGCAAGCAGCAAGTAAACTTGCCATGCCCATTACACAAAGGAATGAAAAGGCTGGGCAGTCAGCTAGTAGCCCTTTAGTTCGTCATCTGACATCTCAGAGGTGAACTGAAGAATTTTTGTGTTTTATCACAAGGTACTCACTGGCTTTATCAATTACACCAAGTGAGTTTACAAGCAGGACAGTATACTATACTAGCCAGCAAGTAGCAAGTAAAGTTCAACTTCAACTTCACTTGCTTGGATTTAGTCGCCAGCGAGTTCAAAAGTTGCTAGTGAACTCACTGGTGAGTAGCATGTAGAGTAGCCCCATGTAATCCAAGGCTTGCTGTGATCATGATGCATTAAAACTGATGAAGCCTAGGCCCACTATGGCTATCCAGCCATGAAAAAATGCCACAAGAAGTATGTGATATAAGTAGAATTTGAGGCAAGACATAACTCTGGAGAGTTTATTTGTATTTTTTATATTTTGTAACAAAACCGACAACTTTGACGTTGGTGTGGATGGTTGAGTTTTCATGCTGGATGATTTTGGTGGGGCCTTGTGTTCTCTGTTGCTGGCTATCCTGGCCACTTACTCTGGCAACGCCATCTGGTGGAACAAAGCTGACCTACATCATGATGGTGGCAATACGTAATTTTCGTGTAGAATATGCCCACTGCACTGTAAAGCAGACACATGAATATGTTTTAAACAGCGCTGAGGTTACTAATGGCTTATGAGTTTCATTGGCCATCTCTTATATAGCCAACAGAATTATGGAGGATATTGACTTGCTGGTGGCAGAATATCAATGATTACCCTTCATTGAATTAATGCATGAATGTATCGTAATTGGCTACAAACGTTTTGTTTGCTGACCATAAATAAGGATTTTTTATGTACCTTTTAAGCAATGGAAACAGAACCCTGTTATACCACATAAGTCTATTGTTTGACTTAGTATATTTCGACTTTCGTACATGTTTTCAGGAACAAATTGTGTACGCAATTCAGGGACTGCCTGTATATACATTCCAATTAAACTTACATGACTCTTAATATTTTAGCAACATGTGAATTGTGAGATACAACTAAAACTTAAATACCATTTGGGTCTGTCAATATACATCCTTTCCTTGGAAGGGGAGAAAGAATATGAAGGTCATACTACATATACAGCATATAAAAACTGCATATCCTTGATGTAGAACTCCGTAACATAGAGAAATGGAAATACACATCTAGTGCGTAATGATTATGTCCACACCAACAAGTTCTACTGCACACCATTTTCCTGGCAGATAAATACACAATCACAAATAAACAGCTGGAGCTTATGCAAAATGCAGTCAAATATTTTTCTCTGTTGCATAAATGGAAACCAAGAATAAAATAAAGGTCAGAGAATATTCGTTTTCAGGATTTGGTCCATTGTCTAGTATTCTGAACAGAATGCATTTCAGAAAATAAATCTGTTTTCTGTCTATGAAGGAACACAGCCAGTGTTGGAAACAAAACTAAATATCACTCATGAAAATGTCATCAATAGCAGCAGTGCAGCTGAAATTTACTACATGTGAAGTAGACAATATGGGCACAGAACAGAATGTATATGGCAAATATGGATTACAATAAACACATTTCTGTCTTCATCTGGCCTCTTTGTGACAATAAATAATAGATTAAAAATTCAGCCTTAGTTAAAACATTCAAAATCAAGCACAAATATAACAGAAACACACACGACAGAAATTGAATTTCTAAGAGGCACTGAGATTATGAAGGAAGAAGGAGGACCAGGAGTGAGAAGAAAGAGTCAAAGGGGAATTGGTAATGTGTAATTCCAAGATGAAAACAATGGGCATCAATGGAATACCTAGGAGAGCTCTGAAACTGTTAGTTAAAGACAAAATACCCAAAGCAGCGTAGACTCCCAGTAGAAGTTGTTTATCCATGTGATTGACAAAGTGAAGCCGGATGATAACTGTCCGCTGAACAAGAAGCTAAAAAGTGAGGGGCAATTCAGATTCAAGATGGTTTCTGTTTCACTGATCCTCATTGATTGGCAAAGTTCCCAGAAGAAAAATAAGACAAATTCCATGCCAAAAGGATATCTGTATGTCATCATTTTAGGGTGTTAAATTAGTAAAAGAAGACATACACAACATAGATGTTGACTTCACAAGAGTCCCAACACTTATACAAAACATTCTTCATTAAGTGAATACCTAGTGAGTTCAATATAAAAAGCTAAATTACACCAGACCTTTACTGAAACATAATGTAATCCTCAGGCATCTAATATACATATAACAATTGTTCATATACATAATTCTATGTCCACTTTTGTCTGCAAATAATTCTATTGAAACTATGTATAAATATAGCAACTGACTGCAGATATCCATTTTGCAACTATAATAACAGCTTCATCTTACACTTGAAGTAGTCGGACCCGGACCAGCACGAACTATTACGCTTTTTACTGGGGGTGTTGATGGCAATGGTGTTGCCGAGGGGTTCTGTTCTCCAAAGCAAGCAATAGCATTAGCTAGTGCTGCTGCCACTTTTCGAGGAGAAACGATGATTGGGGCTCGGTTTTGCTCCACCAGTTTCCGATTCTCTTCAGACGAGGATGTTTCTGCTAGACAAAGTGAAAAGGTATTTAGTGAAACCCTGGTTTCTAGAGGGACCACAGAAAATTAGTGGTGAACATGGGAAAGTGACAATTGTGGGAAAGTTTCCAGGGTGTCAGAGTAACAGTGACCACGATAAATAAATTCTTGTGGGAAAACAATGTACAGGGAAATGATGGATAGAGGTTTCCCTGTACTAAGGTGTTACGCACATTCAGATCAGTGTTGCCATTTCATTTTAATCTGCCAAAATTAATTTTCAAAATATGATAATCTGAGATCTGTGGTAAATGTTCTGGTGATGGAACTTGCTAACATGAAACAACTGAACTTACAGGCAATGTATGTATAAATACCCATGCAACCACTGTTGCACTGGAAAAGCAATAAGTATCACATATTCTACATGTGTTGGCAGCCTTAGGTACCCAGCATGCAAAACACATGTGCCATATTACCTTGTTTGGCCTGTCTGGCTCTACAATATTTTTCCACATTATCTCATACATGGCACAATTAAATAAAAAAAGTTATTGAACATAAAATGTGTGTTTTGATTTTCCTTTATAACTTCTGTCTGAAACATTTTCATTCTAAGACGTGAGTGAGATAAAATAAAAGATGCACGTTGGACTTCAAGTAAAGTACCCATTATTCTTGTCAGATGTTAATGAAGCCTGATATTTCTAGAAAGATTTTCAAAAAATACTCAAATATCAGATTTCATGAAAATCTGTCCAGTGGGAACAGAGTTGTTCCATGTGGACAGACAGACAGACAAGATATCGCTAATATCTGCTTTTTGCAATTTTGTGAACGTGAATTTTTGTTTTCTAAAGTACAACATCAATTCCAGAGTCCATGCTACGATAAAGGCAATGTGATGTGAAGATCAGGGATTGTATACATCATATAAGGATGCCAGGTCTTGAAAACAGCCCTTGCAAGGGTCAAAATACTAATTCGTATTCTGTGTTAGTAGTACATTTTATGAAAGAAATGCTTGTAAAGTATGCACCCTTTGTAAATAAAAATGTTTACAGTCACATTTGAACATGGGAATTTAAATCAAAATGCTAATGAATAACTTTTTAATGAGTATTTTGTGTACACAAAATACTGAGATGGTGCAGCACACAATGAACTGCTGAAATGACATATTTGACCTTCATGTTAATGCTTATTACCCTTACATATCAAATAGTGTATTCACACTGCATCAATATTATAAAACTACAAAACAGAGCAAGAAATGGTATGCTCACCAGAAGCAGAAGATGCTACAGTGCTCCCAAGTACTAATTCCTGTAAACCTGTGGCTGTTTTAACTTCAACTTCACTTCCAGAAGTCTGCATACCACTTGGGCCTGGTTTGCTGAGGTCAGCTGGTCCTTCAGACACTACTATTTCTCCCTGTGCCTTCTTCCTTTCACTAAATGCCCGCGGCTGTCCACGTGCAGTCAAGCAAGCAAAGGCATCACCTGAATTAGAATCTGAAACAAAATCTTCAAACTCTTCACCCTCAACCTCCATTTTGGTTATGGATGTTGAACTAGGTGATGGTGCTGTTGGTGGTGGTGGCGGCGGTGGTGGTGGCGGCGGCGGCGGTGGTGGTAGTGATGGTGGTGGTGGCGGTGGTGGTGGTTCCTTGCTGAATGACAGATCCTGAGGGCCTTCCTCTGTTGTTGGTATGAGTGGTGTACAGTTTATGTTAACTTCTGGACTTGGAACATTTAACTTCATTTGTGCTGTTTCCTCCTCCTCAATCTCACGGAACAGGTGGTCAAATGCATCAAAATTTGTCCTGTTGAGAGAAGGGAAAATTCTGCTTAAAATGCCAACAATAAGTACTGTAAGAGTGTCCATATGAAGCAGTGGACGTGAGAGTGTGACCAGGGTATGTGAACAAAAAGTTGGCAAATATGAAGCTGAGAAATATGACAGAAGCAATGAACATGGCAAGGTTGGTGGAAATGAATAAAGGCCAATGACAGGAAAGAGGAAAGTAACTATTCAGAAAATGAGGTCCTCCTTTTGTCTGAAAATGTAAACTGGTCCAGTGATTGGGATTAGCTCTTTCCAGTGGACCTCTCAGGTTAAATCCCCCACTTGAAACGAAAACAAAACCACTTTCCAAAATTATGCGCTATCTGCATAAAATCTATGCACTGGATAATGAACTGGTCTATAGTGCAATTTTAAGGATCCCACAAACATAAAAAGGCAGACAATTACATACAGAAAATCAGTACCTGTGAAATGTAAGTTGTTCTTTGCTCACGTTAGTATCCTCAGTAACAGGTTTACTAGGGCCTGGCTGGGGCTGTGGTTTGGCATTTACTTCTGTAGTAGATGATGAATGTCTTTCTTCCATGTCACTGCTGTTACTTGGCCCAGGTCCCAGATGTGTGTTGCTAGCTGCATTCACGTATGGGCTTCCACTTGCATTCTCTGCAGTTCTCATAGACAGGCCAAGTCGGGTTGGTAACACTTCTAATGGATTATATGTTCCTGGTGGACCTGTGCCTAGTAAAACAGGGTATGTATAATTAAAATTTTGGGAGAAATGAAAGGAGAGAGTAGGGAATAGAATGTGATTGGTGGAACCCAGAGCAATATGAACATGGAATGAACAGGAACATCTACTTGTCAGGAATTGAACCATGGCTGTCCAATCTATAACTAGTAACTTCATACTGACTGTGCTACTGTGTCATGAAAAGGACAACCCTCTGTATGCAGGAGTGGGCAAATTTTATGTTGTTCAGTGTAACTATGGCATTCTTACTACTGTCACAATATATCCAAGAACAATTTATTCAGTTACATCCAGAGGGGGGAGCACTTATTCCATTTTTCCTTCACCCACTCTAAGGACTAAGTTCCACATATTTTGCACACATCATGAAACTGGCATATTCTAAAAGCGCAGCAATTACATATCAAAACGAACACTGTACAAACAGTTTCCCAAATATTGTGCTTAAAACTTGTGGTCTTTCTCCCACCTTTCACCACACTAAAGCATTTTCTATATAATCATACATGGGCTGTTCAGTTATGACAGTCATTTAAGACTTGTGGTAAGAGTATAAAAAACATCCTTCAGTCAAATATTCTAGAATTATTTCTGTCAGAAAACAGTGAATAAATTTTTAACACAGATGGTTCCCTTGCTTACAAGGCAAGAGGCCCTAAAGGTCTAATGGAATGGAAGTTAGGTGGACTCCTGACATGTACTGCCTACCCTACCCAACCAGTCATCTTAGTTAATGAGCCATCCTCTTCTATATTCTGTATATACGAAGTACTGGCAGTCCGACAACGAATAATCTTACATCACATGATGCAAACTACACCCTGTATTTCATGTATATTGTTTAATATGCCATATTTCCCGGCCCATAAGACGCAATTTTTTCCCTGAAAAATGTGACATAAATTCGACCTGTGTCTTATGCGCCGAGGGTAAGTACTATTTCCAAACTTATAAATACCCATACATCTACGTGGGGGGACCCAAAAGTAATGAGAAGTTTTTTTTTTGGAGGGGTGAGGGGCGTTAGTTCCGTCTGCTCCCGCTTGGTGCGTGTACATGACTGCCCTCCGCATTAGTTGGCCAAGCGGCATCCTTGGGAAAAGGTCTATAGGGACAGTGTGATTTTTTTTCTGGAGCCTCTGTAATTGTTTTTGTCGATTTTGCGATGGCAGACTTAAAAGAACAACGTGCGAGCATCAAGTTTTGTTTCCTGTTGGGGAAAACAGCAGCAGAAACTGTCACAATGCTTCGAGAG
>Ga0209628_10002461_pt1 | contig 12574 bp, 7 predicted proteins | sample TergutCu122P4_FD_187285 | JGI IMG/M metagenome (GOLD analysis project Ga0209628, IMG submission 187285) | Cubitermes ugandensis P4 segment gut microbial communities from Kakamega Forest, Kenya - Cu122 P4 (SPAdes) (version 2) | ecosystem: Host-associated > Arthropoda: Insects > Digestive system >...
AACACCAGACGCGGTTCTATACAGTCTGTCTCCTGACGATGGGCATAATGATGCCCAAAACATGTTGAGTTAATCTAAAGTGAATAAACATCTTTACTTGTGTCATCTGTTGGTTCTTTCTTCACCTACATTAATGATGCATGGTCACATGAACCTGAAGTTTGATCCAAACAGGATGACAAAACATTTCATTCTGAGATCCACAAACTTATTAACTGTATGTAGAATACGGAAAAACTGAAACAGCAGTAAAAGAAACCTACTACATAAGCTTTATTAAACACTCCTCTCTCTTTTCATTTAATGTCACACATAAATTAAATTAGTGGAAGTCATCACTGGGGACTTTAATGTTCCAGATCAACTATTGATCAGACATTCTGCATTTGTCAGATACAGGAGAATAAATGAGTCTGAAATGGTGCGGCATATTAGCAATCAGAAAAGATGTGTTGTATGACATTCTCACTCAATTCAGCACAGAATTATGCTACTTTATATATATATATATATATATATATATATACATACACATACATACATATAAATGAAACCTACAGTATCACTCATTTGGTAAATATCTATTGATAAATTTAATATTCCGAACAATCTGAAACAGGGAAATGACTGGAACATAATTATTTTTCAACTTGGCAATAATATGTCCCATTAAGAAAGTCCAAGAAACTCATCAGAAGGAAATATAATTAGAAGTGACACATCAACATATGATGTATGCTATTAATTTATTGGGTAAAAACATAAACACCATAAAAACCCAGCAATTTGGACAGCAGTATGGAGACTCTAGAAGTGAATGCAGACAAAATAACTACTATCATCTGAGGTCTAGATCATCACCAAAGGGCAGGATGAAATCATAATATCAACATGGACAAAAAATCCTTCAAAATGTGGCAAAGTTCAAATTATTTGGAAATAACAGTAACAAATCAATATTTCATTTCCAAACAGATAAGAAGATTACACTTGGGGAATGCTTGCTAATGAGGTCAGTATTTCCTCACTTGAAGTAAATCCTGGAATCAAGTTTCAGGTTCTTCATGTTCAATCTATGAATGAATACGCTGTACTAATAGCCGGAACACAAAGTACCTGAAGCTTGATTCCAGGACTTATTTCAAGTGAAAGAATGTTAAAACACATATGTTTTGGACACAGCAAATTACATCTGTACATGCAGGGACAAATATATATCTTTATTTTCATGTTTTTTCATTTGTTAAATGGGCGCCAAACCGCGTCATTACTAGTGCATGAGCCGATGCGCACTTAGGTGACATAGTCACAAGCAGTCAACGCGTGACGTGGACCCAAGCTTCCACCAGAACATTCTGCAACACAAAGGTAGGTCACATGGCAATGCTGGATGCTCCGGACGCTAACTCGCCCATGGGCAAGTCCAGTATGAGCCAGTTACGTCTTTGTCCCACGGGGCACGCTACTGTAAGCGCGACTACGCGTCGCGTCAGTCTCAGAGAAACAGTTCTACATGTGTGACGTGTTGTGCTTGAATCATACATCATAACAAAAGGTTATAAAATAAAACTGCACAGGGCAGTCAAAGTACAATTATACATTCATGGAACAGTGTTTCCTTCATATCATTGTGATAAATCAGTGTAACTGAAATAACAACAGTTTAACAGAACTTTGTGTTGTAACAGTCAACAAACCACAATAGTTGCATAGGGCAGCATAGTGAAATTAACTGTGATTCATATTACAAGAAACAATTGTTATTTGTGTGAAGTGAAGTGACTTAACAAGAATTACTGATTATTACAGTAATTACATTTTTAATAAACTAAGACTACACAGGGTAACTAATTCACAGTGAACTAAGAAGGGACCAAGTGTTGCAAACAATTAAGATTACATTATTGTTTTTAACCATAAACTGATTTTAAGGATTTTAATATTTTAATTTTAATTATACTTTTAATTATATTTGGACATGTGCAGAATCTCTACCATATAATTTGACACATAAGCTGCACACAGTGATGAATTTAGAGGCTCCCTGAAGATAGCCAAGAGCTGTGCCCAAAACATGTCAGAGCAATCATTAATACAACTAAAACATCATGCAACAAGTTGGTAATAAATATTCTGTATATATAACTGTATGTAAAACGTACCATATTAAATTTATAATTTTACCTATTACTTTGTCTCTCCCAGTAAGGGAAGAACTTAGACTGAGGGCATTCAAGTAGAGGATGTGGGGAGGAATCAGTAAGCACAGGCAGACTGGTACATCAGCATTTACGCATGCATAAAACTGAAGTCAATATATTCAAACAGGATAAAATTATGATGCTGATTTTGGATCTAGAGGGATAAATGGACAGAAAAGTAGGAATATGCATAATGAGCTTCACACTGAGGAACATGAGGAGGGCAGGCCATGCAGTGTGTGAGAAAAAGAAATGCACACAAGTTATGAGCAAAAAAACCTGAACAGAAGAAAACACTTGGAAGATAACAGGCACAAACTGCTGAACAATATTAAAACAGATCTTAAAGAAAAAGGGTGAGGAATGGATTCATCAGGCTCAGGGCAGGAACCAATGTCAAACTTGAACATGTTCATGAACCTTTGGGTCCCATCACAAGCACTAAATATCTCGACCAGATAAGCAACTATTAGCTTCTCAAGGAGCAATATACTCCCTGGAGTTAGTCTTTTTGCCCTTTCTTACACCAATCTGTTGATTCACAAAAATTTCTTGAAGAAATCTCCTTAACAGAACTTCACAATAGATGAACCATGCAAATGCCTATGTTTCGTATTCCCTTCTTTTAAGCAGAAAGCAAAACCCTTACAGTTACACATGTATCTTATTGCCATGTACCAAGCAAAACATAATATTCACAAGATGAAAAAGATTTACAGCACACATTAGCTTATAAATTACAAGACCTACAGAATTGCCTCTGGAAGGTGAAAAGCAACAAATTTGCTTGCATTGCAATCATAGTATTGGTAATGTAGTTAAAAGACAAGTGAGATCTGACACTGTGTTGACCAGCATTTTAAAAGACTACAGTCCCTTCCTCTCAAGCACCTTATTTTACTGCTTGACCCTGACGATGAAGGCAATGTGCTCTCCAAACATCAGTTACTGTATGTCAGCCAGAAGACTTGAATCTTCATCAGCACTGCACTGTGAACCCAAATTCTCACACAAGTAATGTACTTTGTGACTTTTGAATGATTTTAAGGTTTCATGGTGAATGAATGTATGGAAATCCTCTCATGTAGTCAGCCACACCACTGTTAAACCAAAATCAGTTTCTCCAAGCCCTGTGCCACCTCTAACAATAGGGTCAAAGTAAATAACAACCCCAAGGATAGAGAAACAGCAGGTATCTGAAACAACAAAGCTGATTGCCTGAATAGATTTCAGTGTACTTCGTTGTTATCATCATTCTGCATTCAATCCTTTCTCACGTAGAACAAGCTTGACAACATACATACCCTCACTCCTGTTTCCTTTTCTTCTACAACTCTCTTCAAAGTGGCAGGACACAGCATCACAAAACTTATGACAGTAAACAGTGGCAGAATTGAAGAGAAAATAGAAACAAAGTCATCTTCATGGTATGCAGGATATGGAAACTTCTGGAGAATCAACTGTAAAGAAGTACCAAATTAATTACTGTTACATTAGGCCTATTCATTCTTATAACACCTGCAGTACCTGAGTTGTTATGTAACCATCATTACACAGGTATTTCCACAGACATACCAATACCCATTTTGATACATGTCAGCAGTGTCAAAAGTTGGTGTGTAAGTCATATGACTTTTTTTTTTGGTTAATTCATAAAGTTGCAAAAGCAACCATTATTGTCTCCCCTTGACTTCCACTTATTATTTTGGTCATTTAACAAGAATCTCCAATTATTAATATACCAAAGTAGCTACTTGTAAACCCATGACTGCAACAGAATTCTAGCAGAACACATTATTAAGTGTACAGTCCAGTATTCACCAGTGACTACTGTACCTGTTATCATTGCATTCAGGAAAGTGAGAAGGTGGAACGCACATTTTGAAGTAAATATCACTTACTACAGTTCCAACCTTATTTTGTGAAGTTAGTTTAAATTTCTATCTATGCATCACTTTGTCAGTCATCCACCGGTTACTGGTTTTAGTCATCAAAGCTGCTGGTTTAATGCATCGTCAGATGTTAAAATTCTCTGTTTCATAACCCACCCTACTTCCTTTTCCCACTTTACTTTAGGTCATCGTCATCATCTTCTTCCCAATGACCACGTCATTATTTGCTTAGGCCATCTGTTATCCTCCCTGCGTACTACATGTCCATACCACTTCAACATACTGTTTTCCATTCTCTCCAAAATTGTTTTTCATTACCCCATTTTTACTCTAATTACTTCATTTCTTACTTTTAGTAGTCTGGAGGTCCTTGCAGTTCTTCTCCAAAAATCCATTTCTGTACTTAGAATTTTTTTAACTTGTAATCCAGGGTCCATATTTCCCAACCATACCTTAAAATGCTTTCTATCACTGCATAAAATATTAGTTTCTTTGTATTTACTGAAACATATTTACTCCACAGTAGGCTATTTAGTGCTCTTTTTTGCTTTCCTGGCTTGCTCAATTTTGTTTAACAGTTCTTCATCGCATTTACCGGAATATGTAAGGATGGGTACTAAGTATTTAAATGGTCTACTGCTTTTACTTTCAATGTTATTCTCGAGCCTTATATTCTGTAAGTCCTTCCAACATTTAAATACTCTGTTTAAAGAATATTTACATATAAGCTCCATCTCTGATATTCTTCTATTAATTTTTGTGTCATATTCTGCATCACCTTTATCTTGTGCTATAATAACCCGGTCATCTGCAAAAAGATGATGATGTATTGTTTGGTTCCCCGCTGGTAGTCCCATTCTCCTGCATTTCTTTTTCCAGTTATACAGTACACTTTCTAAGTAAATCATGAATAAGGTTGGTGATAATCCACATTCCTGTTCTAATACTTTAGTGGTTCTAAAGCCTACTGATATACTGTTTCAAATTTTCACTTGTGCCTCATTCCTGGCATACATTTTTTGAATCACTATTAAAATTTCCTGTGGAATGCCCATTTTTCTAATCACAGGACATAGTAACTTCCTTGGTACCATTTGTTTAATTACTGAGTCATAAAGAACCACTGCAGTAAAGCTGACTTGAACTCCACTAACTAAACTAAACCTGCATTAGAGGCATTTTGAATAAAGGATTTATGAATGTGTGGTGAATTCACATATACTATATAGTTCAGTTTATTTTACACAGTGATTCACTGGGACAAAATACTAAAGACAGATAAAACTGAAGTATAAATTAAAGTGTGCATTTATTTTCTGGTGCACAATAACTGGCTGTTTTCCTGTAATATAAATTAAATGTGTAAGATACATTAGTATATGTAATAACTGGACATACCTTATATGTGGATGGATCTTTTCCTGTCATTTTGATGAATGCTTTATCCAGTAACAGCTGGAAAGCTAAAAAGTTGGAATGGAAATAGCTGTCACCTGAAAACGAAATATTCATGCTCAGCATACATTAAACTGTTTTCTCATACAGATCAGAAGATTAAGTATACACAGAACCTGACAAATTTGAAAGTACTGCTTGTACTTAAAACCTTCAATGTCTCCACAACTATTTACCTATTGCAGAATTAAAAGAAAAAGCCACACTGAATTTCATTAAAAAACACTCCACAATAAATATTACAAAAATATAATATATTAAAAGTTCACATTATTTGCTCAGACAAGCATCTTCAGACTGGTAATGCTGGAACCAAAAATATGTGACATCATCAGTTAAGTTGTCCTTGCTTCCACCTCTTTACCCAGTAGAATGACATCGGTTATGACAAACATCAGCCTGTATGTCAATTGGAGGAGAGGATATTAAGACCTGCAGAAGGTTCAGAGGAGCTGGGCCCCAAGAAGCAAAGAAGAATGCAAATTATGTTTTGGCTGTCCTTTTAAATTCAGAATTCCATTTTGGACCTCAGAAATCATACCCACCTCCAGCTCCAAATCAGGTGGTACTTGAATTTTCTGTAAACATTTACACAAAGCTTTATAAGAGATGAAAAAAGAAAAGTCATATTTTCTTCAACCTTCTAATTTTAGTTTTGGAATGCCATGGCACTCTATTTCTGGGGGACTAGCAGATTATGATGCATGGTTGTAGCTAAACACATCATACATCACAATACAAATGTGCAGTTTGGACACCAATGCATAAGATTATTCATTCCCATTGTGTTATTAATCCAGTGTATATTTCACAGTATAAAATCAACAAAACCAAAGCAGTTTTTAAAAATTTATTTAGGAAACAAGTTTTTACTTGACATAAGCCATCATCAGGCCTTTTCTTTCAAGAACATTCAGTAAAACATTTTAAGTCATCTGGACAATGCCATACATTTATGACATAACATTTCTTTCTAATTTACCACAGCAAATTCTGCCTGTTTTTGCTGTAGTACTTCATTCCAGGGAAGAACTGTGACACCTGATGAGCACTTGGAGAAAAACTGGAAGTATATGAACACTTTCTAATTGCTTTGAACATGCAGTGATGGAAAAATTTTCAACTATATCTAGCAAGTTCTTATTTTTCTCCTATGGAGAATTAATGGGGCTGCGGGAAATTAGAACTAACTAACTAACTACATGGGTGCTGATAAGTCCTTAGCCCAACCAGGAAGGAAACGAGTTACAGTGACACAAGATTTTGAGTTTCATATATCCTATTTATAATCATAATTGGAGGAATATTAGTACTATTTATAAATATAACAGGACTAGCATCAAACAAAATATTCTCACCATCAAACAAAATACATCGGGAAGTAGGTTGGGCTAAGGACTTATTAGAATCCCTGTAACTAACTAATTCCATGGAACAGAGTCCTTCTTGAGAAGTTTACAGGTTCTCAACTAGTCACAAAATTTCCTGCATTTTATGGAACTTGAAGGTTCATTACCGCATTCACAAGATCCCGCCACCTGTCCGTATACTGAAGCAGGTCAATCCAGTCCATACCTCCCCACAACCCACTCCCTAAAGATCCATTTTAATATTATCCTCCTATCTATGGCTGTGTCTTCTAAGTGGTCTCCTACCCTCAAGTTTCCCCACCAAAACCCCGTAAGCTATCCCCCCCCATTACATGCTACATGCCCTGCCCATCTCATTTTTCTCAGTTTGATCACCCAAACAGAATTTGTTGAGGAGTACAGATCATTAAGCTCCTCATTATGTAGTCTTTTCCACTCCCCTGTTACCTCATCCCTCTTTGACCCTAATATTCTTCTCAACACCCTATTCTCAAATGCCCTCAGCCTATGTTCCTCCCTCAATGTGTGCGACCAAGTTTCACACCCATACAAAAAACCAGTCAAAATTATAGTTCTGTATGTCTTAATTTTTATATTTTTGGACACCCAACTGCAAGACAAAAGATTCTGCACGGAACGATAACAAGCATTCCCTGACTTCAACCTGCTCATAATTTTTCCTGAGTGGAATTTTGATTTGTTAGGGCTGTTCCCAAATATATGAACTGTTCCACCCTTTCAAAGGATTTATTATGTATCTTTATGTTGCAACTTTGTCCTGCAGTTTGTCTAGCAGTCACTATTTTTTTTTACAATGTTAAAACACAAAATATAAAATATAAAAGTATGAGACCTAAACAATTTTTAAATATGTATATGTAAAGACATTTATTAGATTTAGTGCCTGTAAACAAGTGACCCCTTAGATTTTATTATATCTTCCTTTGTAAGATATTTGTATTGACATGCCTGAGGATGGCCTAAGTACAGGGCAGAACATGTATAAAACATGTGTAAAGACACAATCAGAATCAAAATAAACCCGTGTTATATTCTGAAGTATCTACCGAGCATCTTGTACAATTTATTATACAGACCAACAAATGCACAATATATATAGATAAGTATGGAAGTTCAATGTACCATACAGTTGACATGACTCACGTTTCCAGATTACATTCTATCATCAACTACAACGATCATGTATGTAAACATTTTAATCTGCTGATTTCATTGAGTTTGTAACCATTATGATTTTGTAACTTTGGCAAAGTAGGAGTTAAGACTCCCTGAAGATGATGCAGCTGTATTGAAACACGTGGGAGTACTTACAATATATAAAATGTTTATATGAATATATGTGTTAATATATATATACATATATATGTTGTGCATTTGTTGGTCTGGATAATAAACCTGTGTTGTGTTTGAATAAGTGTCGTTTATTTAGTAATAAACACAATGGGATGGCTTCCATAAAGATAAATATTTCAATCTACATAATGGACCAACAAACGCACACCAGTAGAATATGCTTATCATATATTATTTACTACATACATGTTACGGTTGTTACTGTGACCATCACCAGGGTACCTTCACAAAAATACTGATAAAATACAACATACTGCCATATTGTATAAGTAAAAGCACTAAATGTTATAATGAATGTCTCAAGTTCTCCCTAGTGTCATAAAACTGCCAGATTACATATTGTTAAAAACACATAAAATTTAGGTTGTCTGAAACAATTAGCTGGAGTATGTTTATGCTGATGTATGTAGTTGTTAATACACACTGTTAAAAGGATAGAAATGTGTTTTACAGGGGAGATCGCTTGAGACTTGAATGATCACCCCTTGATAGTCACGAAAAAGTTACAAAGATTGGCAACTGCAAGAATATAGGAATATAAACTTCAGAAGCATTTCTAATTGAGTTGCTTACAAATTCATGTAGCAGCAGGCAATAATAACCACAGAAATTGACACACACAAAATTTTCTTAGTTAAAAAAAGTGTGCAAAATTGGGATAATGATAGGAGAAGTGTTTCACAGGCTGAGCACGACTGACTAGCTTCTGAATCTCTCTGCGGTGAAGACTTGGAATCACCCAGGTGAACTATGGGAATCAGTGAGACATAATAGTAACAAATGCTCTAAACATGAAACTTCAAATTCCTCTACGTATAAAAAGAGAAATTTAACCTCTGTTAACCTTACAGAATGATGTTCCCAACATACAAAATAATCATTAAAGAAATCATAGATTTTATTCTAACTCAACATAAATTTTAAACATTCTCTTAACTTCCAGTTTTACATTTCTGAAGTACGTACGCTCAAGAATCAATAACCTGGTAATGCTGTACCTAGTTTAGTTTCTTCAGTCTATGTTAAAAACATAAAATACAAATATACACATACTTCAATACTCATATACAGTACCTGAACTATCAGGTCCATTGGTTTCAAATTCAGGAAATAAACGTGAAGTCTGCAATCTTTCATCTGATAATCGTATCTTATACTTAAACTTATCTGGATCCCCTTTAGCTGGCAAGCCTTCAAAAACAACTGCGTAAGTGTCTTGATAAGTATCATTCAATGAATCATAGTAGCTAATCAATTCATCTTCAGTTTCAAATCCTAGAGGATCTGAAAACAAAAACAATGACACCAAGATATGCACATAACAAATTTCACTTATGGTTAATATTGATTATGCATGTGTTTCATTTAAATACAACTTCAGTGATGGAATAAAAGGTACAGCCTAAAACCAGCAGTTTTCTGCAACTGTGGTAACTTACATAGTATGGCTTGGCATGAGCATATTCTGATCATGAGTCAAGTTTTGTTAAACAGTCCAGGATATTCCAAAACTAAGTAACTTTTCAGTACCTACAGAAAATGTGTTCAAATGCAAGGAAACCACACTGAACACATACAATACAGACCAGCTTCATATACTGTTGCAGTTCAGTTAGGTGCTTCTTTACTTCACTTTCTTTTTTTTTTAACAAAAGTTACATATAAGAATATGTGTAAAATAGTTTTTGCATCAGTAGAATTGATAAACAAATCTTAGTACACAGGTTGCCCAGATGACTAAATTCTGTGTGGTTGCACCCAATATCTGTGGCTCCTTGGTATGGAACTTGCTGCATGTCACCCTTCTGGAACCTAAAATTTTGAGGTAGCTCCAAGATTTTTGGAAAATATGTGAACTCCTGGTCAGTAGTTAACTACAAATAAGACTGTACAATGGCACCTGAAATCCTCGTAACTTGCAACATAAATTTACTTACCTTCTTTCTTCAACTGTGATGAAACAATTGACATAATTTTAGTTGAAAAATTATTCTGAGGTGCATACAGCAGTAATGATGCGTCTGATAAAGTAGTCATGCTCTGTTCAATAACTCTGTCTTCAGGCCAATTCTCAAAATATTTCACTGGATGAAATTTATCATCAGATGAACCAATATCCGAACGTATTAAAACAACAACAATAAAAAGCAACACTGGAATCACTATTTCAAGTAAAGTTAAAATCCAGTGCCTTTTGCGAATTACGAAGTTCTTCCACAATACAAGACAAAATTTCTTCAGCCACACCATTTTTTCTTACTGATGATATGGAATGCAAATTGTAACCTTCATGAACACCTAAAAAAAAAAAAAAAAGGAAAGGGCATGTACTAGGAGGAACAACATTACTTACACTGAAGCAACTTCACAGTTTCATCAGTACGTGCTTGTAGAAAGTTCAGAACTTGAAGTGCAACCATAATGTACATGCTGGTCTTAATAATTAAGGTTTATGTAGCAGTGTCTCCCATTTTTCTGGTAGCACAGGCCACATACAATGTCTCTAATTTTGCAGACCTGGCCTAAATTATTTCAACTCTCAGATCCTTTTGACACAACTCACGGTGGAACACATAAACTATAAAAGCCTTCATAAAGTCACTGTAAATATTTTTAAGAAACACTCATTTTCCTTTGAAACATCAGTGATATGTATTAGAACTTTTTCTGTCGCCCAAGAGTATAAAACACATACAACAATGTTTCAAAAGCAAACTGCTTTTAATCTCCAGGTGAAACACAACTGTAAGAATAAACTGACAATTATCAACATATTCTGAATATTGTGGTTCAGTCAACTTATTCTTGAGACTGTAGTTCACCTGAAGAAGAAAGCAGTTTGCTATCAAAATGTTGTCTGTATGTTTAATACTCAGTGATGATGAAAAATGTTCTAATACATATCAATGATGTTTCATATGTTACATCATTGTCAAAGAATTATACAGTACTTATTTTCCTACTTGTAATGACAAACTACAGTTAGGAAAAACCTAAAGGAAAACCCTTCACGTTTTATGATGCAGAATTTATTCAACTTGCAGCCCAGTTGAGAAATGCTGTGTTTAATCTTCATTATCAGCCAGCTTTACAGTGGGGAAACCTAACATGGGTGATTATAACTTCATGTTTTTCTGACCGTGCATCATGAATTAACTATATATTAATTAACAACTTGGTGTACTGATTATTATTTATTCATAAAATATTATATTCCTCTACATGTTTCGAGCCTTAAGTGCTCATCTTCAGGAGGATACAATTGCATACATGCAGCATATGGTACTGTTACTCTGTAAACATGATTTGCTCGTTATTACAATCTAAAAATATTTACGTGCAATTACAATCTAAAATATTAAACCTGTGTTAAGTGTTTGTCATAAATTTGATGAGGTGTCTTTGTGTATACATTAAATTCATATAAAATATCATATGTTGGGTGTGTCTTGTTGTAAAATATGAAAATATGTAAATAGTTAAAAATGGGAATAGTTAAAAAACTATATTACAAGTTATCTGTTACAGCTATAGAAAATGGGCGATTATATGAAGTGAGAAGCTATACAGTGGTGGTTGTTGCTGTGGCTCTTCCTCCTGCATTGCAAACCTCAAGTAACTTATAGCAGTTAAACATTTCTCCACATATGGCTGGGAATAGCTGTGCATATTGCATGGGACCAGCACTTATCAACAGCAGGGTCCACCACACAACAGATCACCTGCACAGGATCAATACAGTGCACTTCATCACAACTCACTTTTCTAAGATCTACTTATATTTCTTGTAGTCCTATGTACCTCATGGTCTCTCAAGAGGCATCATTCCACAGGAACTTCAAACCAAAATTTCATATACAGCATTCCTCCATGCATGCTACATGTCCAACCCTTCTGTTTAATCAAACAACACTGGGTTAACAAAACAAAATGCATGGTAATGTAATTTTTACAACCTCCCTAAAAAACCAATCAATAATTTGCAGTTATGCCCCTTACATAGTAACTTGCTTTGTCCCCCTAGAAAATCAAAGATGTGACAGACATTACTCATTCTTTCACATTGTGAATAATGCAGTGTTCTGCTTATAAAAACACTGTCTGGGTATCTGGGAATATACAATGAAAATATGCCAGATACTTATTACTGGTGGTTTGCAGGGGCATGATATTAAACATTTTGCAACAGGCATATTTGCTTTAAAAATCAGTGAAATATTAATCAGATTACTGTTAGGAATGCAAGAAAGGAGGTGAGGGTTTTAAGAAAACTCTCATGAGG